>Ga0209092_10000681_pt1 | contig 34081 bp, 26 predicted proteins | sample FraStrMetagenome_FD_187446 | JGI IMG/M metagenome (GOLD analysis project Ga0209092, IMG submission 187446) | Marine eukaryotic phytoplankton communities from Arctic Ocean - Fram Strait ARC3M Metagenome (SPAdes) (version 2) | ecosystem: Environmental > Aquatic > Marine > Oceanic | place: Fram...
GGGACTGCGGGTGCTGTAACTACCTCGACTGCCTGCACGGCTATTAGTTCGCGATATACTGGGAGATACAAATTCGCTTAAATAATCGCGTAATCCACTGGGGTTAAGTTGAATGTGTCCATTCGATTCTGTTGCAGACAAGATTTCAATAATAGCATCCTTGTTATAGAATTGGTTTTCTTCCACGACCTCGAGAGGTGTCCTTCGTCGATCGTCCTGTGTATTGACACCTTCGGGGTAGGCCTTGAGGAGAGTCAATATGGATTGTTCCGATGCCCCATATTCGCAGGCCAAATGCAAAGGCAGACGACCATGAAAATCTTTAACACGTGCTGAATCTCTTTTGTTTAAGAAGATATCTTTACATAAGCATCAAGCTTCGTATATGATGACATAAAACTAAAAATATCAAAAAAAGAAACTCACTTATTCACTTTCACAAGAAACGCCACAACTTCCTCCGATGCACACTTCCAGCAGGCAGAATGCAAAGGAAGCCTACCATCCTGATCTCGTTTTGCCAATCCATCTTTATGCGCCTCGATCAATACGCGTACAATACCCTTCGTTGGTTGCAACTCGCAAGCTTTATGTATGGGCAACATATTCAACCCATTTTCAGTGTAAAACATGGAAGCCTCAGAGGGATCACGAAAGGCACAGATGGTTGCATCCTCCCAGTTCTTTTCGGCGATCAAGTTATATAGCGTGTGCACGGGCGCGAAACTAACGCTGCGCTCCCGCGTGAGGCTGTCACGACTTCTACTGCGCGACGAAGACCTTGAGCGCGCGTTTTTACCGACACTTCTTCCTCGTGGTGATGTACCCGAATGATGATCGTCCGTTTCTGCGGAATCTGGCGCTCCCAACAGAGGAGCCTCCACATTCGTAAACAAGCTAGTACGCCGTCCCTGCAGGATGTTCAAGATATGCTCTTTGTGTGGGACCTTACTATTGCTCGTAATTTTCACTGGTGTCCGCTGAAAGAGGTCCGTCACGTAAATACTGGCCGGAAAAGCACGAACCAACGCCTTCACCACGTCTTCAGACGCACCAAATTCACAGGCAACGTGAAGAGCCAAGCGCCCATGCACATCTCTAGCCTGTGACCCCTCTTTATGCGCCTGTAATAAGGCTTCCACAACTTCTAAATTAGCTTTTTTCCAACACGCGAAATGTAGTGGTAACCTCCCATTGTCATCCTCACTTTTTACACCATCGGGGAACGCCTTTATCAATGATCGGATAATTTTCACCGGAGGATCCAATTCACATGCTCGATGTATGGGTAGTAAATGGTGCCACTGACTAGCTTCTTTAGGATGCGAGCTACAACGCAGAGTAGCCTCCTCCCATGAATGGTTCCCAATTAGGGAGTACAGGATGGTCATTTCCTCGATTCGTCCCTCGCCATCCCCCGTCAAATCCTGAGGTTTATACCCATCGGTACCTGCCGACCTTCGGCGCAAGATGCTATGGGGCATGGTGCTTGTACGGTTCTGTTGTCATGTAAGTTTGATCAAGTATCCGAGGGCGGGTAAAATTAATTACAAAGTGAATATGTTGTGTGTGCATTGTGTGTATACACATCTAATCTTAGCTAATTATTTTTGATTTCGAAGTATTTATGGTGAATATTATTGTTTTAGCACGAGATCGATAAGAGATGTTTTTAAAGTTAGCCAAAAACTTATCAATGATAATGTCTTTGACATGTCGATAGAGCATCAATTAATGAGGTAATCGTGAACTAACGAGATATACATGATATAAATATATGTTCACAAGTCCCAGGAAAGCTCTCTAGTAAATATGTTCAAATTGAAATCGCAACGCATAGACAAATGAAGTTCACGTCATTCGTTTATGCGCGCTCGCGAGCTTACTCTCTACTCTCTAGTTTCGCATGTACAAAGAAAGTGTTTCATGTTCAACGCTACCACCACCAAATTCTCCTTCCATAATATAAATGTAAGATTTCAAAACATGTTCATTTAACTTCAGAGGGGGAAGAAAAATGCTTATACCCCTTACACATATCGGTAAACACAAAACATGACGATAAATAAGTCCACCATCGCAGCCTATAATTTTTAATTGAGAAGTTCTATCTATTGATCACTATTTTCCTAGTAATTATTAAGATTTACGTGTGAACACAGAGTGGTACTAGTGCAATATTCATGTATAATTTTGGGAAAAAATAAAAAGTTTTACGCCCTGGTGTATCTTGCCGCTCAAGCAGTTCACACGTTCCTTTCTTATCCTGGAAAAAAGATACTATGGTCATCAAGGTGTCTTCTGATGTATCCGATTTTAAAAAATAATAGGTCACACAAATACTCAATGTGATGCTTACCATCATGGAATTAAACGAATTTCTATAGCAGCGAACACTGCAGTATGGTCACAAATAGCGGAGCCGTCTTTCCTTTCCTCTGCAATTTCGGTCGTATCTAAATTGTTGTTTGCGAGCGAACTACTAATTACGAAAGAATGTAGATACTGCCTTTAGCGTTCATTTGGTAATATCTTAGACTAGAGGTAATTGACGGAGACGAAGTATGGCATGCAAATGGGACCTCGAAGAATTGCGTCATAAGACATGATACCTTACGCAAGATTTTTATTTTATTGTTGCTCAAATGATACCGCCAAAATAAAATCCTATTCAACAACGTATTCGACGTCACTTCGTTTCATTTTAAAATGTTCATTATGCGGAAGATCGTCCAACAAGCTTTACAACGTCAACAACAGCCTTAAATGAAAATGGCTCGCTGGCTGCTAAATCCGCAAGAACTTTCCTGTTAAGTTCCATCTGGTTACTATTTTTCATGTAACTAATAAATTTGCTGTAGCTCATGTTATGCTGGCGCGTGCCCGCGTTTAAGCGTTGTATCCACAACTTTCTGAAATCTCTTTTCCTCTGCTTACGGTCCCTTTCACGGAAGTAAATTTAAAGAAGCTTAGTGCTACTTGTCTACTAAAGCAAAGGAAGGCAAAATATTCGAAACCTTAAAGTAACTTACCGATAAGCATATTGCAACGCCTTTTCAACCCGCTGCAGTGCAGCTTTAAACGTTCTATTTGCCCTCCCGCGATACCCTTTTGCCATCTTTATGATCCTCTTGTGCTAAAATGATATGAAAAAATAACTGCAAAATAAGGGATGCTTTGTATACCAACGACTAGGTGAACTGGCCCATTTCTTACCTTCACACTGGCAAATTCACGATGCTGAAGATCACAAAAGGTATTCATGGTAGGCCTCAGCACATTCGACAGAGTCGATCGCCACCTGGTAAACAGCAACGACATACTTCAAAATACGTAAAACAAGAGGTTGATGTGTTGAGTTAAGAAACTCGAACTATATGGACCCGACGACTTGCGATGCAATGGGATTGAGATTGAGATTACTTTTACGCTGTTGGTGTTGGTGTTGGTGTTGGTGTTTCAATTTTCACAATCACGGATCACGGTCACACGGTCACTGTGCTGTTATTTTTCGGGAGGATGTCGCCAAAGTTCGTACTAAATCTCCAAGATCTCCATGGCCACCCAAATTTTGTTTTTTCTAGTCGACGCATTTCAAATTGTTTTCAAATACCAGTAGAGAAGAAATGAGATTTTTATATTTGAACTCTCACATTTCTTTTCCCTCTCTATGTTCCTATAAATGTTACGAATTTGAATTTGATTCATTATGGTATCCGATACAAAACAACAGAAAGAAAAGAAGCGGCCTCATGCTGAAGTGGAGAAAGGTGTCCCTGATACGCAGACACCATCGAACAAAAAGCGGGCATTGAAAAGGGAACGCCAATCTAATCGTAAATACTTCGAGGATGTGTTGCGCGCTAAGGATATTTGGAACAAATTAAGGACGCTTAGCTTACGTAAAGATAGTGAAGCTGTAAGCGAGTACATGAGTGAGCTCATAACCTTGCTGGATGGGAAACTTTGTAAGGTTTCACTGCAGCACGATGCCAGCCGAGTAGTTCAGGCGATGATTAAATATAGTTCGGAAAAACAGGGAAAGAAGATCTTGAATGAACTTTTATTGCCTAGTTCTGAGAAAGGAATGCCAAGTCCATTTATAGAGATGGCCAAATCTACATATGCCCATTTTAGTGTGCTGAAAGTGATCACGAAATATCATCGAGACGAGGCAGCACAAGCGAAGCTTTACAAAGCATTGAAGGGTCACGTCGTGAAGCTGGCGGCACATGCATATGGCTCTAGAGTTTTGGAAGTTGCCATGGGTGATAATGGCTTCTGTAAGAAGTACGTAAAGCTGTTGAAACGTGAATTCTATGGTAAGGAGTTTTGTCTCTTTGATGACGAGGCGGATGCGAAAAAAATTAGCCTCGGCGACATTGTCGCCAATCTCAAGGATGAAAAGAAAGAGAAAGTGTTTCAAACTTTACAGGGAATTTTAGTAAAGTGTGCTGATAAAGGTGCTGTCCACTATATGTGGTATCACGACCTTTTGTATGAGTATTGTAGTGTAATCGAGCGTCCTGGAGGAGAGGTTGTGAGCGGACTAGTTGGTAAGGATAACTATCTCATTTTCAGGATGCCTAGTTTTCATACATTAACGTTGAGATTTAGATCATGCTATTCATCTGATGAGTACAAGAAACGGAACCTTGGGACTGTGTAAACTTATTGCTCATGGAAGTGCGAAAGATCGTAAAAAGGTTGTGAAAACTTTAAAGGGGTAAGAATTTTCATTCAAGATTTCAATCATTAACCACTCTTTCCTCATAATTAAATTTACATTTAGTTATAGTGTAACGACGTTGGAACATCCAAGTGGTGAGTTATGATGATTTGTTCAAGGTGTTTCGCAAAATGACTTACACTTTGACTTCATAATCATGAAAGGGTACCTTGCAATACTCAAACTTTTACGCGTAACGGATGATACTGTGCTCATTCAAAAAAATATCCTTACTGAGTTGACCAGCAGCGATGAAGAAGATCTATTTACGCGCATGGCTCTAGAACATACTAGTAGCAAACTTTTTCTATCTTTATTGAATCCTGAAAAGACATCTAACTTTGATCCATTCGAAATAGATGTAGTATTTACACACGAGTGTCCGTCCACAAGTAAAAAGTCAGATGAGACTCGCGCGAAGGAGCTATTACAGTTTATGCAGCCTAAGCTCATAAAAATGTGCAAACCAACCGAGGATGTCGTTAAATTGCTCACGTCTCGTTGTGGGGGCAAAGTTTTAATAAATCTTTATTCTAGATTTGGCGCCGATATTGATGAATCTTTGAGCCAGGCAATATTTTCTAAAATTGAACTTTTTGAAGATCCGATCGCGCAAATTAATATTAAAAATTTGCTCACAATTGAAAGTTCAGGCGAATTGGCAAAGAAAATTGTTCAGAATTACGAAGGAAAATTGATTAAGACGATAGGTGCTTCTAATCGTGGTGCATTTTGTTTAAATGCCCTGTTACAATGTGAAGATGTTTCTGGTAGTGTTCTCGAGGAATTGAGAAAAGATAAGAAGAAGTTGCAATCTCAGATGGGCAAGAGCGATCAAAAGAAAGGCTATGAACTATTGCTTGAAAATATAAATAAGGTGAATAAGAATGATGACAGTGAGCTTAGCGAAGATGAAGATAAGATTACTTCATTGGAGTCGGTTCCGATAACAAAAACGCCCTCAAGAAGAAAGTCTCGCAGATCTGTTGCCAACGATGACGATTCGTCAGTAGCCAGTATGGGAAGTATCTATAGTGCTGAGGCTGGTACGCCACTAAGAAGAAGCGCCCGAAAAGCCAGGAAAGCGAAAGTTACTTATGCGTCGTAACTTTAATTAAATATGTTCTTGTGTTGACATTCTAGTTTTTTCTGTATCAAGTGGACATAATATCGGTTTGAAAATGAGTCAGTTTGACTTAGCCCTCGCTCGGACGTGACAAATGAGGGTCCGGCAAGGTAGTGGCCTAAACGAGTTCACATTTCTTTCTTCCTTCTCTGTTTAACGCTAGCCGCCTCCGAAAAAAATTACTGTATAAGGTTAATGTCTACGCGATACAAATTTCGCGAAGAAATAGAGTTACTGTTGAAAGATCACCTTGTTATGTAAATGTGTTTATCTCCCTATTATTTCACTTCTCGTCCTCAAACGAAAACTTTGTAATGCTTTCAGAACCTACGGCTTTTAATGGGAGCAAAGAATCAAGTTTTTCATTTACCAAATTGAGAGTCCAAGTGTTCGTGACGAGCGCCGCCGCGATAGTGATCCAAACCCCTGTCAGTCCAAGCAACTTCCCTGCCATAGGGTCGACCTCATAATATCTATATATCGCATACCAAACAGACGTCCAAACTGTTGCTACTCCGGACACGCTCGCACCAAGCCTCCGTTCGGTGTTATTTATAGTATTCCAAATATCACCCATCGTTAAATGTAGCATGAGACACAAAATCGTTGGATCGCAAAGAACATGGCCATTAACTTCGTAAATTAATGTCGTTGAATATGCTCTCAATGGAGCATTGATAAATATCCACAAGATTGGAAAGAATACTCCCGGGGGAGTCCACTTGGGCATGATCCTATCACCAAATCCTTTGCTTGGCTTATCTTCCGTTGAAGCTCTTTCAAGATCAGGCCGTTGATTGTTCAGAGGATTAAACACCCGAGACTTCAAACTGAGCGCATAAAAGATAGCAGTAATCGCTGGCAACGGAAGCTCGCCCATTCCTCGCTCAGGACTCATACCGAAATCAAGCATCCTCAAGAAAAGCGTCAATAAAACCATCTCGACTCCAGCAGATATGGCATACTTTCCAATCGCTTCGACATCTAACTCCTTTTCATCGTTCGATGACGGAGTCGCAATCGCCTTCAGCTCGGTAACAAACCTATTCTGACCGGCAACCAAGGATGTGGTGGTATCTTTGAAAGTTGATGTGGAAGTGCCGGTAATCGCTTGAAAAGATGCCTTTCTTGGTAACAGTGAAAATCCTGTTGCCGAGGTGGTAAGGAATGCGATCGATAGCAATAGACTGTGGTGAATCCTCATCGTTCGAAGCAGTTTGGCAAGAGGATGGTAGATATGACCCCGTACTAACGTTTGTAGTTTTTACGTGTAAGATGTTGGATAAATGTCTCAAGACATGAGATGGAAAGGTTAAAGGTTGCGTGGATTTGAGATTTGAGTTAGGAGTTTCAAGTGTGTTGTTGAGAAGAGTGTGTGAGTCATATCCAAAAATTCATAATTTCCTCGTACTGCAACCGCCATCAAGAAAATAGCCCCTTCCTGAATAGTAGTGTTGTTAACAAATTGAGATACATTTGAAGAAGAAATAAAGGACGAGATATAACTATGGCGTAATCAATATGAGTAGATGGTAACAAAATAAGTATACAGTTGAAACATAACTTCAGTATATTACAACTCGGTATGCGATATGATGTACTAAATATCTCATTTTTTCAGCTTGTCATTTTTTGCTCTCTCTCTGGAGAGTGATGTTTGTTTCGTTATCATCATTTAATTGTTTGTTGGCTTAAAACTTCCAATTAATATACTATCCCCAAATTGAATACCTTGGTGGCAAGATACACATCTTTTTATTGCGACTTTACTTGATTCCGATAGAACAACAGTATCAACAAATTCACTGTTTGGTTGGCCCTCTCTCACTGATCGAAGGGTGCTTCTTGAGGACTTCAAAGTTTCTTCTAGTAACGGTCGAGATCCGCTACCCATTACAAATTCCATAACTTTTCGCAGACATACGTTACTTATCTCATTTCCTTCCGACTGCGCGAGCAGATATTCGAGTCGTAGTACAAAAGGGGAATACTCGTTTTTCTTCTCATTTGCCTTCAAAATCAAATATGTATCAACGCTCGCCATCCATGAAACTACGGAATTTGCTATCGCCTCCGGTAATTCCGTTAGTCTCTTCGAATAGTTTGTAACATTCTTTGCCATTGATGATCCAATGGCCGCCTGCGTCGATGCTGGACAATATAAATTATATTCTTCTTTGCTCGCCAGGGCAAGTGATCGATTAACGGATGACTCACAAGCATCATAGACAAATATGTGTCGTTGGCAAGGAAAAATTCTCTGTAATGCCGGCAGTAACACTGGAACAACTGCTTGTCCCGGTAGATTAAATAACACCGTTCGACTCTTTGGAATCTGTTCCAAATCCTTAACCCTCTTTACCTCCATTTTACATAGAGCTTTCAAGATTATGTCCAAACTCTCAGCAGTACTCTTATCTTGTTCAATTATGAACGCTAACGCTGCCATCCACATTGGCGTCAACACAGCCACATCGGTAGATGCATTTAAACACTTCGTCAAAATTATCGGTCCAAGACCAGCACTAGCATCCGCTACAAAGCACATGCTTTCTGACAGCTCCAACTTATCTAACCGGGATAAAAGCATTTTACAAAATGTTACTATTGGCACTCGGATCACATCAAATTCGGCAAATTCAATGACCTCACTACAGTCTAACAATAAGTAAAATTCAAAATCCTTCTCGTCTCTTTGTATACCTACAATCTCCGGGACAGTCAAAGTATCCATAATGGCTGATACTAATGTTTCCAAATACGTAATATTCAACACTTTCGCTGTATCTTTGTAATTTTCTTTGGAAGAAAAAATTGCCTTCTCGAACCGATACTTCGATGACCTCGTCCGACGCGCAAGCACACGCACCGGCCCGAGAAGATATCTGGATGCATGATCAGTATTGAGCAACAACAAAGCGGCTACGAAAAAGGCAGATAGCGCTGCCAATACTTCAAGTACTAAGCCAGCCGTTTCAGATGGTCCTGGTGTACCAGTTAATGCGTTTGGCATTTTCAATAATATTTTTGAGAGAAGATCGTTTTAGTGAAAGGAGAAAAGGAATGGTTTTCAGTGTGGTCGTGAAAAGATTTCTAATTCGTGTGGAGCTATTTTAGATTCGAAAAATACATCCTAAATCCTAACATTACTTTTTCCTAATAAAGTAGCAACAATCATTATTATTCCTTGAACTAGAAACACCACCAAAAATAAATACTTCGAAAAGTAACACTTTTTAAGAGTGATTGGGAAGTAGGCAACGAGGAATGCCTTCAACAAATTCTATCTATTTAAGATTATGTAAAACGGAACGAGGTAACAATCCCATGTTTCTGCTGTGTGTTTTGCTTTCTAATCCTATCCCTGCTGCCGAATTTTCAATGAGATCTTTGAGAATGCTTCCAGCCTTCTTGCCGAATGGAGATTTAGATGATGTATCGACAAAACCTTGTGTCTGCTTTTTTTCTTCTTCGACCATTTTGTTGTTATAACCTTGGAGATTGGAGAATCCAATCCCACTCGACTCTAACTGGCAATACGTTAGAGCGCGATACACAATTCCAGCTATTTCACGAACATTCTCCACTGACATTCGTTGAAGCTGCTTTACTTTTAGATAAAGCGCAAAAAATGTTATTAACCTTTCCGAAAACCTCGCCATAATTGGTCCTAATCCTTCAATAAAGCTAAGTTCCAAATGTTGTCCATGGGTAGCAGGTGTCACCAACCCTCCAATACGTTGTTTCAAATAAGCTCTGTAATTCTCCAAAGCATGGCATAAATCAACAAAGCGACAAAGGCCTCTGGCAAATACATCAATATTACAATGAACAATGGAAGAACTATTTGACTGCAAAACCTTTACTAAAATGTTGGTACAAAGATCTAGTATGCGTGAAGCCGCCGTTGCCATTGTGTAATGCTCGTTGGTCCATGTAATACTCATTGTTGCTTTATGTGATTGGTTGATTGGTGGAATAGGAAGGGAGTAAGCATGCTCAGATGGTTGAGGGAACGCATCCCACCAGCAAATAGCATCCAAAGGACTATCTCCACCCAATCCCTGAATATGCTGATTATGCATGCACTCGCGTGGAAAAGGGTATTCTATAAGTCTCGACATGAGCTGAACGACAAGTGGGGTGTAAACTTCATCTATACTCTCGACTCTACAAACAACTAAAGCTTGCAAAAAGACTTCGGTAACGTCAGCGAAATAAGGGAACTGCTGAATGAGATGCCGGAACACTGAATCATATAGTTTTAATATCTGCGCAATTTCCGGCGTCATAGAATAATGCATTTGGACCAGCAACAAAAATTGAAGTGCTGGAACAATAACAGTGGGGTCGTTTGAAACTGAAGGAAGACCTGACAACAAAGGCGTTTCAGAATCCTGACAGGAATTGAAACAAAGGAGAAAAGAAAGCAAACAACTTACCTCTTATCAACTTGAGAGGCGCACCCGATTGAATCAATATGTTGCAAACATCTTTGTCTTTTGCAAGCTTCGACAAAATCGAAATATCTTCTGACTTTGCCAACTTATTCAGTGAGATGTAATCAACACTATCCATTTCAACTAAATCAAGTAAGTCTAATATTGACGATATTATTGCATGAGATCGAACCCCGCTTTCATCATAAATTGTTGAAAGTAACTCGAGACACAGTTTAGCAGAGTTTCCGTTCGCGAATTTGGTCATTACCAAAGCGAGAAAGTCAACACCTGAAATTCCACGTAAAGTCGAAAGAATAGCAATCATTGATTGTACAATAGCATCATTAGCAGGCATGAGAACATCATGGTATTTCAAGCATAAATCCATCAATCCTAGTGATATTGGATAGAAACAATTCGAGGTCACTTCTCCATTCTGTACGCCCTCGACGAGACTACGTAGTATAGCCTGGACCAAACGATTCGGATTTATTGTGAATATGTCTGTGCTCAACAATGCAAGCAAACGTCCAATGGCGCAATTGTAATCGGCCTGGACAGACGACGTTAAAGATTCCTTCTTGTCTTCTCCATTTGTTTGTTGAAGGACAACACCAGTTTCTGACGAGGTTGCTTTCTTTTCAGTGTATGTAACGTATTGCAGCAACCTCAAACACAAAACCTCATCATACTGATTAGACTTTTTCACGAAAAGATTTGTTACATACAAATTTAATAAATCGGTCATACGTTTCAAACTAGATGATCCAATTCGACTTAACGCCTGAATAATCACTCCACTTTGAAACAGAACTGAAAGAATAACGTTAGCATCTTTTCCTGAATAAAGTCTAACACTCCACAACATAGACGTTACTTCTTCCGGCATAGTATCGCTGACTAAATGACTAAGCTTAGAAGAAATGAAACTTAAGCTTGTTGGTAGCGATTTGTGAAGAATTTCGACACAGTCCAATACCTGTAACGAAGACAATATCTCGCTCAGTGCTCGCATCATTTCTGTACATTTAAAGACGAATTGTTGAATATTTTTGTCATGTGAAATATATTTCAAATAGGATAGGGCCGCGGACGAAATGACCTCTTCCTCGTTAAGTAACAACTCCGCCAAACGGGGAAGTACGTGTTCAATGTTCATAATGACGTGATTACCTTCCAAACTTCTCAGTACTTCAAACAATAACACTTGTAAATCAGAATAATTTTTTGTGGTCAAGAAGGGGGAAAGTTTGTTTTCCGCTTGATCTATTGAATGAGTACTAGGTGAGCTACGAATGAAGAGTTGAATAATTTTCACACGATTCTTCTGATCTGAGGAAAAGGTTGCATCATTCTGGAAACATTTAAGGGCATAAAACAACAGACACGCATCGTTGCTGTCTGATATTGCCCATTTCGCTAGCTGAGACATGAAAGTTCTTGTAGTAGAACTAATATTTATCGGAGTGCCACCTTCGGGTTGATTCTTAAGATTACAAACAAGAGTATCGTAAAGGATTAAAAGACCGCAAGTAGTCAATACGTCTGGATTACTTATTGTCTAGTATGAATGGAAGAAAAGTGCAAATGTCATTCAGAAAGTATCTACAATTGCAAAGTACGATGTTTAAGCTGTACTTACCATACTGTCCAACCACTCGATCCCCATTGCTGCATGCTTTTGGTCGACAATGAGATTAGCAACTGCACATAGATTTTCCAGACAAACATGGGGAAACGCTTGAACAATATTTGGGACATTCTTTGGAGACCGCAGTAAAAAGTCTCTAACACTTTTGTTTTGGGCACATCGAGAGACAAGAGCAAGAACAACCTTCGCTTTATAAGCCTCCATATTAACATTCAACTTTGACAAATTATTCTCGAAGGAATTGTAATATCGTTTTTGCGAGTATAAGGAGGCTTCATCAAGCAGTTTATCCCAACTCAAAGAAGGATTGGTGTTGCTTTGTAAATAATTATGAACCGCAACAATTGTCGAATCGTCAAAGCAAAGAGCTACCAATAAAGTCATGGAGAGTTCAGAAGAGACAACAGGAAGGCATATGTCATACAAAAAGGTTGACAAAGTAAACCCCATTCTATCACTGGAGATTTGTTCAGCATTGAAAAATCTAAGCGCGCATTCGGGTTCTTGACTGCAAAGATCAATAATCAATTCCACAATGTCTTCTAGAACATCGTCTCTATCGGAGTAGTCCTGTTGAATATTGTTCAATTGAGCGTTGTAATCTCTGTCTTCCTTCCACTCCGCCAAAGTTTGCGGGGGTTCTCCACAAGCCGCAGCCATTAACGTAAATTGCCCAACAAAATCAACAACTATACCCATATAAATTTTTCTTTCAAGCATAGAAATTCCGTATACATTACTTTTAACGAGACTCGGCAATAATCGCGACCGAATGTATGAAAATATACAAAATTCGTATCCTTCTCTAAGATATTTGTTTAATTCGTCGATGTGCAATCCTATGGAAAGGTGGCCATCTTTCAAACGATCTCCGCCTTGTGATACGATAGAATCGAGATAAATTGCGTAGGAACTTATCAAAACTCCTCGAACACTTTCCGATTCTCCAGACCATCCTTCCACATCCGAAAGAATCTGTCTTAAATCGAGAACTGGACGGTTGGTTGAGCCATTTGAGGACGAATCCATTTCAACAAATAGGCAATTAACACAACTCAAAGCCAGTTTCGACACGACAAACTCACACGAAGAAGCCTCGTCGCTATTAGGAAGTTGTGAAAGGCTTCGCAAACTTTGTAGGGTACCATTCAGCATATCCACGTCGTTTCTGCATAAACTTGAGAATCCATAAGAGAGATAAAATATGATCGAGGAACATTGATGCAACACTTGTTGAACGAAAAAACATCTCAGTTTCGAGAATTCCGTTCGTTCGTTGCGAGACGAAGCTAGAGAATCATAAATTGGAACGTATTTGGCAATGATTGCGTACATTTGCTTCACTATAAATATGGGCTGATTAGGATCCATCAACAGTGACCGAATGCCACTTGTAGCGTTTTCAAACTGTGGGTCACAAAGAGCCGGCAATAAACACATTAGACCCTTGAGCAGACTGATCTTTTCCTCATAAAAAAGCTCAACGGAAACTTGACAGGGATCACGTTTCCCTTTCCCCACCGTTGACATCTTATAAGAACCCGCAGCCTCGACGTACAGTGCTATCGCGTCCAACTCTCCAATATTCAAATGAGTAGAAATCTGAACCACGTTATTCCAAACATCCGGCGGAATCTGCGTCCTCTGCCCCTGCAGCACAACCAATCCACTCCCATTGGGACTCACACATGCCGATAACTTACTCCGCAACTCCGCATTGGGCTTCGAATTTGGATTGTCCGGATCTAGATTCTGAAAATCCTTCCATTTCAACAGCAGGTAGCTAACTTCGCCAATTGCCTCCTCCTGAGGCATCCGATGGACAAGGTTTACCAATCGAGAATTCAAGTAGCTGCATGGGAAGGATTCCTTGTAGGAAGGTACCTCAATGGGTGCATTCGCAGCTGCGGTCGGGGCGTTGAGGGCTGGCGAAAGGAACGCCATCGTTTTTTACATGTTTGTTGGAACAACGCGGGTAGGAACGGATAGAGTAATCGGGTATCGGGTGCCGATGTAACCTGTAGTTTGTAGTTTTCGTATATATATACATATACATGTGTACTCCCTTACGAAAGTTAGACTTGGACGACACGCTGTGAAATCCCACCCGACGGCCGACGGGACAGGAGATGTTTTCCTGTGTCCACCACCACCCATCATCATCATTACCAATACAATTACCTTCATCTTCACCTTCTGTCAGAATGGATCCGTCCAAAGGAATGTAGATCTATATACATGTATATATAACATCCAAAGCATGGTATTTTGGTGAATAGATGTTTGTTATTAGAAATATAAATCCTACACATATGCATACATTCATACATTTATCCAATTACAACTAAGAAATTTCATGAAAGTAAGAACGATCCTAATTTGAAGGATTGTTATAGGATGCTAAACAGAATGACGAAAGATCAAGAGGATGATGAACATAGAGAAGAAGAAGAAGATCCATTTGACCTCTTTGACAGTGACGATGATGATGACAATAACGAGGGTAATAACAGTAATACTAGCATTAATAATGATGGAGGAGTCGATGATGGAATGATACGGACAGAGAGAAATTCTAACGAACACTATGCTCGTGATGAAAGCTGTGGTGTCATGTCGTTTCATTTTCATACGGAACAGGCGTTACTTTTGCATGTACGTCGAGCTTTGGATGTTTCTGTCTGTAATCACACGGGAGATTCGTTGCCGTTGTCGTTGGCCCAACGGGTGTTGAAAGCGATGGATGAATTTTGTATGGAAAAACATTGGATGATGCATATTGGACCGGAAAAGGGGGCGCTTATTTGCAATGAATTGGAGGAAAGTTATCTACGATACTTGAGAGATATGAGTCAATTAGATGCGGGTGGCGATGGTAGGATGAAGCAGGTGGAGAAAAGGTCATTTACAATATTAGAATTGGGAACATACTGTGGATATTCATCAATTTTGTTTGGAAATAAACTCAAGATCATGGCTGAAAAGGCTTCAATATCGTCGGAGCTGATCCCAAGGATTATGTCAGTCGAGGTGGATGAAGGTCATGCTAAAGTAGCACGGGAACTAATTAAACTGTCGAACTTACACGATATAGTAACTGTCGTTGTCGAAGATGATTGGACAGTGCTTGTTGAGAATACCATCAAACCCGTTCTTCTTTCATCTCAATCTAACGGCATAGATTTTTTGTTTATAGATCATGATAAAGATTTGTATCTCAATGACTATTTGGAGCTTGAGCGTCACAATTGTTTGAAAGTTGGATCAAAAATTGTTGCGGACAATGTTTTATTCGCTGGTATAACAAATTATGTCTCACATATGAAGGAAAAGCAAGAAAGAAAGGAATCAGAAACGAAGACACTCCATTGTACAGTAGAATATAGTCTTGAAGAAGAGAAAAAGTTGGGCCGCGATTGTGTTAATGATGGAATTGAAGTAACTCGGCTTCTAAAGATCTTATAGTTCGTAGGTCAATAGACTGAAGTGCCTAAATATGCGTCCAGAAGGTGATTGTCATCTTCTTCGTTTGGTAAAGTACTTTGCAGAGGCAGGTCTTGGAGAATGATCTGTTAAACTTCGCTTTACTGTCAGACCTAGAGACCTAAGCAAGTACCGAGAACATAATACTTGCAAGAATTGAACCTCAGGGTGATGATGGCAGGATGAAAACAACGTTTTCGTGTTCAGTACTGTTTTATAAATATTTTTGGTCAAAGCGATTTGAGCTCTCATAGGTCACAAAGAAATAGTGTAAAAGGAGAGCAGAAGCTTCTGCATAACAATTGGGATTTATTTTTACTCAAGAAACGCTCCTTTTGCCGGTGCACTTGGATTTAGATGAAAGTCTTACTTGAAACCATCGAAGTACGCAAATAGTGATTGTAAAGTAATCGACTATCGTTGGATTTGGTATAATTCTCCCTAGCTTTATCGTTCAATCTCGCAAGTCGTTGCTTAATCGATAAAATGAGCCGATCCAAATGTACATCGACTCGTTAGAGCGAGGCACATAAAGTTAGCAAAAAACTCTTATCACGACTCAAGAATGAAATAATTTTTTGATTATGTTCTTAAACTGTTTCCCTAGCATGCATACTCTCTTGGCTAAAACTATCTAACCGACGGACGGTAAAACAACCAATCTCGAGACTTTTTTTCTACACAATTTCTGGATCATTCGACGTATAACACTTTCGAAGTAAAGGGTGCTGGATTTCACAAATACATGCATTAGCATTAATACACCGGTACATTCATAAATACGAATATGGTTCAGAAGCAACGATAAGAAGCGAAGAGGTTTTAGGTTTTACACGAAAATCCAACGTTTCAACGTTTCATTTAACTGCATTTGAAAGACATTAGCTTGTTCGGTTGTTCCCTTTTTTTTCGACACGAGTAAAATACGCCGTGCAACGAATTTTAACAGAGGCGCACAATTCACAGTTACAACGCAATAACAGGAAGTGGACATACAATATATTATTCACCATGACGTCTCTTTCATCACCGGATATGACGGGAAATCCAACTCTACATCAAATAAGGCTCCAAGTTGTATCAATGTAAGGAAAAGTATTATTTCGTTGAAAAAGTCCCTTTTGTGTCGTGAAAGAACCTTTTTCGAGTGTAATTACGTATTTGGAACTCAATATCAGCATTTTTTTAATCTCTTTCTCCAGATGTGCAAAATTGAGGTCTCGAATGACTTTGGACACATTACGACCGCTCCCACAATTTTTGGGGATTTCAGCGAATTTATGGTTGTCGCCTGGTGCTTTTTCAGCACCTTCTACTCATTTAATGGATCGAAGTACAATAGAAAAGGTTAAGAACAGAGTTAATTTGAATGTTGCTTTTTTCCTGACGAATTATGTGTTATTGGCGATTGGAGTTGGTCTTGTCGTAGCACTATCGCATCCTAGAATGCTCATTGCAATTGGTTTCGTAGTCTCTCTGTGGTCGGTGAATACATTTCTTGTTGAGAGGAAGGTTGAACTTATTATCAAAGGGAAGGACGTACTAGAAATTATATCACCTTTTCATCGATGGTGCTTTCTCATGGCGGTGTCTATCGCTGTAGGGATAAGTTACTGTTTGTTTCCTCTCATTAGTTGGTTTGTAATCAGTGCTTTTATGATTTTGGTTCATGCTACTCTCCGCGATCCTAAACACATTGAGTCCTCGGGTTCCTTTCGCGTAAAGGGTGGATCCGACGAGGCCGAAGAGAGTGAACAACATCTAATAACAAAATCTAAATTAATGGAAGGGTCAACTGTAACAAGGAGGCATGATGTTGTTTAAGGTTTCAGAAATCGGCCGGACTTTCAAAAATTATTTGATCATGAACTTTGTTTGTAATACAGTTGTGAGATAGCACGAATATAGAAATAATGTTTGTTTGGTCGTCTACAGAATAGAATGATTTTATCATGCATGGAATACATATATGGATATTAATAAATGTGACAGTGTAGAACCAAAAAGATGCTTCAGGGGAATATAGGAGAGATGCTTATTGTAATTCAAGATGTATGTATAACGAAGTTAAGAACCGATTTTAGACACACTCGCACGTTACATGGTATTAATTTGGCGTGAACAATATTACTCATAATGAGTTTCCATGATGACAAGGCAAGCGACAATATGTTCGTTTCATGCTAGTCAATTTCATCGAACGGGGAACGCTCGCATTCCTTTGTTAGATCCCTATCGTTTTCTAAAAGTCTGCAATGCATAATAAATAACTCTACAATATGACTGCATTGGCAAAATTTGCCACCGTCTTTTGATAAAATAAAGTTATAAAACATAGAGCACTTAGTTAAGTTACCAACTACATGTACCTCTAAACCAATGATCTGAATAAGCGATAGAAATATGATGAAAACGGCCAATAAAGAGAAATTTGAGAATAAAGGAATATATTTTTATGACCAATACTTTAGTACTAAGAGAATCATAACCAACCTAGTTCTTTCGTCACTACAGTAACGAATTTCTGGTATCTTCAAGTTTTTTCATTATTTCACCAATTGTTCTATCAAGCCGATCAGCTATTTTCTTTTGAGCTCCAGGACTCAAAAGACTAAAAGAGTCACACAAATCACCGTCAGTAATATTCTTGACAGGTAAATAGTATGATCTATATACTTGCGGTTCCATTCCCGTCAACCGAGGTGCGTCAACACGCAATTGTGCCTCTAACTCCTGGTAAAAGTCAATATCATCTCTAGAGGAGAACGGCAACAACGCACCAATGCGGCCTGTGACTGTCACATATATGAGTGCCTCGCTACCTCCTGCGACTAATGATGCTTTAGTCATTCCCGTGATGACTTCCCCAACGTGATATTGGCATAAAATTTCTAACTTTTGATAAGATTCATCTAGATTGGTAAGGTTCCAGACCGATCTATCACCGGTCCCTTGTACTGCTCCAATATCGGCACCCTTTGGTAAACGAAGTATCGTCACATTGCCAAACTTGTCACCGACAGCCACTGTATTTGAATCTAACACTTCTTGGGAAGTTATACACCGAGGAATGTTATCGTTCGCTGTAACAAACAGACGATTTTGAGAGAGATCGTAACGAACAAAATACTCGCTATGAAAAATGTCGCCAACAAAAGCTCTAGAATAACATAGAAAAATATAAGTTATGGAAAAAGATCAGCTTTTTGTCATAACATTATCTCTTACCTATCACCGACAGTTTGTAATGTTTTTACCATCCTTGGAATACCACGGAGCTCTGTCTTTCGAAGAAGTTGCTTCTTTCCCATTTCATAAAGTCGTAAAACGTTACCAACTCCGCATAGTAATTTACCTTGAAAATGAGCTAGTGCCAATACGGGCGCTTCGACTGGAGTTTTGTGCAATAGTTGTAATCGGCGATTAACAACACGGTAAAGTGAGATGTGGGCCTCTTTGTGTTTCAAGGGATGTAGCGTCATTCCTGTTACAGAACCCACTGCCAAAAGCGTCTCTCCGCCCCTTGAATGAAATTGTGCAGAGCAGCAGGATAATGCTGCTTCATTTTTCCCCATCTCAATAATATCCAACGTTTCAACAGAAGATGGGTCAATCAATCTAACGCAACTGCCCCACCTTCCTCCCTCAGAAGGCATTGGACCACGAATATAAGTCGCTTTCATTTCATCCTCTTCCTCAACTACATCACCATTGTCATCATCATCCATCTCCATATCCATATCTTCCTTACCAGATGAATCATTTTTTTGTTTCTCTGACTCTCCGATATCATTATGGTCTGCCTCACAAATAGCAAGATTCCCTCCAAGTAAACACATCTGACGCGGAGTGTATCGAAGTTTCACTCTTGTTTGATTGAAGTTCTCGTTAGCCTTTTCAACGGACAAAATACGAAGCGTTGACCCAGCTGTTGCTACAATAGCTTCAGGAATAATATCGGAATTAAACAGACATGCGTGGTCAAGCGGGACGTATGAAAGTGGCAAAGTACTGTACTTTCCGGAGGGATCAGACTTCGATATCCATGGACGACTGCTTAATAGCAAGGTGCACGATTGTCCGTTAACCGTTGCTCGAACTATACCCACAGGTCTCGCCCCTAAAAACCGTCTTGTTGGTCCACCAACTGCACCAGAGGAAGAGTCAAGTGAGGCGCGCATTGCTGACCCGTCATCCAATCCAATTGTCAAAAATATATCCTGTTCGTGAAGCTGTAAGCAGACACTATGCGGTCTAGCACGTAAAGCAGTAGAACTTCTTTGGGCAAGAAGTTGATCAGGAGCAAGAGTTACAACACGGCATGTTTGGTCGCGACAACCAATCGCAGCAAATAGAGATCGTGATCTCCCTTTTGGAACAATTCCCACATCCAAACATGCTACTTCTACGCCCATTTCTTTTGTACTAGCTTCAGTCAAAGCACCTGACAAAGAGTCCAGTTCGAAATAAACAACTTCACCACCAGCGAGGGCAACAATCACTTGTGCAGAGTTTACCGACGCAACTTCGATTCGCTTTAGACCAGGACATTGCCATTCTTTTGTCTGCCCATTTGGCCTAATATGGCGAACACCGCTTGGATGAACTTGACAATATCCTCCATCCACCAACGCAGAACATGCCAAAGTAGGAACATTGTTTAAAAATCCCGAGTCGTCAACTTCTTCCACAGTTGTACCTATGCTCAAAACTAATGTTGCATCAGCGAACGAAACAATAATGTATTTGCTCCCGATCGTAAATATTCCACCCGGAACTCCCGGCAAATCTGATCGAGCTAATTCTGATATTGCTGCACCATGACGAAGAATTCGCAAAGAAGATAGTTCGCTTCGTCCGCAAAGCGTGTATATTTGTGGGCTTGCTTCACCTCCTGCCAATTCTCCAACAAGGACAGCTGTGGCAGGAGCCAGACTCGACATTTTATTGATGATCCGAAGACTCTCCAATTTTTTCGAGGGGTCAAATACCGTTGCCAGTTCGGAAGCTCTTGATGTTGTGCATTCAAATATGTCTTTTATACCGATAGCCGCAGAATTTGATGGTGCGTCATCCAAGTCAATGCGTTCGAATTGGTATAAATTGTGATCAGAAAATTCAGCTGCAAGAAAAAGCATTCCTGATTTTGTAATATTAATGGAGTTAGCGATGGGTAGAGAGTCAAGAAGGCTAACTGTAATTCCTTGAACTTCTGCAGGGTTTTCTGGATTCAAGGGCAGGGTTATCTTAAATGCGTCGCCCAACTCTGTCTGCGCAATGGCGAAAAATTTGCGCTTCTTTTGACGATGTACTGTAATTGATGTTAGCAAAATACCCTTCTTCGTTGGATGATTCTTTCTTCTTGGTATTGGCGCTACGATTAAGTTTGTTTGATGTTCATGCACGTATTGAATCCAGTCTTCTCCTCCAACAAGTACACCCCCTGGGCCGTCACTCCCACCTGGAATCGCCGCCAGTACACTCGCAGATGAATGTACTACGGTCGACCATCGACGAGATACATGGTTCAAACCCAGATCTAACTCATAATATGCTAATTGCTTATCCAAACCATTATTGGAAGTATTATTCATATCGTCATCGTCAAAATCATCATTGTAATCATTATAGGTACACTCCAAAGCGGCAAAGAGCGGATTGTCATACCCATTATCCAGTCCTACCAACGAGAACGTAATCGTAAAACTTTTATGCGCCTCTAACGGCGACGCAATCGTAACCTTCGGCTCACCAGAATTACCATTATCCTCACTACTACTCGTCTGATTCAACACATAAACCAACTTCCTCTTCTCAATCGCCGCAACCATAACCGCCCGACCTTTCGGATCCGCAGCCAAGTACTGTCCCGGAGTTTCCCTTCGACATCCCGTCTTTCCAAACGCTGGACAATGTAAAATCTTAGGCCGCAATCCAGCCTCTCCAGCACCAGCTCCAGCAGCGGAAGATACCATGTTAAAATCCAACACACTCAAACATCCACTATCCGACCCCACCACAATCAAATCCCGCTTACTACCACCCAAACGCACTGGCACAGCACTCCGCAACACACTGTGTGTACGTCCACTGGACATGAGCATACGAAGACCCGGCTCAGCAGCCGTAGCCGAAGTCGTGGCCCAGATTTCAATGCTGCCATCGGCACGTAAGATGGCAAGTTCCTGCTGTTTGCCACTGGTACCCGTGAAATCTCCTATGAGTGAAGTTAAGATGGATGTGGAGGGTTTTAATGTCAAATCGAGCAGTTTGAGCGTTCCTGCGTTGAGGTAATTGGCGGATGCCGATGTTGACGCCGTCATGGTGCCCAGGAAAGATTTTGTGTGTGGTGTCGGGGCGTGTGGTTGAGCTAAAGTTTGCTATTTGTCGTTAAATGTTCGGCTCCGAACACGCATGCACGGCGCACGGCGCACGGCAGGACCGATGGAATGTGTACTCGTACTCGTACATCAACACCAACACACACAGGTAAAAAGTTTGTCATTGTTTTTTGTTTCTCTTGGTTCTCTTGTTTCTCTTTTGTTTTTCACTCGGGTCTTTTTCGAACTCTTGTGGTGTAACTTGGAACTTGTATTAATACATGCACGTATCACAGATATCGTAGTAATAATCATATGAACCGATTCCTAATACTATAATACACATCAAGATGGGAAATTATCTAGCAACTGCGTTATCTTCGGCAACTTGGTCGGATTATCAAAAGGCCATGCCTATTGCCATCCTCTTGGCTATGGAACTGTCCTCTGCCAAACCCATCAGTCGTAGTTTGACCTTTTTGAAGCAGCTCTGGGGACAGGTTAGTAACCGTGTGTTGCATGAGTGTACATGCTCTTCCAAAATGTAGAGAGTGATTTGGATCGAATTGTGTGTGTATGTACGTCGTATCCATTTGCTCGTTTGGTGCTCATGAGGAAATTTGATTTTGTTTTGTTTTCTTGCCGTATTACTGTGATATCGTACAAAAGGAGTCTAAGTTGACTTGTAACGATAATGTCGATAAAGGCATTGACGAGTACAACGCATTGCACGAAGCCTCTGTTGATGATCGTAATAAGGATTACAAGAAGTTAGTGAATTCGTATTACGATTTGGCAACGCAATTTTATGAATGGGGATGGGGCCAGTCCTTCCACTTTTCTCATCAATGCAAGGGTGAAAACTTTTATGAGGCGACTCGTAGACATGAATACTATCTTGTCAGCATGCTTGGGGCGCTTAAGCCTGGATCAGAAATTGTTGATGTAGGATGTGGGATTGGTGGACCTGCTCGTAATATTGCTGCCTTTCTTGAGAAACAGGTTAAGGTCAAGGCTATGACATTAAATCCTTATCAGGTATCTCGAGGAAATGAACTTTGTGCCAAACGTGGTCTTGGTGATGTTGTTGAGCTCGTTCAGGCTGATTTTATGCATAGTCCTTTTGAAGACGATCGTTTTGATGGAGCATATGCAATTGAAGCAACTTGTCATGCTCCTGACCGCGTTGGCGTCTACAAGGAAATTTATCGAACACTCAAACCTGGGGCTACGTTTGCTTGTTATGAGTGGTGCATGACAGACAAATATGACCCTGAAAATGAAGAGCACAATAAGATTAAAAAGTACATCGAGGAAGGCGATGGGCTACCTGATATCATTTCGACTCATGCTTGCGCAGATGCATTGAAACGAGCTGGATTTGAATTAATGTTCGAACGTGATCTCGCTGACGTTCCAGGCAACAACTGGTTTGTGCCTTTGACTCCTTCGTGGAATATTTTGAGTCAACGTTTTCAGTTCAACTGGTTAGGAATGTTTTTGACAACGAACGCGTTGAGAATATTTGAAACTATATTTGTCGTACCTAAGGGAACCTCGAAAACTCAACAAATGTTGCAGAGAGGTGGAATTGGTTGTGCTCGTGGTGGACAAACACAAATTTTTACCCCAATGTATTTGATGGTCGGGAAAAAACCTCTATCGGCAAGTAATGATGAGCAGTAGAGAGTGGTGAAGACGAAAAAATAAAGGAATGTTAACTTAAATGTAACCGATTATGGTGAAACATTTTCTGGAAAAATTATTTTGTTTGCCCTTTTCTATATATTTTCCTCTTTGACGAAAAATGTTAATCACTTGTCATCCAGTTGGAAATCGATTATCCTAAAGGTTACACGTACGCAACAATTTTCGTAGTCAGCTGAACATATTGATCACAAGTAGATATCTGATATCCCATAACACAGTAGACCATACACTTGCCAAGCCGACACAGATATTGAAAAATGTTGATACGAAACATATAACTAAGCTATTACTATTATCATTTCTGACTTAATACTATCAGATGTAATTATGAATATTTATAAACATGAAGAAAATAAGTCGCATGTGCTGCGATGAAAAAGAGTGGCACGGATTTATGGCTTGGCATCCATAAACGTAGGAGATAAGCTGCGTGGAAGACTGTTGGCTTCCATATTGGGAGAAGCTGCATTTGTTCTTCTTGAATACTTCTTGGATACGCAGTAACTTGTCGATAAGGCCTGGGCCAAAAATGTTAAGTTTGCATCCGCAGTAGCCATTGTACGAACTTTCTTCAACTGTGTCCGATTTCTCGAAACTTTGCAAGAGGGCGAAGAAGATAATTCTAAAATTGCCCGACCTGCATCATGACGATCAACTTCTTCATTTTGAAACGAATCGGATCGAGTTTCCCCGTCAGATATACACTTACTTTCATCAATACCAGATTGTGGAATACCATTCAGTTTGTCGGAAGAACATACAGCGTTTGATCCTGTAATGTTTTGCTTTTCAATCGAAGGGATACTATCACTATTTTTCAAATTCAAATGTTTGTTCTTCGTCGATGACGCGCAAAGTTCAAATTTGAAAGAGGTCCGATTGGGATCAGAGGGTAGGCTGCGAGCTTTGTAGAAATTCATCGCCTGAGCCTTTCCCACACGTTCCAAAGACGTTTTCCCGAAACGAAATAGTTGAGTTTGCCCACTCATTGGAGCAACTTTGTAAGTCATATCAGCAACATCGTTGACCTCATTGCACCCAACTCTGCGCGTGTCCGAAACCTGCATCGATATATCAGTGATACCTATATTGGATTCGTGCTGATCTATGTCACTTTCATGACTTTCTAACTTAACTTCATTAGCTTCGTGATCATCCTTCGAAAGTGTAACTATCTCTTTCATACGTGGTTGCTTAGACAGATTCGGTGCCTCACTTGGTTGTCCCGTTTGATACTTCTTCCTCTTTAAGATTGACGGGTGTCGACGAAGTACGGTGGGAGGTTCTTCCACATCGAGCTGTGAAAAATACGAAGAATCCTTGAATGAACACAACAAAATGAGCTTTCATATATCGAAACTATCGGTTCGAAAAGGTTGTGACATAACCAACACTAAGCAAATATAAACAAGCCCCACCCCACCTTAAAGATACACAAGTCTAACTTACCTCTATCTTGCCGAATGGCTTTGGCCTTAAACTATAGTTACCCAGTACAACTCGATCCGGTGTAACTTGGTTAAGAACAATCGTACTAAATGTTTCGTTCGATGCATTCTGTTTTGTACCATTCGCATCATCAAATTCGGAAGAGGATACCGATTCTTTATTCTCTATCTTGCTCATTACTGCTTCTGGATACATGTACACAACATGTGCATGTATGAGTAAGAATTAAGAATACCGATGTTCAATTGTATTATTACAACACAGTGAATGCAAAGAAAACATCCATTCAACCCCGATGTTACTTTGAAATTTGAATTCTCCTTATCTCCCTCGACCTGTTCTGCACAGAAAAGAAGGGAGAAAGAAGTGTCTGTGTCTATGATCTATGACCACGGCATTGCGCCAAATTTAGCGCTCAACGTAAAGTTATGATTTCAATAATTTTGTTCAAGCTAAATAGATTTATTTTGATTATTGAATATGAGAGAATGGGACATGTCGGCGTCTGGTGATTGGGCGCCCCGGCTCCCCTACTTGGACTTGGACCTCGGAATATTTTTTGACTCTCTTTTATGTGTGTGATTTTGTTTGTTCAACTTGATATGTGAGATCCAAAAAATCGTACGCATGTGTCACATCTCATTCATGTTTCAATTACAATTACAGGTCTGGATCTCAACCATCCCTCTTATCCATCTACTATAACTATAATTATAACTATATTATAATAGCAACTATTAACCCCTAACCACCCCTTCTCTCTCACCCCTTCCACTAGAGTGAGTGAATGAGTGAAAGCCCACAGGTGGAAATACATGTAAATAACCGTTCCATTTGTCACTGACTTTATCCATTTCATCAATCCCAATAATATCATATCAATCACCTGCTGCTGATGAGGTATCAAGTTGTATTCATAGAGAGAGGCGAGCAACACAACGATCAGTAGTACGTATATATCTCTAGAGAGAGAGAGAGAGAGAGAGAGAGAGAAAGGGCATTCTAGCAGCAGAAAGATATGAAATGTTTATGGTCCCTTTCCGCCCTTCATCTCTTATTTACTTCTTACTCTGCTCATTCCTTTATTAATGCTAACCCGCATACCATGAAACAACATACCATGCATCAAGAGATGGATGGTAATACCGATTATAACCATGCGCATCGTGCCTATCCGTTGCATGTACATTTGTCGCATGATAGTGTGCAGGCAAGGGCGGCTGAGATAGCTGATACTCCAATAGTTCATGCGATCGGAGGGGCGTTTGGTTCGGTTTTATCTCTGGTGTTGCTCTATCCATTGGATCGTATTCGTGTTGAAATGCAATCGAGAGTTGCATCGCCTATAAATCAAAGTAGTAGAGAGCTTCCGAACGTCCTTCAAACGAGAAACTTGAGACATAGTAGAAATTCCTTAGATTGTGTAAAGAAGAAGAAGAAAGGTGAATCGTTACTCCATTCCAATCAAGCAGTGGATGGTGGTGAAGATATTTGTCAAGATAAAGCAATGGGAGAGGACCCTAAATCATCGAGATACGGAGTGCTAAAATGTTTGTTCGATTTGTCAGAAAGGGGTGAATTGTATAGAGGAATTTTACCTGTCATGCTATCGATGTCGTTGTCAAATTTTATATTTTTTTATGCGCATGAGGCGGTGAAGAATATTATTTTCAACAATCAGGCAAAGAACACTGCTAAAGGAGCGGGCAAAGCATTGCTTGCTTCTGCTTTAGCCGGTGTTGTTAATGTGCTGGTGACTAACCCGCTTTGGGTTGCTACACTAAGAATTCAGATTGGAAGCAATAACAGTGAAAGTGTAAATAATGAGAATAGTCGTCAACGCAAATCATCATTATTTTCGATAATTCGCAAGATTATTAATGAAGAAGGTCTACTGAAACTTTGGAGCGGAACCGCGGCGTCACTGGTTCTCTGTTCGAACCCTGCAATACAAATTTCACTTTATGAACGACTCAAACGAAATATTCTCGATGCCCGAAAAGTCAAAAAAGGAGATATTGGAGCTTCTTTATCCCTTGGTATGCTCGACGCTTTCTTAATCGGTGCATTGTCAAAAGCATTCGCCACAATAGCAACTTACCCGCTGCAACTTGCGCAAGTACTAATTCGTCTTCAACATGATGACCATTCTCATGATGATAAAAAAGAGAAACGACACGAAAAGAAATTGATTGTTCAAAGAGAAAAGTACTCGGGGTCAATCGACTGCTTACGAAAATTGTGGAAAAGAGGTGGCATACTTGCATGGTACTCAGGTATCGATGCGAAACTTCTGCAAACTGTTTTGACAGCGGCATTCACATTTCTCTCTTATGAACAAGTGTTATCTGCAGTGAAACGTGCTATTATCATAGTATATACAGTGCAAGCGAAACGGAATGGAAAATCTTACTAAATAAATTAGACAAACATTTGAATTTGCTACGCTTAACAACCGCTTCAGCTGATATTGACAGGGTTTATGTGTAACTTACATTTTTCTTCTGCGATATCATATCATTATTTTGTGTTGAATACCCATTGAGACTAATCTCATCTTATTTTAAACATCTATTTGCACCTCATGCTAAAAAAATCAAAGTCACAATGTACCTCGGACTCAAATGATATTGATCGTTTCGTGACTAGATGTGTAAATCGATAAGCGAATTGCTTCGTAAAGACTCCAGGAGAATCGTCAGTTTGGAAACGAATAACTTTCATAATTCCAAAAGTAGTAACTGATAGTGACACCGCGAAAGAACAAACAACATTTTAGTGCTGATAACGAGTAAACATATTCGGACCTGACAACATTGAGTAACTCGTTAACCATACTAAAACTCAGCAACACTGTTTGAGTTGTAGAATTTTTCTTGTATCATGAGCCGATCAACGGCTGTCTCGGATATCAAGTACATGTCATACGTTTCGGACCTACTTTTACTTCCTTGTAGACACGCAACAAATTCAATCATAAGTGATGAATCATGCAAAGTGAAACTTCTCAATACTTTTCTAGCGACACCTCATTTACTAATACATCCACCATGAGATATTGTAAAGAATGACGTGCTATCAGGGTGTAATATTTTCTGCCTTAGAGCCTCTTCGAATGTTCATATATTTGAGGAGCGCCTCATCACCTATTCGTCGTTTATCTTCAACGTTTTCCGAGGGTTTTTGTGTGTGAAGACTGAAATTTCTCGAGCTTTCTTGTGTACGTTGTTTTTGTTGCTCTTCTTCCTCCAGATTTAAATCGTATAATTCAAGAGTTGCTTCAAGAGATTTTTTTTCCATCGTCATGGCTTCTAATTTCATTGTTAATTTTGTGTTTTCATTAATTAGAGCTTTCATGTTTGTTTCTTCTTGCTTTTCCTCCAATAATGATTGTGAATGACTACGAGCAATGTCATCATTCATCACCTTCGGAATTTGCTTATCTCCTGAATTCGTCAAGGCCTGCTCAAGCTGCTTCTCCAGAGAAGCACGTAACTTCTCCTGCGACTTCAAATCGTCCATTAATGATCTATTATCTCTTTCCAATTTTTTGACTTGTTCAACCAATTGCATTTCATCAGTACTTTGTTGCAAAAGCTTCACTTTATCGGACTTGATATCTTCGAGTGAAAGCTTTAATTCCTCAATGAGACCATCTTTTTGCTTTATATACCTTGACAACGTAATTTCTTTTGCGCTTAGCACTTTATTATTCTGACTTAACAGAGCTACCTTTTCTTCCAAAGTCTTCATCGCTTTCGAATTGTCGTATTTGTTCCGTATTTCTTTTTCCAAGAAAGTTGCTTTTTCATCGTAATCACGTTTGTTATCATCAAACTTTTGTTGCATTTGGGTAAGCTTTAGTTTGTATTCACTCAACTCCTTCTCAAGAATTTTGTTTCGGATGATGATCTCCTTTGATTGCTTTTCGGTTTGTTGCATTTTTAACTGTGCAGTCTTATATTTATCCTCAAAATAATTAATTCGAGTCTTCGCCTTACCCTCCATCTCTGCCATTTCATCTCGCATGACCGACATAGCCGAGGTGTTTGCTTTTGCTTCGTCACATTCCTTCTGCAATGTAGCTACAAGCTCTTCCAACTCTTTAATCTTTCCCAATTCTGCCTTAGCATTTTCCAACTCCTCCCTAAATGTCGCGAGCTCATTCTCTTTCTGTTCGAACTCTGTATCTTTTTCTGTATGCATATCACTATGAAACTTCTCCAATTCTTTGAGGGTACGTTGAAATTCTGTTTGGCTATCCTCATGCTGCTTCGTAATTTGCGCATTTTGTTGCTGTAAAGAATTATTATGCCCCTCTAAAGACGTAATACGTTCCGCATTAGCTTTGAGACAAGCCAATATTTCCTGATGCTCCAATTGCGTCAACTCCACCATATTCGACGATGCCGCGTCTTCCACTTCTTTATACTCTTTCAATTCTTTAATTTCCTGCTCTAACGCCTTCATACGCGATCGACTTGACTCCAATGCCATACCATACTCCAACGCCAACGCCTTGCTTTTCAACTTTGATTGTTCCATAGCTTTAAACTTAACTTCGTAACTATCATAATCGACATCGTTACTACGATTACTCGAAGCCAACGTGGCAGCTGCGGCACGTTTCCTACGACTCGCCTGCACACGCTCCAATATCTCATCCGCTGTACTCACACCTTCCGTATGACCATAATTGTCACTATTACTCTGACTGCTGGTACTGTGAACATTATTATTATGAGTACTGCTGCTATTATTATTCGAGGATGACGAGGAAGCGGTAAAATCATCCGGTTCGTTCCTATTCCTATTCCCATCCACAACATCTTTATTCATTGTGGTTGAAATTGGGAAACCGGCTTCATCGAGGTATTGTATCGGTTCATGACTGCTGCTGCTGTGGTTATTCTGTTGCTGCTGCTGCTGTTGGTAGCCATACTTGCCACGTCGCAGAACACTTCGTGATGATGCATGGCGTTGTTGGATGCTTCTTCCATTGTGGTTGTTGGTGCTCATGCTGGTGCTGGTGCTGGTGATGCTGGTATGGATGATGGATGCTGTATTCGTTGAGGATTGTGGTTGTTTCTAGTTTTGGTTTGGGTTTGGGTTTGGGTTTTTGTTTTTGTTGTCCACGTGCGCGTGCGATTGGTGTGCTGTCGGGTGATGCTCTCGTACATTATTTATGTGACTACTTATATATATTCGATATGACCGTATATCATTCGTGCGTTGGAAATAATGACTTCCCGGCACTCGTATAAGTAGATATATTTTATAATACCGGTATATGTAAGGCAGCAACGAATACTTATTGTGCATGAGAACTTAATCTTGATGTGTATGGACTGGCGACTGGCTACTGGCTACTGGTGTGAAGTGTCAGAAGGAGTCAACGGATATAGCGACACAGGAGACATACGACTCGTAGACGAGATCCAACTCGTATACGGTCTACTTCGAGATTTGAGGGGGAAAATTTTTCATCTCGATGAAAACTCTCGTGGAGGCGATTATCGCGTATGTCTCTAGAGAAATGATCAAAGCATCGATACTTTTTGAATGTTTTCTTAAGGATCTAGAAATGATCTGTGCTTTCTCTATTTCTCAACCTTACGCCAATGTATTTGTCAAAATAATGCTAGATTTGTTTTCTATTAACTCTATATTGACTGAATCACAACATCTGAATCGTAAGTTCCGGTTCTCGTCTACTCCAACGATCCTCGTGAACATTGTGTATCTAGCACGGAAAAGGAGAGGATTCTTAAAGATTTCAGAATGTCACATAGATTACATCCAAAACACCTTTGATTTCACCCCTAATCAATTATGAATGTGAAAGATTCATCAAATGCATTTTGAAAGTATGCGGCAGGAGATAGCTGTCTCTCGAGGGAGACCATTCCTATAAGTCGGAATATTCCCAGTTGCTACAGGCTTCGTCTTCATCTGCTTGCGTAATTCCCAAGTCATCCCTGATGACAGCTGTGGTTCTTTGTATGTTCATTACTGTATGGGTGATGTTGTAGCCGTCGCTTTCGATTGCGTTGTTTATAAGTTCGCAATCAAAATACGGATTTCGAAATCCGTCACCAGATTGATTGATAATTGGCTCGCCAAAAGAATAGATGCTAAAAGTATAAGCCCCATTGCATGTAAATCCTCCACCGCGGACGAACCCCTCCCCAAATACTTTGCAGTCGCATCTGTAGTGACCATCATCTGCCCTCTCAAGAGTTCCGATTATATTCCAATTGTAACAGTAAACCGCAAAAGCCATAAGGAATAAATTGTACCATGGAAATATAGATTGAAGAGCGAATGATATCCATTCTTGTATTCCGTAGACGATAAAACCAATTGCTCTGGAGAAAGTACAAATTCAAATTTTGTTACGTACGGTGATAAAAAAATGTACATACTTAAATCTCCGCACCTGCAAAAATCACCCCGATACAATGCAGAACGGACGTCTCTGCGTAGACATTTGAACCATAGCACATCCTTGCGTCTTTTCGCAAAAAGTGAAGCAGCATTCCGCGGCTTTTCACGAAAGTTTTTAAACTTACAACCATCCTCAGAAAATTTGTCTACTTCAAACTTTTTCTTGACCACTGAGTTACCAAACTTATTCTTCTCAAACAAGTCTAGTACAAAAATGATTCAGTAAGTTGAATACGATAAGGGTAAATGATTCATAAAGTTAAACTTCTTTGGCCGGCTTACCGTCAAGTTCAGGAATATCAGCTAGAAACAGAACCTTATCCCATCTTGACCATGTATGATATTCCCTTAGACGTTTGAAAACACCAAAGTGGTCTCCTGACTTTAGGTCACTATTTTTAAATACAAGGGAGTACAAGTTGTAAATGCAATGATCGACTGAACCAAAAACGACTGAGGGTTTTGAAAACTCAAAAATTGCTCCTCCAGAGTAGCCCAACTCTCTTGCTTTCTGACGAGCATACTTGCTTGAATAGTAGTCAAAAATTTCGTCATTGCTCATAAATTTAAGATCGCCTTGACATTCAAGCGCTACGTGAGGGTTCCTGAGTAATGAGCTATCTCCATCGCAAGACCTATTGATTATTTCCTCATCTATCTTGTACTTGGCACTAAAACGCTGACTATTTTGTAAAGATTGAAATTCAAAGATACTCTGAATGAATACTTCCATAGTACCCGCCTTAAGCCACCTTCTCCCAGGATCCCACCAATCCGCTGATGAATAATATTCGTCAATTCTATCGACAAATTCCAGCGCTAAAGCATTGAGAATTACCTCTGTAGGAGAGGCCTGGTTCAAGATGTTAAACAAATTTACAGCAAAGAGCAAATAAGTGTATGTCGTATTCATATATCTGTCAAGAATGTACCCGACCGTCTGCCCAAATCGATCACTATTATTCCTCAAAACGCGGGCACGAATAGATTGACATCGCGCATACGTTTTTTCTGGTCCATGGCCACCTATCCCTATGACTTCCGCAAAAATATACCCGGTATCTGGCATAACTTTTGTGATGTAAAGCACCTGAATACATATAACAATAAAAGTAGTCAACTTCAGACTCATGCAAAATGCGATTTCGTCAATCACGCAGAACATTTGTTCCAAGTATTGAATGGGCGTCTCAGCAAGCTCGTACCAATTTGCCTCTTGGAGAGTATGATATACGATAATACTTGGTATAGTTATTTGTAGAATAATGGTGATCGTAGGGAATAATATTCCTGAACTGATAAATTATAAATAAAAATGCTTTCAAAAACAAATGATGAGGTGTCTTACCCGAGCAAGGAAAAGTAAGTAAACACTGAAAAATTATCTGAATCAAAATCCCATTCATTTTCTCGGCGAATATCATCCAGAATATAGAAAGGCTTCATCATATATAATCGAATAGATCGTCTTCACTAGAGCTCACCCTTGAATCCTGCAAATGCTTTCTGAAGTCTAAATTATTTGCGTTACCAAGCCAGCGAAACCAGAGATATCGTGCATACTCAGGGATGTTGAATACTTCAAAATCGTTAGGATGATTTTTATGAAATCGTATTTTTTCTTCTACTTTCAAAAGAGCCCACTGCTGCCATAAAAAAGGTCGGTACCCAAACAGTCGTATGAGACCTTCTTCAGGCACTCGAATTTCATATGGTGAAAGATGCGTTCGCCTGCCTATATCGTAGTAAAAGGTAACCTTTCGACAAGAGAAGGAGTGACAGCGTCCGACAAATGAATAAAAACCAAAACATTTGCGACAAACAATTTACATCGAAGCTTTCATACCTTCCCGTCCGATTTTACTTCCTTAAACACCTTTGTCACCATTTCAAGAGACCATACTTGATTAGAAGAAAGAATCTCCACCCAATCGCCTACGACATACTTTTGACCATCATTATCTTTCGGTCTTAATACAGATGTAATAAGATCTCTAATATTTGGACTTCTTCGTCGAAAATTCTCTCTTTCCAATAAAACAATTGCCACTTGAAGTCTCCTATCATTAAGCTGTGTAATATCTGCGGCAACATAAAATATAAATTCGTCAAAGTTGGGATATTCATCATCATCATCTTCATTTTGAACTATTTTCGTTCTATTTACCGTCCTTTCCAGGCCTTCGGGGGTCATGATAATCTCGGGGGAAAAGTGGTCGTAATTTTCTTCGTTTTCAATACCATCTGATCCCGAATTCAAGACTAAATCATCATTATCATCCGCAATGGCATTGATGGAAGAGTCATCATGTGTCTCGCAACGAGATCCATCAAAAGATGATGAAGCAACTGACGACGGATCTAGAGATGCATCATCATCATCAATCAGGGACGCAATTTCTTCACCAAACATTTCCTTATTCCTCTTTATAACTCGCTCACGCCGGTCCAGCTCCTTTTTTCGAGCTTGAATCATCGATATCACATCTGTCTTTTGAGGTCGAAGATTGATAGAGACTGGGATGCCTCCATCGAGTTCACTCGTTGACTTATCTTTTCGGACGTTGGGAGTTGTGGACGACATTGAAAACAGTTATTTACATTAATATGCCCGTTCCCCAGAGAGCCCTGATAGTGTTTGATTATATTCAAAATTGTTTGGGTGGGCTGTCAACAGGTAGCTCTAGAGCGTGTAACTTAAAGAGCAATTCTCGAACAAATTCG
>Ga0209092_10000682_pt1 | contig 34041 bp, 46 predicted proteins | sample FraStrMetagenome_FD_187446 | JGI IMG/M metagenome (GOLD analysis project Ga0209092, IMG submission 187446) | Marine eukaryotic phytoplankton communities from Arctic Ocean - Fram Strait ARC3M Metagenome (SPAdes) (version 2) | ecosystem: Environmental > Aquatic > Marine > Oceanic | place: Fram...
GGATTTTCTAATTCAATTTCTTTGGCAATTGTAACACCATCATTAATAATTTGTGGTGAGCCAAATTGTTTTTCTAATACTACATTTCGACCGCGTGGTCCTAAAGTGACCGCAACAGCCTCCACCATAATTTTCATTCCTTTTTCTAATGCTTTACGTGCATTGTCCTGGTAAAGAATTTTTTTACTCATTATTTAAAGTGTGCTAGCTTATCAAAATAATTATATAACAGATCTTGAGCCTTAAGCTACTAGTTGTAAGAAAAAAAGTATAAAATGTTGATAGTTTTTAAGAAATATCTATAAATATTTCTACCAGAAGATATTAGATTAATTTAACAGTTTTAAAACTTAGGTCCAATTAGTATAGGTAAGTTGCCTTTTTGTGAATTTCTGGTTAAAATCATTCTAAAGGAAGAGAAGAAAACAAAGAATTAAAATCGATTAAAGATAAAAAGAGAAAGTATATAATTACGAATGGTAAAATCTGTAGGTATTGATTTAGGGACTACAAATTCGGTAGTTGCAACAATTGAAGCAACTCAACCAACAGTAATCGTTAATGAAGAAGGTTTTCGTACTACAACGTCAGTTGTTGCTTATACAAAAACGGGACGACTTTTAGTTGGCCAAATCGGAAAAAGACAAAATATCTTAAATCCAGAGAACACTTTTTATTCTGTAAAACGCTTTATTGGATCAAAAATGTCAGATCTTGATGAAGATTTAACAAAAATGCCATATAAGATCAGTGCAGATGAGAATGACAATATTGTATTAGATTGTCCTGCAATGAATCGCACCTTCCGCCCAGAAGAAATTTCTGCTCAAGTATTAAAACGTTTAGCGGAAAATGCAGAAAAGCATATTGGGCAAACTGTAGATAAGGCGGTTATTACGGTACCCGCGTATTTTAATGATTCTCAACGTCAAGCTACACAAGATGCAGGAAAAATCGCAGGTTTAGAAGTTTTACGAATTATTAACGAGCCAACAGCTGCATCACTTGCTTATGGGTTAGATAAAAACACAAATGAAGTTATCCTAGTATTTGACTTAGGTGGTGGAACATTCGATGTTTCAATACTTGATGTTGGGGATGGGATTTTCGAAGTTTTATCTACTGCGGGTGATACACGTTTAGGGGGAGATAATTTTGATCAACATATGATCGACTATTTGCTTAGTGAATTTACAAAAAAAACAGATATCGATTTAACAACAGATTCAACTTCTTTACAACGTGTTGTGGGTGCTGCTGAAAAAGCCAAGATTGATTTATCTTCTCTAGCTCAAACAACTGTAAAACTTCCATTTTTAATGGAAGGAACTCAACATTTAGAAGAAACGATTACTCGCGAAAAATTTGAAGAAATCTGTGGTGATTTAATTAGTCGTTGTCGTGTTCCAGTTGAAACTGCACTAAGTGATGCCAATTTATCGAAAGATCAAATTAATCAGGTAGTTTTAGTCGGTGGTTCAACTCGTATTCCTGCGATCCAGTCTTTAATTAAGGATGTTTTGGGTGCTGAACCAAATCAATCAGTAAATCCTGATGAAGTTGTCGCAATTGGTGCCGCAATTCAGGCAGGTATTTTATCAGGTGAGGTTAAAGATATCTTATTATTAGATGTCACGCCATTAACATTAGGTGTGGAAACACTAGGCGGTATTTTCTCTCCAATGATACAACGTAATACAACAATTCCAACTAAGACAAACGAAACGTTTTCTACCGCTATGGATAATCAACCAAGTGTTGAGATAAAAATTTTCCAAGGTGAGCGTGAATTCGCAAAAGATAATAAGAGTTTAGGCGTTTTTACTTTAAGTGGTATTGAACCAGCAAGACGTGGCATTCCTCAAATTGAAGTTACCTTTGATATTGATGTAAATGGTGTTTTATCTGTTACCGCTCAAGATAAGGGGACAGGTAAGCAACAAAATATTACGATTTCAGGTGCTTCTAATTTAGACCAAAATGAAATTGATAAAATGGTTGAGGATGCAGAAAAGTTCGCTGACAGTGATAAAGAAAAAAGTAGCGAAATTTCCCTTAAAAATCAAACGGATATGCTTTGTTATCAACTTGAGAAGAAATTAGAAGTTGCCACTTTAACACCGGAGTTGAAAGATGAAGCAACCACAGCAGTTGCGAAATGCCGAGAAATATTACAATCTCAAGATTTACAAAATCTTGCTTCAGAATACGAAAACTTACAACAAATATATGCCAAAGTTTTAGGACAACCTAATTCACAATCCTAAGGACGGATAGTATTTATTTTTTCAGGTCAAAAATTGACTTTTGCACTAGAATACTATAATGAATGACAAAAAATAGTCGAAAAGATAAGTAATCACGAATAGATTACTTAAAGATTAGTATTTAGCTTTTTATTATGACAGCCGCAGTAGGACAAACCCAAGAACGCGGGGTTTTTGATTTAGCCGATGATTGGTTAAAACGTGACCGTTTCGTATTCGTTGGATGGTCGGGAATTTTACTTTTCCCTTGTTCATATTTATCTATAGGTGGCTGGTTTACAGGCACAACTTTCGTAACTTCATGGTATACTCATGGACTTGCTAGTTCATACTTAGAAGGATGTAACTTCTTAACAGCAGCAGTTTCGACTCCTGCGAACAGTATGGGACACTCTCTTATTTTATTATGGGGACCTGAGGCACAAGGTGATTTTACACGTTGGTGTCAGATTGGTGGTCTTTGGACTTTTATCGCATTACACGGTGCATTTGGTTTAATCGGGTTCTGTTTACGTCAATTTGAAATTGCACGTTTAGTTGGTATTCGTCCATATAACGCGATTGCCTTTTCTGGTCCAATTTCAATTTTCCTTTCGGTATTCCTTATTTACCCATTAGGTCAAGCAAGTTGGTTCTTTGCTCCAAGTTTTGGTGTTGCCGCAATTTTCCGTTTCCTACTTTTCTTACAAGGTTTCCATAACTGGACATTAAACCCATTCCACATGATGGGTGTTGCTGGTATTTTAGGTGGTGCATTATTATGTGCGATCCATGGTGCAACAGTAGAAAATACGTTATTTGAAGATGGTGATGCAGCAAACACATTCCGTGCTTTCACACCAACTCAATCAGAGGAAACGTACTCAATGGTAACAGCTAACCGTTTCTGGTCACAAATTTTTGGTGTTGCTTTCTCTAACAAGCGTTGGTTACACTTCTTCATGTTATTTGTTCCCGTTACAGGTTTATGGACTAGTGCAATTGGTGTTGTAGGATTAGCATTAAACTTACGTGCATACGATTTCGTATCTCAAGAGTTACGTGCTGCTGAAGATCCAGAATTTGAAACATTCTATACTAAAAATATTTTATTAAACGAAGGTATTCGTGCATGGATGGCTGCTCAAGACCAACCACATGAAAACTTCATATTCCCTGAGGAGGTTTTACCACGTGGAAACGCCCTTTAATGTAATAGGTCGAGATATTGAATCGACAGGTTTTGCTTGGTGGGCAGGAAATGCCCGCCTTATTAACGTATCTGGTAAATTATTAGGTGCACACGTTGCACATGCTGGTGTTATGGTATTCTGGTGTGGAGCAATGACACTTTTTGAAGTTTCACACTTCATTCCAGAGAAGCCATTATACGAGCAAGGTTGTATTTTATTACAACATTTAGCAACTTTAGGTTGGGGCGTTGGCCCTGGTGGTGAAATTGTTAACACATACCCATACTTCGTTGTAGGTGTTGTTCATTTAATTTCATCAGCAGTTTTAGGAATTGGTGGTATTTATCACTCTTTAATCGGACCTGACACGTTAGAAGAATCTTTCCCATTCTTCGGTTATGATTGGCGTGATAAGAACAAAATGACAACAATTTTAGGTATTCATTTATGTTTACTAGGAATTGGTTCATACTTATTAGTTCTTAAAGCAACTGTATTTGGTGGTGTATACGATACATGGTCACCAGGTGGTGGTGATGTTCGTTTAATTACGAATCCTACATTAAACCCATTCGTGATCTTTAATTATGTATTAAAGTCACCTTTCGGTGGAGATGGTTGGATCGTTTCTATCAACAACATGGAAGATCTAGTTGGTGGACATATCTGGGTTAGTATTTTAACTATCACTGGTGGTATTTTCCATATCGTTACAAAGCCTTTCGCATGGGCACGTCGTGCTTTCGTTTGGTCTGGTGAAGCGTATTTATCATATAGTTTAGCTGCTTTATCTTTAATGGGATATGCTGCTGCAACTTACGCATGGTACAACAATACTGCTTATCCTAGTGAATTCTATGGTCCAACAGGTCCAGAAGCGTCTCAAGCTCAAACATTCACATTCCTTGTACGTGACCAACGTCTTGGTGCTAATGTAGCTTCAGCTCAAGGTCCAACTGGATTAGGAAAATATTTAATGCGTTCACCAAGTGGAGAAGTAATTTTCGGTGGTGAGACAATGCGTTTCTGGGATCTTCGTGCTCCATGGGTTGAGCCACTTCGTGGTCCAAATGGTTTAGATATTAACAAAATTAGAAGTGATATCCAACCTTGGCAAGAACGTCGTGCTGCTGAGTACATGACTCATGCTCCTCTAGGATCATTAAACTCAGTAGGTGGTGTAGCAACTGAAATTAACTCAGTAAACTACGTATCTCCTCGTTCATGGTTAACATGTTCACATTGGTTCTTAGCTTTCTTCTTGTTAGTAGGACACTGGTGGCATTCAGGTCGTGCGCGTGCAGCAGCAGCTGGTTTCGAAAAAGGTATTAACCGTGAAAACGAGCCAGTTTTAAGTATGCGTCCAATTGATTAAACAATTGCTTAAAAAATAAAAAAAGTGAATTAAGAACAATAGAAATATTTTCTATTGTTCTTGATCATCCAATTGACCCTTCTAATTTCAAACTTAATAATTTATCTGCTTCAACAGAAAATTCCATTGGCAGCTTCAAAAAAACATCATGGCAAAAGCCACTTATCATTAAACTAATTGCTTGTTCAACGTCAATTCCCCTCTGTGAAAAATAAAAGAGTTGTTCTTCACCAATTTTTGATACGGAAGCTTCATGTTCAACTTTTGTTGTCGAATTTTTTACTTCAATGTAAGGGAATGTATTTGCTTTTGATGAATCGCCTATTAATAAAGAATCACATTGTGAAAAATTTCTTGAACCAACAGCTTTCGGTGAGATTTTTACAAGACCTCGATAACTATTCTTTGAATAGCCAGCGGAAATACCTTTCGATATAATTATACTTTTTGTATTTTTACCAATATGTACCATTTTTGTTCCTGTATCGGCTTGTTGATAGTTGTTTGTTAAAGCCACAGAATAAAATTCTCCTATTGAACCATCACCTACTAATATGCAACTTGGATATTTCCATGTAATGGCCGAACCTGTTTCAATTTGTGTCCAGGAAATCTTTGAATTTTTACCCGAACAAAGTCCACGTTTTGTTACAAAATTATAAATTCCACCTTGACCATTTTCATTACCGGCATACCAATTTTGAACTGTTGAATATTTTATTTCAGCATTATCCAATGCAATTAATTCTACGATTGCAGCATGTAATTGATTTTTATCACGTTGTGGAGCTGTACAGCCTTCTAAATAACTAACATAACTATTTTGTTCAGCAATAATTAGTGTCCGTTCAAATTGCCCTGATTCCTCATCATTTATTCGAAAGTATGTGGATAGTTCAAGTGGACAAGTTACATTTTTGGGTACATAGCAAAAAGATCCATCACTAAAAACAGCACTATTCAAGGCTGCAAAATAATTATCGCCAGGTGGAACAACTTTACCTAAATATGCTTTTATTAAATCAGGGTATTGTTTTATAGCTTCCGAAATCGGGCAGAAAATTACTCCGAATTTTGCAAGTTCTTTCTTAAAAGTAGTTGCAATAGAAACACTATCGAATACAGCATCTACGGCAACGTTAGATAAACGTTTTTGCTCGTTAAGTGAAATCCCTAATTTATCAAATGTTTTTAATAATTCAGGATCCACCTCAGATAAGCCATTTAACTTTTTTTTCTTTTTTGGGGCTGAATAATACGTTAATGCTTGATAATTTATTTTGGGATGTTTTAATTCTGCCCAATTGGGTTCTTTTAATTTTTGCCAAACGTTAAAAGCTTGTAAACGTGCATCACACATGAAAACAGGTTCGTCTTTTTTTGATGATAATAAACGCACAGTATTTTCATCCAACCCAACTGGTATCCGTTCATTTTCAATTTCTGTTTTGAAACCATATTTATATGGTTGACTAACAAGTTGGTCAATTGTCGACAAACTTTTATTTTTTATATCAGACATGAGACATTTCTTATTATGGTTTTATTAATCAAATAATTTACAAAAACTAGTTCTTATATGATACAATATATATTATATCGCGGAGTAGAGCAGTTTGGTAGCTCGTTGGGCTCATAACCCGAAGGTCAATGGTTCAAATCCATTCTCCGCTAATAACTTATTATTTATTAAAATTCAAAGAATTTAATATTATTTTTGCAATACTCAGTTATAATGTATTTTAACCTTATTTAGTAGAGAGCTCTTAAATAAAAAGTATGACATTAGATTCACAAATTCAAACACCGATATTTGGTGGGAGTACTGGAGGCTGGTTACGTGCTGCCCAAATCGAGGAAAAATATGCAATTACATGGAGCAGTGCAAAATCTCAGATTTTTGAAATGCCTACAGGTGGAGCTGCCATTATGCGTACCGGACAAAACCTTTTGTATTTAGCACGAAAAGAACAATGTCTGGCATTAGGTACACAGTTACGAACATTTAAAATAAACGACTATAAAATTTATCGAATTTTTCCGAGTGGTGAGGTACAGTATTTACATCCAAAAGATGGTGTATTTCCTGAAAAATCAAATGAAGGACGTGTTCAAGCGAACAATCGTCAATTCTCAATTGGTAAAAATCCAAATCCCGTTGCTGTTAAATTTTCTGGTAAAGGAACTTTTGAAAGTTAATAACAATTTAATTTAGATTTGATAGTGACAAAAATAAAACTTATTTGATATGATATTTTTAATCAAATAGATTTTATTGGAGAGATGGCAGAGTTGGTCGAATGCGCCTGATTTGAAATCAGATGAGCCCGTTGGGTTCCGGGGGTTCGAATCCCTCTCTCTCCTTTGGAAACTGAATTTGGTTTTAAAATAAAATAAAACAAAAAAGGGATTGTAGTTCAATTGGTTAGAGCACCGCCCTGTCACGGCGGAAGTTGCGAGTTCGAGTCTCGTCAATCCCGAAAAATAATGATACTGCTAGTGTACGTTTTTTGCTATCTAATAATGGTAGTTCTACAAACTTTTATACGAAACGGCTTTACGGAAATTTTAGTTTTTGGCTTATCACATAAATGAACATAAAACCTCGATTTGCCTTATATCTATTTGAGGGTTGTGCTTTTTTTTAAAATGCGATATCTTTTAAATAAATCTATAGCCGGGATAGCTCAGTTGGTAGAGCAGTGGATTGAAGATCCTCGTGTCAGCAGTTCGAATCTGCTTCCTGGCATTTCTAAATCGTGAATCAATAAAAAAGTGCATATAATATTTAGATTTTAGAGAATTTTTATATTTTTACTGTAAAATGGTATTTAGAGAATAGTTCATTTTAACGCGAGAATAAGAATTTCTAATTAAGATTACGCATTTTATAACAAAGGACAAATTTTATTATGGATAATTTTAAAACATATTTATCAACTGCACCAGTACTATTAACAGTTTGGATGAGTTTTACGGCAGGACTTCTAATTGAAGCAAATCGTTTCTATCCTGATGCTTTATTTGTTGGATAGGCCTTATTTACAAGAGCATATTTATTTTCTTAAAATTTTATTCCCACAATTGTTTAAATTAATATTTTTTAACAATTGTGAGGCATATTTTTAGTCAGTTGGTATTTTATTTATCACTGTGCTTATAACTTATAGACTTTCAAACCTGTTTTTTCTAATATTTTATTATGCAATTGTGCATTATTTAAGGCAATTGTAGAGAGTTTTACATTTATATTTAATTTCTAGATACCATGCCGTTAGGAATCTTAGGTAATAAAATTGGTATGACCCAAATCATTGATGAATTGGGGAATTTTGTACCAGTTACTATTTTACGCGCTGGTCCTTGTACTGTAACTCAGATTAAAACAGAGGAAACAGATGGATATAGCGCTGTACAACTCGGATATGCTCAAGTTTCTTCTAAAGTTTTAAATAAACCCCAAATAGGGCATTTAGAAAAAGTTGGTGCGCCATTGCTACGTTACTTACATGAATACAAAGTAAGTGACACCAATGAATTCTCTCTTGGACAAAATTTTGGAGTTGATATTTTTGAAACAGGTGATCTTGTCGATGTGACTGGAAAAAGCATCGGAAAAGGTTTTGCCGGTTTACAAAAACGTCATAATTTTGGCCGTGGTCCAATGACTCATGGTTCAAAAAACCATCGTGCACCTGGTTCGATTGGTGCAGGAACGACTCCAGGTCGTGTATACCCCGGTAAAAAAATGGCTGGGCAGTTAGGTGCTAAACAGGTAACGATTAAAAAGTTAAAAGTTTTAATTGTTGATGTTGAAAACAATTTAATTATTGTAAAAGGGGCTGTACCTGGTAAACCGGGTAATTTAGTTACTCTTCAACCTTATACGTTCAATACGAAATAGTTTAATTTTTATGATCAATAAATCCAAACTAAGACCAAGTTTAAGTATTAATTCAAGTCCAGATAATTATCTCGAAGCAGATACATTACGTCTTCATCAAGGTATTTTAATTGATGAGATAAAACAAATCTCGACAACAAAAAAAGCTTTATGGTCTTTAGAAGATAAAAAGTATACATTTCTTGCTTCACCCTTTGTTACAAAAGAATGGATGAAAAGAGCAATTGAAAGTTGCTTTAATGTTCGTGTGATTAAAGTAAATACAAGTAATTTACCTACAAAGAAAAAACGCGTCGGTAAATTTATAGGCTCTAAAGCCAAATTTAAGAAAGTTATTGTTACACTAGATCCAAATGATGAAATTCCATTATTTTCGGATATTTAGTTTTATGCATCATTAATAATTTTTTATGGTTATCAAATTTTATAAACCAATTACACCGGGTACACGTACACGTGCTATCCTTGATTATAGTGATTTATCTAAAGTCAAACCTCCAAAAGCATTAACAAAACCAAAACCTAAAAATGCTGGTAGAAATAATCGAGGTGTAATTACTGTTAGACACCGTGGTGGTGGGCATAAACAGAAATATCGCAATATCGATTTTCTTCGAAATAAATTTGAAGTTGTTGGTAAGGTTGCAACAATTGAGTACGATCCAAATCGCAATACTAAGATTGCATTAATTAACTATAGTGATGGTGAAAAGCGCTATATTTTATGTCCTGAAGGATTGCAATTAGGTGCCACGATTATGTCTGGTTCAGGAGATGTTCCTATTCAGGTTGGTAATTCGTTGCCTTTACATATGATTCCACTTGCTACCGAAATTCACAATATTGAATTAAATATTTTCCAAGGTGGTAAAATTGTACGTGCCGCAGGCACATATGCAACTCTTTTGGCCAAAGTCGGTGATTATGTAACTTTACGTTTACCTTCTAAAGAAGTACGTCTCGTTCACAAAAATTGTTATGCCACTATTGGCCGTTTATCCAATGCGGATGCTTATGGTGTTCGGTTAGGTAAAGCTGGACGAACTCGTTGGTTAGGACGTCGCCCAGTGGTTAGGGGTGTTGTAATGAATCCTTGTGATCACCCACATGGTGGTGGTGAAGGTCGTTCTCCGATTGGGCGAACAAAGCCTTATACTCCATGGGGTAAACCTGCCTTAGGTATAAAAACGAGAGCAAAACGTAAATATAGTGATGTTTTAATTATTCGACGTAAAAAATAAAAAGAGGTAATGGGAAGATCTATAAAAAAAGGCCCTTTTGTTGCTTATCATTTGTTAAAAAAAGTTGAAGCTTCAAATGAAAAAGGGACATCCGATGTTATTCAAACTTGGTCACGTGCGTCTACTATTATGCCATCGATGATTGGACACACGATTGCAGTTTATAATGGACGAATTCATGTACCTATTCTTATTACAGAGCAATTAATCGGGCATAAATTAGGGGAATTTGCCCCAACTCGAACATTTCGTTCACATATAAAAGCTGATAAAAGAAGATAATTGTTTAGATTTAAAAGTAATTTAGGTTATTATGGCTATTGAAGAAGTAATTTCGGCACAAGCCGTTTCACGATATATACGAATGTCGCCAAATAAGGTGCGTCGTGTTTTAAATCAAATACGAGGTTGCACCTATGAAGAGGCATTAATTGTATTAGAATTTTTACCTTATCGTGCATGTGAGCCTGTTTGGCAAGTTGTTCAATCTGCTGCTGCAAATGTGCAATCCAAACATGGTTTAAACAAGAATGATTTAATGATTCATGAAGTATTTGTGAGTCCAGGTCCTGTTTTAAAACGTTTTCGACCACGTGCACAAGGTCGAGCATTTGCTATTAGAAAACCAACCTGTCATATTACAGCAGTAGTTGGTGTTAAATAATAAAATTTAAGAGAAAAAAATTGTGGGTCAAAAAGTACATCCATTAGGATTTCGATTAAATACGACACAGAAACATAAGTCTACTTGGTTTGCTCAACCTACGCAGTATTCGTCTTTATTAGAACAAGATGAAAAAATTAGGAATTATGTAACAACTAATTATGATTCCGCAGGTATTGCTGATATTGAAATTGAGCGAACATACAAATTAAATAATATTTTCTTGAAAATTTATGTTGCCAAACCGGGTGTTATCATTACAGAAACAGGTTCTGGCTTAATCGATTTAACTAAGAAATTAAAAAAATTATTGCCGCGTGTAAATAAAATTAGCATTGATGTCTTTGAAATTTCTGAACCTGATACTTATGCGATTTTATTAGCGCAATTTATATCAAATCAGTTAGTACGTCGTGTTGCTTTTAAACGTGCAGTTCGAAAAGCTATTGAACGTGCACAAGCTCATGAGGAGATAAAAGGAATAAAAGTTCAAATTGCAGGACGTTTAAATGGTGCTGAAATTGCAAGAACTGAATGGGTAAAAGAAGGGCGAATGCCACTCCAAACATTACGTGCTAATATTGATTATGCTACAGCTTCTTCTAAAACCATTTATGGAATTTTAGGCGTTAAGGTATGGTTATTTAAAGGCGAAGCTCTGTCTTAATTCTAAAACTAAAAAAATAAAAAAATAAATTCCTTCTTATAGATATGCTTAGTCCAAAAAGAACGAAGTTTAGAAAATCACAGCGTGGACGTATGAAAGGTCGTGCTACACGTAATAATACGGTTGCGTTTGGTGACTATGGTCTTCAAGTTCAAGAATGTGGTTGGCTAACTTCACGTCAATTAGAAGCAACACGTCGTACCATTACTCGTTATACTAAGCGCGGCGGGAAACTTTGGATAAAAGTTTTTCCAGATAAATCAATTACCGCACGTGCTGCTGAATCCCGTATGGGTTCAGGTAAGGGTACTCCAGAGTATTGGGTTGCTATTGTTAAACCAGGCAATGTTATTTTTGAAATGGCAGGGGTAAAGCCTGAAATAGCACGTCAAGCTATGAGTTTAGCGGCGTATAAGTTACCGTTAAAGACTAAATTTATTTCAAAGATTAATTAAAAAAATTTAGTATGTCTCTTAAACAAAAAATAGGAATTGTCGTTAGTGATAAGATGGATAAAAGCGCTGTTGTAGCCATTGATATAAAATATAAACATAATTTATATGGAAAAATTATGGCGAAAACAAAGCGTTACCTTATTCATGATCCAGAAAATCGTTGTAAAATTGGTGAAAGTGTTTTAGTTCAAGAACATCCGCCAGTAAGTGCAAAAAAACGCTGGATTTTAAAAACAGTATTAAATTAAGTTTGTAAGATGATTCATGATACAACCTCAAACTCAGTTAACAATTGCTGATAATACCGGAGCACGAAAAATTATGTGTATTCGGGTTCTTGGTGGAAATAAAAATTATGCTAGTGTTGGCGATATCATCATCGGTGTTGTTAAAGAATCTGCTCCACGTATGCCTGTGAAACGTTCCGATATCGTTCGAGCGGTTGTAGTCCGTACTCGTAAAACGATTTCGAGAAAAAATGGTACATGTATCCGTTTTGATGATAATGCTGCAGTTTTGATAAATGCACAAAATAATCCAAGAGGAACACGTGTGTTTGGTCCAATTGCTCGTGAAATCCGCGATCGAAATTTCACTCGAGTTGTTTCTTTAGCACCTGAGGTTTTATAGTTAAAAGTATATTTATTATGAGATTAAAAATAGGCGATAACGTAAAGGTTATCTCAGGTAGTGATAAAGGTCAGTTTGGGAAAATTACAATGGTTTCAAAGGTAGCCGTGATTGTAGAAGGAATAAATATTAAAACCAAACATATAAAACCCGCTACAAGAGAAAAATCGGGGGAACTTGTTCAACAAGAAGCACCGATAAATATTTCCAATGTTATGTTGTGTGATTCTGAAAATGTTGCAAGCCGTTTTCGTGTTGTTAAAACAGGAAAAACCAAAGAACGATTTTCAAAAAAAACAGGAAAAAAAATAGATTAAGCTGATGGTTGCAAAACTTCGACAGGACTACAAAGATAAGATCGTACAGTCTTTATATAAGTCCTTAAATTGTACAAATATTCATCAAGTACCAAAATTGATAAAAATTAAAGTGAATCGCGGTTTAGGATTAGCGGCACAAAATAGTGCCGTTTTAAATAAAACGATTGCTGAGTTTCGTGCTATAACGGGCCAACAACCTGTTACAACGTTAGCAAGAAATTCAGTCGCAACTTTTAAAATTCGTGAAGAAATGCCTTTAGGTGTAACTGTAACTTTACGAGGTGAAAAGATGTACTCTTTTTTAGATCGTTTTATCAATATTGCCCTACCCCGTTCGCGTGATTTTCAGGGATTAAATCCTCAAGGCTTTGATAAATTTGGAAATTATACAGTTGGGTTAACAGAACAACTTCTTTTTCCTGAAATAAATTATGATTCTGTTGATCAAGCACGTGGTTTTAATATCACATTTGTGACAGATGCAAAAACCCGTGAATCGGGAGCAATGTTATTACGCGAATTTGGTCTACCAATTCGTGAAAAAATTTAAGGTAAAAAAAATCTGTATCTATGGTTAATGATGTTATTTCGGATATGTTAACTCGCATTCGTAATGCTAGTAAGGTTAAACACCATTTAGTTCAGGTACCCTTTACAAAAATGACGTTAGCAATAGCATTGGTTTTAAAAGAGGAGAACTTTATTGAAGATTTCCAAGAATTTACTCAAAGCGATCGTAAATTCTTGTTAATCCTATTGAAATACAAAGGTAAAGGTCGTACTCAGGAACCAGCTATTACCACTTTGAAAAGGATAAGTAAACCTGGTTTGCGTGTATATACCAATGTTAAAGAGTTGCCTGTTGTATTAGGGAATTTTGGAATCGCTTTAATGTCTACATCTAAAGGTGTTATGACTAATTTTAAGGCAGCAAAACTTGGTATTGGTGGAGAAGTTTTATGTTATATTTGGTAATCATATTATAAAAGTATCACGTTATGTCACGTATTGGAAAACTTCCAATTACATTACCAAAAGGAGTTACTTTTGCGGTTGATGATAAATTGGTTTCTATTAAAGGTCCGTTAGGCGAATTAAATCGTCAAATCCCAACGGAAATTAAGGTTAATGTTGAAGACGATCAAGCTTTTGTTTTAGTAAATGATGATTCCAAACGAACACGTGCTTTACACGGTTTAATGCGAACATTATTGAATAATATGGTTGTTGGTGTGTCGAAAAAATTCGAGATTGATCTCGAATTAAAAGGTGTTGGATATCGTTGTCAAGCGGCGAAAAATCAAGTTACTTTAAGTTTAGGGTATAGTCATCCGATTATTCTCCCACTCCCACAAGGTATTGAAGTTAATGTTGAGGCAAATACTAATATTAAGGTATCAGGTATTGATAAAGAACAAGTTGGATTTATCGCCTCGAAAATTCGCTCATTTCGACCTCCAGAGCCTTATAATGGCAAAGGTGTTTTATACAAAGGAGAAAATATTCTCCGAAAAGCTGGTAAAACCGGCAAAAAATAATGTTTGTTTCATTTGCAATAGATTTTTATGGTTCAGGAAAAAAATACAAATCGTAGTAGTAACCGTTCTAATATAAATTGGGTACGAAAAGTTGTTAAAGTGCGCCGTATTACAAAAGTTGTAAAAGGTGGTAAAAAGTTACGTTTTGGTGCACTTGTAATAATTGGTAATGAAAAAGGTTTAGTCGGTGTAGGGGTAGGCAAAGCAGATGATGTTGTGGAAGCTGTTAAAAAAGCTGCCAATGATGGTCGACGCAATATTATTATGGTCCCCTTAACAAAAACCTTTAGTATTCCACATGTATCCACTGGTCAATATGGAGCGTCTAATGTACTACTTAAACCAGCAAGTGCTGGATCAGGAGTAATCGCAGGTGGTTCTGTTCGTACATTACTAGAAGCTGCGGGTGTTCAGAATATTATGGCAAAACAATTAGGCTCTAATAATCTTTTAAATAATGCTCGCGCAACAATCTGCGCTTTACAAGCTTTGAAAACTTTAAAATAAATTTTTCAAAGCTTTTATAAAATTAAGAGAATAGTTCATGGGTTTTAATTTTTTAGGTAATGAATCCCGTAGTAAAAAAAACTTAATAAATAGAATCATCTTCACATTAAGTATTATTCTATTTGCTCGATTGGGTACTTTTATACCTATTCCAGGGATTGATCAAGAATACTTATATAAAGAATTGCAAAATAGCCCCATCCTAAATTTTTTCAGTTCTTTTTCGCAAGGTGATTTCTTTGTTTTAGGGCCGTTTACATTGGGTATTTTGCCAAACATTAACGCTTCGATAACAATGCAACTTATAAGCGCCATTGCCCCGCCTTTGCAAAAATTACAAAAAGAAGAAGGAGTCGTAGGACAAAAGAAAATAACCCAATATACGCGTTATTTAACTGTTCTAATTGCTTTTATTTATGGTTTAATTATTTCTTTTTTTCTAAAACCTTTTATTTTTGGTTGGAGTTTTATTAACGCATTTCAAATAGCAATTTTATTAACAACGGGTTCTGTAATAATTTTATGGTTAAGTGAATTAATAACTGAGAAAGGTATTGGGAATGGCACATCATTATTTATATTTGTAAATATAAGTTCTGCATTACCGAAAACGTTAAATAATTTTAGCGTACTTGTGCCTACCTTAATTTTAAAAATTGGTATTGGTTTTCTTTTTGGTCTTGGTCTTTTATCTATCATTATAGTACAAGGGGCTTTACGAAAAATTGAATTGTTATCAGTAAAATCTCTATTGTGGGAATCAACAAATAGTCAAAGTAGCTATTTACCCTTTAGATTGAACCCAAGTGGTATTATGCCACTAATTTTTTCTTCAGGGTTGTTGAATGTTATTATTGTTGGAATAAATAAACTTAGTTTATTATCCGGCTTAGTAAATTTCTCAAATCTAATTTATACGAGTGGTTATTTTATTCTGACACTTTTTTTTAGTTATTTTTATTCGACAATTGCGATTAAACCTCGTGATTTAGCAGATAATTTAAAGAAAATGAATTTCACAATACCAGGCACACAACCTGGGTTAGCTACGATGCGGTTTTTACAAGAAACTTTAACTAGATTAGCATTATTGGGTGGGTTATTTTTAGCAGTTATTGTTACGATCCCAAGTCTGTTAGCTTTTTTAAATCCTGCTGTAAAAGGATTTGGTATTACTTCATTAATTATTTTAGTTGGTGTAGCCGTTGACTTAAGTCGTCAGATTCGGTTCTACTTAATATCAGAAGTATATGATAGTATAAATTTATAGGAGCTAGCTATTCTTGGGGGCACTTCGATAAATTTTTTAACAAATGCCCAACTATTTAATAATGATTTAATTTATTATTAATTATTTATATATTTAAAATTATGAAAGTTCGCCCATCTGTAAAAAAAATGTGCCCTAAATGTCGGGTGATTCGTCGATTTGGTGTTATTCGAGTTATTTGCTCAAACCCGAAGCATAAACAACGCCAGGGATAATCGAATATTTATGAATTAATGGGAGAAAAAAGTGGTTCGTATTTCCGGTATTGATTTACCCAAATCAAAAACAATCGAGTATGCACTTACGAGTGTGTATGGGATTGGGTTAACTTCTTCACGTAACGTTTTGGCTATAGCTAATGTGGATCCAAATAAACGAACAAATACTCTTGGTGATACAGAAGTTATGAACATTCGTGAAGTTATTGAAGAAAATTATAAAGTCGAGGAAGATTTACGACGTCAGACAAAACAAAATATTGTTCGTTTATCGCAAATAAATTGTGTAAAAGGTCGACGTCATCGTCAAAATTTACCCGTTCGAGGGCAAAGAACTCGTACAAATTCGCGAACACGTCGTGGTGCACGTCTTATGTAATTTTACGAAATCAAAAATTTATATTAATAAATTTGTATGGCAGTAAAGGCTAAAAAATCAACAAAAAAACAAAAAAAGAATATTCTATCGGGCGTTGTACATATAAATTCAACCTTTAATAATACTATTATTACAATAACGGATTTATCTGGCAACACAATTGCGTGGTCTTCCGCTGGAAGTGTCGGGTTTAAAGGAGCACGAAAAGGAACACCCTTTGCAGCTCAAACAGCTGCTGAAGCTGCTTCCTCTAGTGCAATGGAACAAGGTTTACGTAAAGTAGAAGTTTTAATTCGAGGTCAAGGATCTGGTCGTGAAACATCTGTACGTGCCTTAGAAGTATTAGGACTTGATATAGTTTCCATAAAAGATATTACTCCCGTACCTCATAATGGTTGTCGACCACCAAAACGTCGACGTGTCTAAAATTTTCTTATAAAAAGATGCAACAATTTCAATTGGAGAAAATTGAGTCCTATTCAAGTGATATTGGTGAACAAACTAGTCAATTTCGACTAACAGGATTAAGTAGAGGTCAAGGATTAACCATTGGCAATACGCTACGTCGCGTTTTATTAACGAAATTAGAAGGAACAGCAATTACAGCCGTTCGGATAAAAGGTGTAAATAATGAGTTTGCAACAATTCCTGGGGTTCGTGAAGATGTTTTAGAAATCCTTTTAAATTTAAAACAAATAAAATTTAAAGGGTTAATTGAAACACCTTTTTTTAGTTCTATTGAAATAAAAGGTCCCCAAGTAATTACGGCAGCTCAGATTGAACTACCCGAAATGATTAGTTTACTTAATCCAACTCATTATATTGCAACTGTTTCAGAACAAATGGAGGTGACTTTAGAACTGAAAATTGAATCGGATGCGGGGTATCGTGTTATAGATAAAAATTTTCAACATAGTTCTGATAATTTCCTCAATATTGATTCACTTTTCACTCCAGTAAAAAATGTCAATTATGAAATAAAAGATTCATATAAAGTTGATGAGAAAATTACTGAAATTTTAGATCTGGAAATTACCACTGATGGTAGTTTAACACCTTCTGATGCTTTGAATAAATCCACACAATTTTTACAAACGTTATTTGGATCATTAATTATTGATGAATCCAAAGCGAACGCTGTCCCAATTCCAGAAATTGAAACTGAATTAGATATTTTAATTGAAGAATTGCAACTATCCGTTCGTGCATACAATTGTTTAAAAAGGGTAAATATTCGAACAATTGCAGATTTAGTTCAATATTCTGTTAAAGAATTAAAAGAAATTAAAAATTTTGGTCAAAAATCAGCAAATGAAGTAGTTGAAAAATTAGCAGACCGTTTTAATCTAAGTTTAAATTAATACTTAAGTAAAATGAAAAATATTTTAAATAGTAATAATAAAAAATGGTATGTAATTGATGCGAAAGGTAAAACACTTGGTCGACTTTCTAGTATTATTGCAACGATTATAAGTGGCAAGCACAAATCCATTTTTAATCCGTCTACAAATTGTGGGGATTATGTAATCGTTATAAATAGTCAAGAAATAAAAGTTACCGGTAAAAAATCAAATCAAAAAATCTATCGTCGCCATTCAGGACGGCCTGGAGGATTAAAGGTTGAAACCTTTGAAAAACTTCAAGAACGTATTCCGGAACGAATTTTAGAAAAAGCCGTAAAAGGAATGCTACCAAAAGGGCCTTTAGGACGGAATTTATATGCTAATTTAAAAGTATATAAACAGGATTCGCATCCACATGAATCTCAAAATCCAGAATTATTAGTTTACAAGTAATTTTATGGTATTAGAAAAAACACAAAATAACATTGTCGCATTATCGATAGGTAGACGAAAAGAGGCTACTGCAATTGTTCAAGTGTACAATATTGGTCCGGATGAAAAATCCGAAATATTAATTAACAATTGTTTGGCAGAAGTCTTCCTACAATTTAATCCGGCACATTTAAATACTCTTTATCGAAGTTTAAATTTATTAAATCTCGAAAATAATTATCGCATTATTATTAAAACTCGTGGTGGTGGTCTAACCGGCCAAGCAGGTGCGATTCAGTTAGGTTTAGCACGCGCTTTATGTAAAATTGACCCAAGTTATCGTGCAACATTGAAATTAGCTGGATTATTAACTCGCGATTCACGACAAGTAGAACGTAAAAAATACGGTCTAAAAAAAGCCCGCAAAGCTTCCCAATATTCAAAGCGCTAATAAATATTACATTAGTCATAAAATTAATCTTATGCCAAAAAAAGATATCCACCCTGAGTGGTATGAGAATGCAGAAGTGTATTGTGATGGACAATTAGTTTATACCGTTAATTCAACGAAAGAAAAACTGAATGTAGATATCTGGTCAGGTAACCACCCTTATTATACGGGGTCAAAAAAATTACTTGATACAGAAGGTCGTGTAGATCGTTTTATGAAAAAATTTAATTTAGAAAAATAGTAAATTCAAAAAATACTCTCATGCCGACAATACAACAATTGATTCGCAATAAAAGACAATCTATAAAAAAGAAAACGAAATCACCGGCTTTAAAAAATTGTCCTCAACGCCGTGGCGTTTGTACACGTGTATATACTACAACACCAAAAAAACCAAACTCTGCAACTCGTAAAGTTGCTCGTGTAAGATTAACTTCAGGATTTGAAGTTACTGCATATATTCCTGGGATTGGACATGAGTTGCAAGAACATGCTTCTGTTCTTATTCGAGGTGGACGAGTAAAAGATTTACCTGGGGTTCGTTACCATATTATTCGTGGTGCACTTGATAGTGGTGCTGTAAAAAATCGTACACAAGGCCGCTCAAAATACGGGGTTAAAAAACCAAATACTTAGTTTTAAATAGCTTCATAAATAAATAAAATAGCTTTAATATGTCCCGCAGAAAAATTATTAAAAAACGGTTTCCTGCTCCTGATCCGGTTTATAACAGTTACTTGGTCAGTATTCTGGTGTCCCGTTTAATAAAAGATGGTAAAAAATCCTTAGCTCAAAACATTGTATGTGATGCATTAGATATCATCGCTTATAAAACTGATTCAGATCCAATTGAAGTTTTTGAAAAAGCTGTAAAAAATGTTACTCCACTAGTCGAAGTAAAAGCTAGACGTTTTGGAGGTGCTACATATCAAGTACCGATGGAAGTAACAAATTTTAGAGGAACAAATTTAGCTTTACGTTGGATTGTTAAAGCATCTCGTACGAGATCAGGAAAAACCATAGCATTAAAATTAGCTGCCGAATTGCTAGATGCATCTAACAATTCAGGTGATGCAATGAGAAAAAAACAAGATACCCATAAAATGGCAGAAGCTAATAAAGCCTTTGCACATTTCCGTTACTAATCGAGGGTAATAAGAATAATACACACTAAATACAATAAAAAAAACTTATGGCACGCGAAAAATTTGAACGTAGTAAACCACATATTAATATTGGAACAATTGGACACGTAGATCATGGTAAAACAACATTAACTGCTGCAATTACTATGACTCTTGCATTAGGAACTGATGCTGCTGCAAAAAATTATGAGGATATTGATGCAGCTCCAGAAGAACGTGCACGTGGTATCACTATTAATACAGCCCATGTTGAGTATGAAACAGAAACACGCCATTACGCACATGTAGATTGTCCAGGTCACGCCGACTACGTAAAGAATATGATTACTGGTGCTGCACAAATGGATGGTGCCATTCTTGTGTGTTCTGCTGCCGATGGGCCAATGCCACAAACACGAGAGCATATTCTACTATCAAAACAAGTAGGTGTTCCACATATCGTAGTTTTCTTAAATAAAGAAGATCAAGTTGATGATGAGGAATTATTAGAATTAGTTGAATTAGAAGTTCGTGAATTATTATCAAGTTACGATTTCCCTGGTGATGATATCCCTTGTGTTGCAGGATCTGCATTAATGGCGATTGAAGCAATTAATGAAAACTCAGGTGTTGCTCGTGGCGACAACAAATGGGTTGATAAAATTTATGGATTAATGGATGCGGTAGACGAATATATCCCTACACCTATTCGTGATACTGAAAAAACATTCTTAATGGCGGTTGAAGATGCTTTTTCAATTACAGGACGCGGGACAGTATCTACAGGACGTATAGAACGTGGTACCGTGAAAGTAGGTGAAACTGTCGAAATTGTTGGATTGGGTGAAACACGTGAAACAACGGTAACAGGAATTGAAATGTTCCAAAAAACCCTTGATGAAGGTTTAGCTGGTGATAATGTTGGTTTATTATTACGTGGTATTCAAAAAGACGATATTGAACGTGGTATGGTTTTAGCGGCACCGGCAACTATTACCCCTCATACTATATTTGAAGCTGAGGTATACATTTTAACTAAAGAAGAAGGTGGTCGCCATACTCCATTCTTTACTGGTTATAGACCACAATTTTATGTTCGAACAACTGATGTAACAGGTAATATCAAACAATTTACAGCAGATGATGGAACTGAAGTAGAAATGGTTATGCCAGGCGACCGTATTAAAATGACTGCAGAATTAATTTCAGCAATCGCAATTGAAGATGGTATGCGTTTCGCTATTCGTGAAGGCGGACGAACGATTGGTGCTGGTGTAGTTTCAAAAATTGTGACTTAAAAAAGTAACCTTAAAAATGAATTTGTCTTATACAAAAACTCGAATAAAAGTAGAATCTTTTGATAGTAATTTAGTTACAAGCACGTCGAAAAATATAATCGAGACAATTAAAAAAACGGTAGAAGGAAAAACTAAAGGACCTATCCCGTTGCCAACGAAAAAACGTATCTATTGTGTTTTACGTTCTCCCCATGTTGATAAAAAATCACGAGAACATTTTGAAAAGAAAACTCACGTACGCTTATTAGAAATTCTAATACCGAAAAATGTACCTAATATAGAAGACGCTTTCGTAAAAATCGAAACACCACCTGGAATTTCAATAAAAATATTATAAGAAAATAAATTAATTATACCTTTTTGAGCGTATAATTATAATTAACAATAATTAAACATTTTAGATTAATTATTTAGTTGTAAGAAAGTCAACAGAAAAATAAAAATAAGAGAGGTTTTTAGATGGCGTTACCTTGGTATCGAGTACATACAGTCGTTCTTAATGATCCTGGGCGTTTAATTGCAGTACATTTAATGCATACATCACTTGTTGCAGGATGGGCTGGTTCAATGGCCTTATATGAGTTAGCTATTTTTGATCCTTCTGATCCAGTACTGAATCCAATGTGGAGACAAGGAATGTACGTAATGCCATTCATGACACGCTTAGGTGTTACTGATTCATGGGGTGGCTGGAGCATTACAGGTGAGAGTGTTTCAACTCCAGGTATTTGGAGTTATGAAGGTGTTGCTTTAACACATATCGTTTTATCTGGTTTATGTTTCCTTGCTGCAATTTGGCATTGGGTTTATTGGGATTTAGATCTATTCCGTGATCCACGAACAGGTGAACCGGCAATTGATTTACCAAAAGTTTTTGGTATTCATTTATTCTTGTCTGGTCTATTATGTTTTGGTTTTGGTGCATTCCACGTTACTGGAATTTTTGGGCCTGGTATTTGGGTTTCTGATGCATATGGTGTAACTGGAAAAGTTGCCGGTGTTGCTCCTGCTTGGGGTCCAGAAGGTTTTAATCCATTTAACCCTGGTGGGGTTGCTTCGCATCATATTGCTGCTGGAGCATTTGGTATATTAGCAGGGATTTTCCATTTAACAGTACGTCCACCACAACGTTTATACCGTGCGTTACGAATGGGTAATATTGAAACAGTATTATCTAGTAGTATATCTGCAGTATTCTTTGCTGCTTTTATTACATCAGGGACTATGTGGTATGGTAGTGCGACTACACCTATTGAATTATTTGGACCGACACGTTACCAATGGGATAGCGGCTATTTCCAACAAGAAATTGAGCGTCAAGTAGAAATTTCATTAAGTGAAGGTTTATCTGAGAGTAATGCTTGGTCACGTATTCCTGATAAATTAGCCTTTTATGACTACATTGGAAATAACCCAGCGAAAGGTGGATTATTCCGTTCTGGACCAATGAATAAAGGTGATGGTATCGCAGAAGCTTGGTTAGGCCACCCAATCTTTAAAGATCGTGAAGGTCGTGAATTAACAGTTCGTCGTATGCCTGCTTTCTTCGAGACATTCCCGGTTATCTTAGTAGATAAAGATGGTGTTATCCGAGCAGATATCCCATTCCGACGTGCTGAATCGAAATATAGTATTGAGCAAGTAGGTGTATCAGTAGACTTCTATGGAGGAAAACTGAATGGACAATCTTTCAGAGATGCACCAACTGTAAAGAAATTTGCTCGTAAAGCACAATTAGGTGAAGTTTTTGAATTTGATCGTACAAGTTTAGAATCAGACGGAGTATTCCGTAGTAGTCCACGTGGCTGGTATACTTTTGGTCATTTAAACTTTGCTTTATTATTCTTCTTCGGCCACTTATGGCACGGAGCTCGAACACTATTCCGTGATGTATTCACAGGTATTGGTGCAGAAATTACGGAACAAATTGAATTTGGTGCTTTCCAAAAACTTGGTGATGCAACAACAGTCCGTAAGCAAGGTGCAGTTTAATTTTAAACATATATATATATCTTTAAATAATTAAAAAATAGAAAAAGAATTATGGAAGCACTTGTTTATACATTTTTATTGATAGGAACTTTACTAATATTATTCTTTGCTGTTTTCTTCCGTGAAACACCAAAAATTATTAAAAAATAGTTCGGAATTTAAAATTAGAGCACTCTTAAAAAAGAGTGCTCTAATTAAAAAAACAGAGATATATAAATAAAAATTTATGGACTTTTAAATAATTAATTTTTGTATTTTAAAAAATTAAATGAAGCCATAGAAATTTCATTTATTAATCTTCATGTTCTTCAAATGGGTCACGTAAATTTTGTGATCCGGAACCAAATGCAGTATAAACAGAGTAACCCGTTATACCTACTAATACGCTAGCCATAAAAATAATTAAGATTGAAGAGATTTCCATAATTTTATTATAAAATATTAATTAGTTTAGAATTTAAGTCTTATCTTGTGTATAATAATATTTACCAAACAATTATAAAATATATTTTACACTAATAACATAATTATGGCTTTAAGAACTAGATTAGGAGAGCTTTTACGCCCCTTAAATTCTGAATATGGTCGTGTTGCACCAGGTTGGGGGACAACACCACTAATGGGTGTTGTGATGGCTCTATTTTTAGTGTTTCTATTAATCATTTTACAAATTTACAATTCATCATTAATTATTGAAAATGTTGATGTTGATTGGACAAGTTTTGGCGGTTAACAAAAACAATTAAAATAAAATTGGGTGAATTAACTCAATATATATATATAGACATAGCATGGAAACTTTTTCGACACTACTTTTAACATCAAGTGCACCCATTACCCATGTACTAAGCAGCGGTGATTTGGTTGAACTTCCAAAAGGTGTAACATTTATTTTTGAATTATCAAATACCGATATTGCCCAATTTCTTGGATTTATACGCTTTGTGCTAGTGGATGGAATACGTTTATTTGGATTCTTATATATGTTGCGATTTACTATCCAATTTTTTGGACATATAAACCCATATGACGGGGGCTTGGTCGAAACAATATATACATTCACGGAACCTTATTCGAGATTGTTTTTAGGATTTTTGCCAAGTCTATATGGTGTAGATATGGGCCTTATTGTTGGATTCCTAGTTTTAGATCGTGTTGAAACTATAATAAGCAATATAGTAATATTAGATCTTGCTGGTAAACTTTATTAAAAAAAATTAACATTTAAAATGACTCCTTCTTTATCAAGTTTTATTTTTAGCCTTTTTGCTGGAGCAGTAGTATTGGGTGGGATTTTTGGTGCATTAGCATTTGTTAGTAACCAAGATCGTGTAGCTCGTGATTAATTCGGATTAACCGAATGTCAGATTAATAAAATTATTTATTTCTATTGGGTTCAATTTTATAAAAAATTAAATATAAAAGTCATGTTAGGTAGATTTTTAAAATCATTTATCTTTAGTATCTCGTGTTTAGCATGTTTTAGTGCTACATCTGCCTTTGCTATTGATCTTGATGATGCAACACGAACGGTTGCGCTAGATGGAACAGGGAAAACAGTAGTTTTAACACCAGAACAAGTAAAGCGAGGAAAACGACTATTTAATACATCATGTGGAACATGCCACACTGGTGGTATCACAAAAACAAATCCCAACGTTGGATTAGACGCAGAAGCATTATCTTTTGCAACTCCACAACGTGATAGTATCGTATCATTGGTGGACTACATGAATAATCCTACAACTTACGATGGGTTAGAATCAATTGCTGAAATACACCCAAGTATTTTAAGTGCGGATATCTTCCCGAAAATGCGTGCATTAACGGATGATGATATGTATGCAATTGCTGGACACATTCTACTTCAACCACGTGTTGTAGCTGAAAAATGGGGCGGTGGTAAAATTTACTACTAAAAATAAAAAATGTAAGGTAATAATAAAATATTATTACCTTACATTTTTTAAACAAGTTTTTATAACTTTTTATTATTAAAAAACAAAAACCTACATTACAATTTCGAGTATAATATTTTCATGTTAACTTTTAGTTAACAGAAATTAAAAAACTAACCGTTATAATCAGAAATGAACAATTTTTGGGAAAATATTGCACGTTACCCACGATTTTTTATCAGTGCAATGCTTGGTTTAGTTTTAATTTTAATATCACCATTTCAAAAATTATTACGAACGACTACAGGAAAAATTATTTTTGGAATTTCTATTATCGGAATCGGTGGTTTTATAAGTATTACGTTACAAAATATGCTTGATATTTAAAAATTAAAATATAACTATAAATTTACTAATGAAAACACGTGGATCATTCGCATTACTTGATGGTTTAGTACGTAATGGAACTAGACATATATTTGGGTACCCTGGCGGGGCAATTTTACCCATTTATGATGAAGTTTATAAATGGGAAGAAAAAAAATTAATAAAACATATATTAGTTCGACATGAACAAGGTGCAGTCCATGCAGCAGATGGCTACGCACGTGCAACAGGAAAAATTGGGGTATGTTTTGCCACATCCGGCCCTGGAGCAACCAATCTTGTTACAGGAATTGCTACAGCACAGATGGATTCCGTACCATTAGTAATAATTACGGGTCAAGTTGGTAGACCTTTTATAGGGACAGATGCTTTCCAAGAAACTGATATCTTTGGTATTACACTACCAATTGTTAAACACTCATATGTAATTAGAGATGTCAAGAAAATTGCACAACTTATAAGTGAAGCCTTCTTTATAGCACGTAATGGTAGACCTGGACCAGTTTTAATAGATGTACCAAAAGATGTTGGTTTAGAAGAATTTCCAAATTATCAACCAATAAATCAAAATCAAATTATTAAAGCAAAAGGTTTTAGATTTATTTATAGAAGCACCCGTAAACGTCTAAACCAAGTCGTTCAATTAATTGAACAAGCTTCACAACCATTACTTTACATTGGGGGAGGAGTAGTTGCAGCAAATGCCAATAATGAATTAAAGAAATTATCGAAGTATTATCAAATCCCAGTAACAACAACATTAATGGGGAAGGGTGCGTTCAACGAAAATGATGAATTAGCTTTAGGTATGCTTGGTATGCATGGAACAGCTTATGCTAATTTTTCAGTTAGCGAATGTGATCTATTAATTGCCGTAGGAGCACGTTTTGATGATCGAGTAACAGGGAAATTAGATGAATTCGCCGTTAATGCACAAATTATTCATATTGATATTGACCCCGCGGAAGTAGGTAAAAATCGAACTCCTAATTTATCTTTGATAGGTGATGTCAAAAAAATCTTGGGTGAATTAATGAAAGTTGCGAAAAAAAGAAATATTTCAACATCGGATCAGACTTTTGCTTGGCGTGAAAGAATAAAGAAATGGCAAATTGTTTATCCTTTATTAATTCCACAAACTGAAACAAAAATTTCACCCCAAGAAATTCTAGATACTCTAACGAAATTATCACCAGATGCTTTCTTTACAACGGATGTTGGACAACACCAAATGTGGTCGGCTCAATTCTTAAAATGTGATGTTAGAAAGTGGGCTTCAAGTGCGGGATTAGGAACGATGGGATATGGAATTCCCGCAGCAATTGGGAATCAGGTTGCTTTTCCTAACAATCAAGTAATTTGCATTACAGGAGATGCTAGTATTCAAATGAATATACAAGAATTAGGTACTATTGCTCAATACCAATTACCTGTAAAAATTATTTTATTAAATAATAATTGGCAAGGTATGGTCCGCCAGTGGCAACAATCCTTCTATGGCGAACGTTATTCCCACTCAAATATGAACGAAGGGATGCCAAACTTTGTCCAATTAGCAAATTCATATGGAATAAATGCAAAACAAATTAGTAACCCAGAAAACTTAAAAGAGCAATTACGTGAGGCTTTAGAAACTCCAGGGCCATGTTTGATAGATTGTCAAATCATTAAAGACGAAAACTGTTACCCTATGGTAGCACCTGGAAAAAGTAATTCACAAATGATTGGTATATCAAAACAAAGTTCTGTGATTACCTAAATTAAAAATTGGGCCGAGTTGGATTTGAACCAACGTAGGCAATGCCAGCGGATTTACAATCCGCCCCCTTTAACCCCTCGGGCACCGACCCAAACTATAGATATTAATATCGTATAACTAAATATATTTTACTGAAAAGTAATAAAATTGTCAATTATCGAAATACGAATACGTATGATTGAAGAAATGGATGGTAAGCAATAAAATACTGCTTACCATACTATATTCTTTACTTTATATTTTATAAAGATGAACCTAAACCAGAGTATGCTCCATAAAAGAATAGAGCTAATACGCCTAAAGCTGCGCTACCACCCACTAATGCAATTAACCATAACGGGATTCTTCCTGTATTTGCCATTAATTTAACTCCCTTTAAATATTAGTTGAAAAAGTAACTTGAGAATAAAACCGCTAACACGAAGATTAATAATAAACCCCAAAAAAGTGAAGTTCGGTTTAACTCTACAGGTTGCTTGTTTGGATTTGGACCAGTCATTAAATCTATCTCCTATCTTTGAATAAATTGCATTGATGTGATTGCACCTAAGAAAAATACTGTAGGTACTGCTAATCCATGAACTGCTAACCAACGAAATGTGAAAATTGGGTAAGCTACGGGTTGGTTTAAAACTTTTATCATATTAAAATCCTTGCGTAAAATAAATACTATAAACCTTTTGTTAAATCTTCTAATTCTTGTTTCGCACTAAAACGATCATTAACTAATGGAATTTGTTGACGATCTTGTGAGAAGTACTCATTTGGACGAGGGGTACCAAAAACATCATAAGCAAGACCTGTTGCAATGAATAACCACCCAGAAATGAATAACGAAGGAATCGTAATACTATGGATAATCCAATAACGAACACTTGTGATAATATCAGAAAATGGGCGTTCACCAGTAGAACCACCTGACATAGAAAGTCTCCTAAATTTTTATTAATTATTACCTATTTTTAATTAGAAATATTAAAACTTAGACTTGTTAAGTTTAAATAACGAATATAACTAATATAGTAAATATATTATACATTGATAAACTGCGAAAAACAAAATAGAATTTACAACTTCTTCTTTTTGCCTAAAATAATTAAAAAAGGAAGAAATAAAAAATTTTTAAACCACTTTTATGTATTCTTGTTTATAATATATAATGAAAACTCGCATTGGAACAAGTTTATAATATCTAGGCAGGTTTAAAAAATGTGAGAGTTTCTAATTTTTGTTCTTTGTAAAATACACATATGACAGTTAGCTCAAAAGAGCGTGAAGCTAGAAAAGTCAAAATTCTAGTTGATCGTAACGTAGTTGATACAAGTTTTGAGAAATGGGCAAAACCGGGACATTTTTCCCGTACTCTTGCAAAAGGCCCAAAAACGACAACTTGGATCTGGAATCTACATGCGGATGCACATGATTTTGATAGTCAAACAAATTCATTAGAAGACATTTCTCGCAAAATCTTTAGTGCACATTTTGGTCAACTTGCAATCATTTTCTTCTGGGTAAGCGGAATGCACTTCCATGGTGCATACTTCTCAAATTATTCAGCATGGTTAGCAAATCCAACTAGCGTAAAACCAAGTACGCAAGTTGTTTGGCCAGTAGTTGGCCAGGAAATTTTAAACGCAGATGTTGGCGGAAACTTCCAAGGTATACAAGTTACTTCAGGTTTCTTCCAAATTTGGCGTGCTGAAGGAATTACCAGTGAGATTGAACTTTATTGGACCGCTATTGGTGGTTTAATTATGTCTGGTTTAATGATCTTTGCTGGATGGTTCCACTATCATAAAGCAGCTCCAAAACTAGAATGGTTCCAAAATGCGGAGTCAATGTTAAATCATCATTTATCTGTACTTTTAGGACTAGGCTCTTTATCGTGGGCAGGTCACCAAATACACATTGCTTTACCGATAAATAAACTTTTAGACGCAGGTATTGCACCTCAAGAAATCCCATTACCTCATGAGTTTTTAATTAACCGTGAATTAATGGCGCAATTATACCCTAGTTTTGAAAAAGGTTTAGCGCCTTTCTTCGGTGGTAATTGGGGAGAATATTCAGATTTCTTAACATTTAAAGGTGGATTAAATCCCGTAACAGGCGGATTATGGTTAAGTGATATCGCTCACCACCATCTTGCTATTTCTGTATTATTTATTTTTGCTGGACACATGTACCGTACAAATTGGGGTATTGGTCATAGCATGAAAGAAATTTTAGAGGCACATAAAGGACCTTTTACAGGTGAAGGGCATACAGGTTTGTATGAAATTTTAACGACATCTTGGCATGCACAATTAGCTATTAACTTAGCAATGTTAGGATCTTTAACAATTATTATCGCGCACCACATGTATGCGATGCCACCTTACCCTTATTTAGCGACAGATTACGCTACTCAACTATGTTGTTTCACACATCATATGTGGATTGGTGCTTTCTGTATCGTTGGTGGAGCTGCACATGCAGGAATTTTCTTAGTACGTGACTACAACCCAACAAATAATTATAACAATTTACTGGATCGTGTGTTACGTCATCGTGATGCTATTATCTCTCACTTAAATTGGGTATGTATTTTCTTAGGAATGCATGCTTTTGGTTTATATATCCACAACGATACGATGCGTGCATTGGGTCGTCCACAAGATATGTTCTCTGATAAAGCTATTCAATTACAACCTATTTTCGCTCAATGGATTCAAAATACCCATACAGTAGCGCCAGGTAGTACAGCTCCAAATGCACTAACAACTGTTAGTTATGCTTTTGGTGGGGATGTTGTTGCCATCGGTAACAAAATTGCAATGATGCCGATCAAATTAGGAACAGCAGATTTTATGGTTCACCATATTCATGCGTTCACTATTCATGTAACAACGTTAATTCTTTTAAAAGGTGTTTTATTCGCCCGTAGTTCGAAATTAATTCCTGATAAAGCGAATTTAGGTTTCCGATTCCCTTGTGACGGACCTGGTCGTGGTGGTACATGTCAAGTTTCTGCGTGGGATAGCGTTTTCTTAGGCTTATTCTGGATGTACAATTGTATTTCAGTCGTTCTTTTCCATTTCAGTTGGAAGATGCAATCTGATGTATGGGGTACAGTAGGACCAGATGGTGCGGTTTCACATATTGTTGGTGGTAACTTTGCCCAAAGCTCAATTACGATTAATGGATGGTTACGTGACTTCCTTTGGTCACAAGCTTCACAAGTAATTCAATCTTATGGATCAGCTTTATCAGCATATGGATTAATTTTCTTGGGCGCACATTGGTTATGGGCGTTTAGTTTAATGTTCTTATTTAGTGGACGTGGATATTGGCAAGAATTAATTGAGTCAATTTTATGGGCACATAATAAATTGAAGTTTGCACCAGCAATTCAACCACGTGCATTAAGTATTACACAAGGACGTGCTGTTGGTATGTCACAATATTTATTAGGTGGTATTGGAACAACTTGGGCTTTCTTCCATGCTCGAATTATATCCGTTGGGTAATAAAAGATTAAAAAGTTAAAACACTATGGCAACAAAATTCCCCAAATTTAGTCAATCGCTGGCACAAGATCCAGCAACACGACGAATTTGGTATGGTATAGCAACTGCTCATGACCTTGAAGCACATGATAGTATGACAGAGGAAACTTTGTATCAAAAAATCTTTGCATCACACTTTGGTCATTTAGCAATTATTTTCTTATGGACATCAGGTAATTTATTCCACGTAGCTTGGCAAGGTAATTTTGAACAATGGATTCAAAACCCACTAAAGGTTAAGCCTATTGCTCACGCTATTTGGGATCCACATTTTGGAGAACCTGCATTAAAAGCATTTACAAAAGGTGGATTATCTTATCCTGGTAACATCGCTTATTCAGGTGTGTACCACTGGTGGTACACAATTGGGATGCGCACGAACCAACAATTATATGTCGGTTCAATTTTCTTATTAGGCCTTTCAGCATTATTGTTATACGCTGGATGGTTACATTTACAACCAAAATTTAGACCTAGTTTATCTTGGTTTAAAAATAATGAGTCACGATTAAATCATCATTTATCGGGCTTATTTGGTTTCAGTTCAGTTGCGTGGACAGGACATTTAATTCATGTCGCAATTCCTGCATCACGTGGTCAACGTGTAGGCTGGGATAACTTCTTAACAACTCTTCCTCATCCTGAGGGCTTAAAGCCTTTCTTTAGTGGGAACTGGGCTGCTTATGCGGCTAATCCTGATACTAATGAACAAATATTCAACACTTCAACAGGTGCGGGTACAGCCATATTAACTTTTGTTGGTGGATTCCATCCACAAACACAAGCAATGTGGTTAACAGATATCGCGCATCACCACTTAGCGATTGGTGTAATCTTTATTTTCGCTGGACATATGTACCGTACAAACTTTGGTATTGGACATAGTATGAAAGAAATTTTAGATGCTCATCGTCCACCAGGTGGAAGATTAGGTGCAGGACACCGAGGCTTATTCGAAACAATTACAAATTCATTGCATATGCAATTAGGTCTTGCATTAGCTTCATTAGGTGTAGCAACTTCATTAGTTGCACAACATATGTATGCTTTACCTGCTTATGCCTTTATTGCTAAAGATTTTGTAACACAAGCAGCATTATACACACACCATCAATATATTGCCGGATTCTTAATGCTGGGTGCGTTTGCACATGGTGCGATATTCTTCGTACGTGATTACGATCCAGAATTAAATAAAGATAATGTTTTAGCGCGTATGTTAGAGCATAAAGAAGCGATTATCTCTCATTTAAGTTGGGTTAGTTTATTCTTAGGTTTCCATACATTAGGAATTTATATTCATAATGATACTGTAGTTGCATTTGGTCAACCAGAAAAGCAAATTTTAGTTGAACCTGTATTTGCACAATGGATTCAAGCAGCATCAGGAAAAGCACTTTACGGTTTTAATACATTATTATCATCAGGTGACAGTCCTGCAACTGTAGCTAGTAGTCAAGTTTGGTTACCAGGTTGGACACAAGCCATTAATAGTGGTAAAAACTCATTGTTTTTAACAATAGGCCCTGGTGATTTCCTTGTTCATCATGCAATTGCATTAGCTTTACATACTACGACACTAATTTTAGTTAAAGGTGCATTAGATGCACGTGGATCAAAACTAATGCCTGATAAAAAAGATTTTGGTTACAGTTTCCCGTGTGATGGTCCGGGTCGTGGTGGTACATGTGATATCTCTGCTTGGGATGCGTTCTATTTAGCAACCTTCTGGATGTTGAATACAATTGGTTGGGTTACATTCTATTGGCATTGGAAACATATTACATTATGGCAAGGGAATGCTGCTCAATTTAACGAATCTTCAAACTACATCATGGGTTGGTTACGTGACTATCTTTGGTTAAATTCATCACCATTAATTAATGGTTACAACCCTATGGGTATGAATAATTTAGCCGTTTGGGCATGGATGTTCTTATTCGCGCATTTAGTATGGGCAACAGGATTTATGTTCTTAATCTCATGGCGTGGATACTGGCAAGAATTAATTGAAACACTAGTTTGGGCACATGAACGTACACCATTAGCTAATCTTGTACGTTGGCGTGATAAACCGGTTGCATTATCAATTGTACAGGCACGATTAGTCGGACTTGTTCACTTTGCTGTAGGATACATATTTACATATGCAGCATTTGTAATTGCATCGACTGCTGGTAAATTTGGTTAAAAAAAAATAAAAATTTAAATATCAAATGTGAAAATATATTTTATAAAAATTATTACATTTGATATTTGTTAACCTAATTATTAAATAATATTTTTATTAATTAGGTTTTTATTTTGATAAGAAGTAATACTATAAACAGCAATAATTTCTTTTATTTTAATATGATCTAGACGAGGATTACTTTTACAATATTGTCTATTGAAAAAAAAAAGTACGTGAGATAAAATATTTTATAAAATAATAAAAAATACTCATGGCAAAAAAAAGTATGATTGAACGCGAAAAAAAGCGTCAACGACTTATTATAAAATATCGTGAAAAACGTCGTAATCTTTTGAATGCTTTAAAAACAAGCGACTCTTTTTCAGAAACACTAACATTACAAAAAAAATTACAAAAATTACCACTAAATAGTGCACCTAACAGGTTACGAAATCGTTGCTGGAAAACGGGGCGAAGTCGCGCTGTATACCGTGATTTTGGTTTATCAAGACATGTACTTCGCGAAATGGCACATGAAGGTTTCTTGCCTGGTGTAATAAAATCAAGCTGGTAACAAAGAGAGAAAAAGACTACTCTCTTTGCTATCTTTTAATTAAATTAAAGATTCAGTATCTTGGCCACGACGATACTGTAAATAAGCTGCAACGAATAAACCAGCAAGACTAACAGCCATCATCCCCATAACAATACCAAATAAAAGTGGTTCAACCATAATATGCTATAATATTTATCTTGACTATAAATTTAATTATAATCTCAAAAACCTAGGACATCAATAACTAATTGCTTCCTTTATTTTAACGTTTTATGTATAAAAAATACTTATACTATATATAAGGCGTGTATGGGTTGCGAAAAGCTTTCCTAATGTTATAATTACAATAAGGTTATAAAAATAACAGGGTTTATCTACTTTTCGTTATTTTAATAATTGTTAAAGCTTCTAAGATTTAGAAAGAAAAAATAATATTGCCGTAAACCTTATAGGAGGAATAAATGTCTCAATCT
>Ga0209092_10000683_pt1 | contig 34033 bp, 24 predicted proteins | sample FraStrMetagenome_FD_187446 | JGI IMG/M metagenome (GOLD analysis project Ga0209092, IMG submission 187446) | Marine eukaryotic phytoplankton communities from Arctic Ocean - Fram Strait ARC3M Metagenome (SPAdes) (version 2) | ecosystem: Environmental > Aquatic > Marine > Oceanic | place: Fram...
ACGATCTCTTGGTCTGTTTTACTGCGATAAGCGGTAGCAAACCAGAGTCTTAATGGAATACTAGCGACTAGCTTTTTTGATTGAATGTTTTTTAACACGGTAAACGGAGAGACTAGATGTTCAAATATTTCAAAAGCAGTTGTCACATCGGAGGGGTTAGATTCTAAAAAAGAGGTGCTCAAGTCCAAGTCTTCACCTGAAGTATTGCAGACGTTAAAACCTTCGGTTTTTAGAATTTCAGATAAGGGGTTTTCGACCCCTAAGTCTAAAATAGATTCTCCATTATTTATATGGGTCTTAAGAAACTTTAAAGTGTGGTTATAGCGTTTCTTAGGGAAATTATTAGCGTACATATTAATATTTATAAGTGATCGCATTAATGTGCATTCCTGCACCTACACTAGCAAATATAACAATATCTCCTTTATTGAATTCATGCCCCTCCATCTGGTTGTTCTTGATGAGGTCAAGCAATGTTGGTACAGTTGCCACAGAACTATTTCCTAATTTATGAATACTCATAGGCATTATTCCTTCTGGCACAGGGGTTTTATAGAGTCTGTAAAAGCGGTTTACAATAGCCTCGTCCATTTTTTCATTCGCTTGATGAATCAATATTTTTTTTACATCTTTTATATCAAACCCACTGTTGTCCAAGCAGGTTTTCATAGCGTTTGGAACATTGGATAACGCAAATTCATAAATTTTCCTTCCGTACATTTTTATGAATCGTGTATCGTCTTCTAAAGATTTGTTGTTAGAGCACCCAAAGAATAAGTGGTAAACTTCATCATGTGTATAAGAGGCAGACTCATGGGACAAGATCCCGCCATCCTCGTCTAAAACCTCAATAACAGTCGCCCCTGCGCCATCCGAATAAATCATTGAATCTCTATCGTGTGGATCAACAACTCTAGACAAAGTCTCAGCGCCTATTATTAAACATTTTTTAGCCATTCCAGCTTTTATGTAGGCTTGGCCTTGAATGACTCCTTCAACCCAACCAGGGCATCCAAATAGAATATCATAGGCAACACACTTAGGGTTTTTAATTTTTAAACTGTTTTTTACTCTAGCAGCCAAACAGGGTAAGATATCACTTTGAATAGAACCTGATTTTACATCTCCAAAATTATGAGCTAGGATGATATAGTCTAAGGTTTCTGGATCCACCCCAGCGTCTTTGATTGCTTTTTCTGCGGCCAATGCACCAAGATCCGAGGCTGTTAAATGGCTTTCTGCATATCGGCGTTCCGAGATGCCTGTAATGGCTTTAAATTTTTCTACGATGACATCATTTGAGGAAGGGATTTCAGAGCCGTCAATATTTAAAAATGAGTGCTGCTGAAAGGCTTCATTTTTCTGAACTATTTTTGGAATGTAACTCCCTGTTCCTGTAATTTTGATATTCATAGTTTCTTTGTTTTAAGCGTCTTCATAGGCTTCAATTGGAGCACATGTACATATTAGATTTCGATCTCCGTAAGCATCATCTACTCGACGAACTGACGGCCAAAATTTATCATTTTTCACATAATCCAAAGGAAAGGCTGCTGTTGTTCTACTGTATGGGAAATCCCAGTTATCATTGGTGAGCATTTCCTGAGTGTGAGGTGCGTTTTTTAAGGGGTTGTTAGGAGCTTCTTTAGAAGCAGCCTCTATTTCTTTTCGAATTGCAATCATCGCATCACAAAAGCGGTCCATCTCTGCTTTCCCTTCACTTTCTGTAGGTTCAATCATCATTGTGCCTGCCACAGGGAATGAGACGGTTGGTGCATGAAAACCAAAATCCATAAGTCGTTTGGCAATATCGACTACTTCAATACCATTAGATTTAAAATCACGACAATCGATAATCATTTCATGCGCTGCCCGACCCTGTTCGCCAGAATATAAAGTGTCATAATGTCCTTCAAGACGTTCTTTAATGTAGTTGGCATTTAGGATGGCAATTTCTGTAGACTCTGTCAACCCTCTGTCTCCTAGCATTTTAATGTAGCCATAGGAAATTAAACAAGCGAGAGCAGATCCAAAGGGTGCTCCGGAAATAGAATGAATGGCCTTTGTTCCACCAGTTTCAATAAGCGGATTGCCTGGTAAAAAAGGCGTTAGTTGCTCGGCAACGCATATGGGTCCAACTCCAGGGCCACCACCACCATGAGGAATTGCAAATGTTTTATGCAGGTTCAGGTGACATACATCTGCACCAATATTTCCAGGGTTAGTTAACCCTACTTGAGCATTCATATTGGCTCCGTCCATATAGACTTGTCCGCCGTTATCGTGAATGATTTGAGTAATTTCTTTAATAGCCGACTCGTAAACGCCATGCGTAGAAGGGTAGGTCACCATCAATGCCGCTAGGTTGTCTTTGTGGAGTGTTGCTTTTTCTCTTAAGTCATCCACATCAATATTTCCGTTTTCAGACGATTTTGTAACAACGACTTTCATCCCTGCCATGACCGCACTCGCCGGGTTTGTCCCGTGTGCGGATGAAGGGATGATGCAAATCTTTCTGTGTTGATCCCCTCTTGACTCATGATATGCTCTGATAACCATAAGCCCGGCAAATTCGCCTTGAGCTCCTGAGTTTGGTTGAAGAGATGTTCCAGCAAACCCAGTAATTTCTGTCAGTTGAGCTTCTAGCGTTGTAAGTACAGTTCGGTAGCCTTCAACTTGGTTTAAAGGCGCGAAAGGATGAATGTTACCCCAGTTTGGCCAGCTAAGAGGCAACATTTCTGCAGCTGCATTTAGTTTCATTGTGCAAGACCCCAGTGAAATCATAGAAAAGTTTAGAGCAAGGTCTTTACGTTCTAATCGCTTTATATAGCGCATCAGTTCTGTTTCTGAGTGATGCGAGTTAAAAATGATATTAGATAAAAAACCAGAGACTCGTTTTGATGCGTCTGGAATTCTATTGTGTTGACTCAACGATTTAATTTCTATTGTTGTTTTGTTATAAACTTCAGAAAAAATTGAAAGTATAAGATTAAGGTCAGAGAGGGTTGATGTTTCATTTACAGAAATAGAAACGGTAGTTGCATTTGGGTAATGGAAGTTGACTTCTTTTTGTTCTGCCTTAATTTTTAGTTTCGAAGCGTCTGAAACAGTTATTTGAATTGTGTCAAAAAAGTTTTTATGAACTAGCTCAAATCCTAATGTTTCTAAGGAGTCTGCCAACAAAGAAGTGGAATTATGTACTTTATTGGCAATGTATTTCAGGCCTTCAGGTCCGTGATATACAGCATACATTCCAGCCATGACAGCAAGCAATACTTGAGCGGTGCAAATATTGGATGTTGCACGGTCTCTTTTTATGTGTTGTTCACGAGTTTGGAGTGCCATTCGTAAGGCACGATTTCCGTCCATGTCTTTAGTAACTCCAATAATCCTACCAGGAATGTATCTTTTGTAGGCTTCTTTGGTTGCAAAGTAGGCTGCATGAGGCCCGCCATAACCCATTGGAATTCCAAACCGTTGAGTAGTTCCAACAACGACATCGGCTCCAAATTTTCCAGGTGCTTCTAAAGTCACCAAGCTAAGAATATCTGCTGCGACGGCTACTTTTATTTCATTTTCATTCGCCTTAGAAATAAAACCTTCTAAGTCCATGATGAATCCGGATTTGCCAGGATACTGAACAAGTGCGCCAAAAAAATCAGAAGAAAAGTCAAATTCTTCAGCGGATCCAATGATAAGTTTAATTCCAATAGGAATTGCTCGTGTTTTTAGAACCGATAGTGTTTGTGGCAAGACTTCATCAGAAACAAAGAATTTCACGATTCCTGATTTTGTTTGTGACTTAGGTCGTACAGCATAGAGTAAAGCCATGGCTTCAGCAGCTGCCGTACTTTCATCCAAAAGGGAGGCATTTGCAAGCTCCATTCCGGTTAGATCTGTGATCATTGTTTGGTAATTGAGGAGTGCTTCGAGTCGGCCTTGGGCAATCTCCGCTTGGTAAGGCGTATAGGCAGTGTACCATCCTGGGTTTTCTAAAATATTTCGTTGAATAACAGCTGGAAGGTTAGAAGGGTGATACCCCATTCCAATAAATGATTTAAACACTTTATTCTTTGACGCTAAGTGATAAATGTGCTCAAGATACTCTTGCTCACTTAAAGGGGCTTCAAGTTTTAAGGGAGACTGAAGTCTAATGTTTTTAGGGACGGTCTGGTCAATTAATTCCTCTATAGAATTTACACCAACAGCGTCAAGCATTTGTTTACGTTGTTTTTCTCTCGGTCCAATATGTCTTAGGGCAAATACATCTGTTTTCATTGTGAGATAATCCTGTTTATTCAACAAAATTAAGGAATTTAATAAGGATTTAATTCATAGGAATTGAAAGTTATCAAACAATTATTGGGGTTATTAACAGTTTGATTACTTTTGTAGTGTGACTCTTTTGAAACGTTTCCTAGACTTTTATATAAATAGCAGTATCCATGTTGCTTTGGCTGTGCTTTCATTTTGCTTTTTGACAGCGTTTGAGTTGAATTTAAATCTGTCTATGTATTTTTATGTAACGGTATTTTGCGCCTCTGTTTCTGGTTATAACTTTGTTAAGTATTTCGGTTTAGCTAAGTTTTATTACCGGTCACTTACAACTAAATTAAAGTACATTCAGTTAGTATCTTTATTAAGCCTTGTCGGCTTTTTGTATACTTTCTTAATGCTTCGAACTCCAAGTCAACTGCTTTTGATTTTTTTAGGACTAATAACCTTTTTATATGCCATCCCATTAGGAATTAAAACGCCTAGAAACTTAAGATCCATAGGCGGCGTTAAAATTTATATCATTGCGATTGTTTGGGCGGGGACTTCTGTTATTCTTCCGCTTTTAGAAGCTCAAAGCGTATTTGTTTTAGACCATCTATTGATTGTATTTCAGCGCATCTTTGTGCTTATTGTTTTAATGCTTCCCTTTGAAATTCGTGACTTAGAGTCGGATGAAGCTTATCTGTCTACGATTCCTCAAAAAATTGGAATTCAAAACACGAAATTAATTGGCTGTGCGCTGCTGGCAGATAGCTTTATTTTAGAATTTTTAAAACAACAAACAAACAGAGGGTCTTCGCTAGTATTGGTTTTCACGGTAGCTGTCCTAGCTGTTTTATTAGTTAAGAGTACGCCTCGTAGAAACCGTTATTACTCCTCTTTTCTAGTAGAGTCCGTTCCGATAATAGCGTTGATTTTAACGTTTTTTCTAAATTAATTTATAAGGCCAGAGCGCTTCAATAAAGCATCTGCTTTTGGTCTCTGCCCACGAAACTTAATATATAATTCTAGGGGGTCTTCAGTGCCTCCTTTACTTAATATGCATTCTTTAAAATCATTTGCGATTTTTGGGTCAAAAAGACTATTTTCTTTAAAGTATTCAAAGGCATCAGCATCTAAAACTTCCGCCCATTTATAACTGTAATAGCCCGAAGCGTAACCCCCTTGGAAAATATGAGAGAAGGCTGTTGACATGCAGTTTTGTTCAACGTCTGGAAAAAGCTGTGTTTGTTTAAAAGCGACCCTTTCTTGTTGTTTCACATTTGTTATTGTGCTTGGGTCAATTCCATGCCAAGACATGTCAAGCAACCCAAAGCTAAGCTGTCTTAGGGTTTGCATTCCTTGTTGAAATGTGGAGGCTGATTTAATTTTATCAATTAGATCCATAGGAATACAGTCTCCTGTTTCGTAGTGTTTTGCAAAAAGAGCTAGCGCTTCTTTTTCATAGCACCAGTTTTCCATGATTTGACTTGGCAATTCAACAAAATCCCATGCCACACTGGTTCCAGACAAGCTAGGATATATTGTATTTGCTAGCATTCCATGCAGTGCATGTCCAAACTCATGAAAAAGAGTAGTGACCTCGTTGAAAGTTAGTAATGACGGTTTTGTTGTGGTTGGTTTTGTGAAATTACACACGATGGATACGTGTGGCCTTTCCTGTATTCCGTTTTTGACATATTGAGGTTTGAAAGAGGTCATCCAAGCGCCGTTACGCTTGCCTTCTCTAGGAAAAAAATCAGCATAAAAAACAGCGACAAGGTTTTGCTCCAGATCCACAACCTTATAAGTCATCACCTCTTTGTGATAGCTGTCAATTTCATGTGTTTTTATAAAGTTCAAGCCAAAAAGTTTATGAGCTACTTTAAAAGCACCTTCAATAACATTTTCTAATTTAAAATAAGGCTTTAGCTGTTCGTCATCAAAGTCAAAAAGTTCTTGTTTTAGTTTCTCTGAGTAATAAGCGCTGTCCCATTTTTCCAAACGATCGATTCCCCCTGTTTTTTTTGCAAATGCCTGTAGTTCTTGAAATTCCTTTTTTGCAGCAGGCAGTGCTTTTTCTAAAAGGTTTTCCAAAAAGTCACTTACGTTAGTGGGCGTTTTGGCCATTCGTTCTTCTAATACAAAATGAGCATGCGTCTGGTAGCCTAAAAGCTGTGCCCTTTTAAAACGTAACTGGGTTATTTTCAGTACAATTTCTTGATTGTCTAACGCATCGTTTTGAAACCCTTTTTTTCCAAAAGCCAATGCGAGCTCTTTTCTTAATGCTCTGTTTTTGGCATACGTCATAAAAGGGACGTAGCTAGGGTAGTCTAAAGTGATGAGCCATCCTTTTCTGTTTTTTTCTACGGCGGTTTGTTTGGCAGCTTCAATGGCCCCCTCTGGCAATCCATCAAGGTCGGATTCATCTGTTATTAACAGCTCATAGCGATTGGTTTCGGCTAAAATGTTTTCTCCAAAACTGAGTTTTAGTTTGCTTTGTTCTTTGTCGATCTGTCTAAGCGTCTCTTTGTCTTCTTTGTTGAGATTGGCTCCGTTTCTAGAAAACCCTTTGTATTTTTTATCTAAAAGGGTTGCTTGCTCTTTAGATAATGAAAGCGAACTTCTAGAATTGTAAACTAATTTAACACGCTCAAAAAGAGGTGTGTTTAAAGCTACATCGTTAGAGAATTCGGTTAATAGAGGTGAAACCTCTTGTGCTATTTTTTGAATACTTTCGCTTGTTTCGGCGGCATTTAAATTGAAGAAAATACTGGAAATTCGATCTAATGGTTCCCCAGCATAATCTAAGGCTTCAATGGTGTTTTTGAAAGTGGGAGTTTCTTTAGAGTCTGCTAGTTCAGTAATTTCAATTTTAGCAATTTCAATCGCTTTTACAAATGCAGGTAAAAAATCTTCAGTTCTAATTTTTGAAAATGGTGCTGTATTGTAAGGCGTTTCAAAACGCTTATTTAGTAAACTCATGTAAATTATTTAGGGAGGGGGTTGTTTATGTTTTTATTTTTTTAGAAGCTTCTAGGACTTTCGTTTTCAAGCCTTCTTTGTACACTAAAACTTTATCTAACACACATTTGTCAGAAGCTCCAATGATTTGTGCGGCTAGGATTCCAGCATTTTTGGCGCCATTTAAAGCCACTGTTGCGACAGGCACTCCGCCGGGCATTTGTAATATAGAAAGGATAGAGTCCCATCCATCAATAGAATTACTGGATTTTACTGGAACTCCAATAACAGGCAATGGACTTAATGCGGCAATCATTCCAGGTAAATGAGCTGCGCCACCCGCACCCGCGATGATCACTTTTAGACCACGCCCATGTGCTTTAGATCCATATTCAAAGAGCTTTTCAGGGGTTCGATGAGCAGAGACAATGTCGACTTCTATTTGAATGTCAAAGCCTTCTAATATTGAAATTGCTTCTTTCATGACAGGCATATCGCTGTCGCTTCCCATAATGATTCCTACTTGTGCCATATTATTTACTTATTACCTTGATTGACTTTTTAACTTCTTCGGCTATTGCTCTCGCATTTTCAATGTTAGAATGAACCACAGTCACATGTCCCATTTTTCTGAAAGGTCGTGTTTCTTTTTTACCATAAATATGCGGAGTTACGCCTTCCATTTCCATCAATTTCTCGATGTTTTCATAAACAACTTCTCCTTGGTGATCCTCTGCGCCAACCAAATTAACCATAACGCCACTTAGCTTATTCTCAGTACTCCCTAAGGGGAGCCCTAAGATGGCTCTTAAGTGCTGTTCAAATTGAGAGGTGTAACTGGCTTCAATTGTTTGATGGCCTGAGTTGTGAGGTCTAGGAGCGACTTCATTTATTAGTATTTCGTCAGTTTGCGTCAAAAACAGCTCGACGGCTAAGAGTCCTACATGGTCAAATGCTGCAGAAGTTTTAAGCGCAACCTGTTTTGCCTTGTTTGCTATTTCATCAGAAATTCTAGCAGGACATAACACATATTCAACTTGATTGGCTTCGGGATGAAATTCCATTTCTACTACGGGATATGCTTTGACATCTCCTAGAATATTTCTTGCCACAATAACGGCGAGTTCACTTTTAAAAGGCACGAGTTCTTCAGCGATGCATTCTACATTTGGTAAACCCAACAGGCCCTCTTTTGAGCGAACCACTTTGACGCCATTGCCATCATACCCAAATTGAGCACTTTTCCACACAAAAGGAAAGGCGATACTGCTGTGCTCAATAGCTGAATAAATCTCTTCAGTGTATGCAAACCGCTGAAAAGAAGCCGTTGGCAAATTATGATCGATATAAAACAGTTTTTGTGTTGCTTTATTTTGAATTTTCTCAAGTGTTTTTGAAGATGGGAAGACCTTAACGCCTTCTTTTTCAAGCGTTTTAAGTGCTTCGATATTTACATTTTCTATTTCGAAAGTAAGAGTGTCTACTTTTTTCCCAAAATTATAAACGGTCTCATAGTCCATCAGATCCCCTTGAACAAACTCATTACAAGCCAGCTTGCTTGGTGCTTCCGCATTAGGGTCTAACACACAGGTGTGGATGTCAAATTTTCGAGTGGTGTAAAGTAACATTTTCCCGAGTTGACCGCCACCCAAAATACCAAGTTTGAAGTTTGATGAAAAATACTTCATTATAAGATTTTCTTGAACGATTTTTAATAATGCTCTACAAAAATACACTTAAAATTGAAATCGACCACTAAAATCGCCTATCAAAACGAATCAAAACCTTTACAATTGATTATCTTTGCCCCTTGATTTTGATTGCAAACGTTGACAATAGTTAGAAGTAAATAATAAAAGTTCAAATAAAAATGAAAAATCTAGTGTTATTTGGCCCTCCTGGAGCCGGTAAAGGAACCCAAGCTACTTTTTTAAAAGACACCTATAATTTAGTCCATATTTCTACTGGAGATGTGTTTCGTTTTAACATTAAAAACGAGACAAAACTAGGTGTTTTGGCTAAATCTTTTATGGATAAAGGCGAGTTGGTTCCAGATCAAGTAACCATAGATATGCTTAGTGCAGAAGTGGCTAAAAACTTGCATTCTAATGGCTTTATTTTTGATGGTTTTCCAAGAAACACATTACAAGCGGATGCTCTGGAAGCATTGCTCAAGTCACATCAAACAGAAGTGAGCGCTATGATTGCATTGGAGGTTGATGATGAGGTTTTGGTACAACGACTGCTCAAGCGAGGCGAAACTAGTGGAAGACCAGACGATGCCAATGAGGCTGTTGTTAGGAATAGAATTAAAATATATTACGGAGAAACGGCTATTTTAAAGTCCTATTACTCTGATAAGAACAAGTATTATGGTGTGGATGGTGTAGGCTCTGTAGAAGATATAACGGTCCGATTAAATGCAGTTATAAACACGCTGTAAATTAAATAATAATTCATGACTGAAGGTAATTTTGTAGATTATATAAAAATGTTTGCTTGTTCTGGTAGCGGAGGAAAGGGATCTGTACACCTTCATCGTGAAAAATTTATCACTAAGGGAGGACCTGACGGTGGAGATGGTGGAAGAGGGGGGCATGTAATTGTAAGAGGTTGTGATCACCAGTGGACTTTACACCACTTGAAGTTTAAACGTCATTTTAGAGCCGGTCACGGTGAATCAGGAAGTAAAAGTCGTAGTACAGGAGCCGATGGAGTGGATGTTTATGTAGATGTGCCTTTGGGGTCTGTTATTAGAGACACAGATACAAACGAAATCCTTTTTGAAATCACCGAAAACAATGAAGAAGTTATTCTTTGTGAAGGTGGTAAAGGGGGGTTAGGGAATTGGCACTTCAGGTCTTCAACAAATCAAACACCTCGTTATGCTCAGCCTGGCTTACCAATGCAAGAGAAGTATGTGACTATAGAGCTTAAAGTTCTAGCAGATGTAGGTTTAGTAGGGTTTCCAAACGCAGGAAAATCAACACTTTTATCGGTTGTAACTGCTGCTAAGCCTAAAATTGCTGATTATGAGTTTACAACCTTAAAACCAAACCTTGGTATTGTAGAATATAGAGATTATCAGTCATTTGTAATGGCGGATATTCCGGGTATTATTGAAGGCGCTGCTGAAGGGAAAGGACTGGGGCATTATTTCTTACGCCATATCGAACGAAATTCAATCCTTTTATTTTTGATCCCTGCTGATGCGGACGATATTAAAAAACAATACGATATTTTATTAGACGAGTTAAGGCGCTATAATCCAGAAATGCTGGATAAAGATCGTTTAATTGCTATTTCTAAAAGTGACATGCTGGATGCCGAGTTAAAGGCAGAGATGACGACTATATTAGATGGAGAGTTACCTGTAGATTACGTGTTTATTTCTTCTGTGGCGCAAACAGGACTGGTTCAACTTAAAGATAGTTTGTGGGCCATGTTAAATCCTTAAAAAAGCTTTCACATCAATTGTTTTTTACTGATTTTATTACTTCTATTTTCTTTAATAAGTCAAAACCATACACAATAAATTGATTCTTTATTTGAGGTTAAAAAACAAAACTAAGCCATTCATAGAACACAAATCTATAGAGCCGAAACTCCAAAAAATGCAAACTTAATTTAATCGATAGATCACGCTTATTATCACAAAAGACGTATTGAAATCTCAGACACATAAGTTAAAGGGTCAAGCTTCTGAATGACTTATGTTTCACGAAAAAGACTCTTTTAAGGCGTCGATTTTTAGTTTGACCTGAAAGAAATGCCATGATTTTTTTTACTAAAGATTTAAATAAATTTAACGCCATTTCGTATCTTTACTTCTCATTAAACTTCAATATGAATGTACATTTTATAGCCATTGGCGGTGCAGCTATGCATAATTTGGCTTTAGCGCTTCACAACAAAGGAATGAAAGTCACTGGTAGTGATGACGTTATTTTCGAGCCTTCAAAGTCACGATTAAACGCGTCCGGGCTTTTGCCTGGTAGTTTTGGGTGGTACCCAGAAAAAATCACGAAAGAACTCGATGCAGTTGTCCTCGGGATGCATGCCAAAAAAGACAATCCAGAACTCTTAAAGGCCCAAGATCTTGGCTTGAAAATATATTCATACCCAGAGTTTTTGTATGAACAATCTAAACATAAAACACGTGTTGTTATAGGCGGGAGTCATGGAAAAACGACGATCACAGCGATGATATTACACGTTCTAAATTACCATGATATAGAAGTAGATTATATGGTAGGCGCACAGTTGGAGGGTTTTGACGTCATGGTGAAGCTTACCGATGAGGCAGATTTTATTGTATTAGAAGGAGATGAGTATTTAAGTTCTCCTATAGATCGCCGTCCAAAATTTCATTTATACCAGCCTAATATTGCACTTTTGAGTGGTATTGCTTGGGACCATATTAATGTGTTTCCAACCTTTGAAAATTACCTTAAACAGTTTCAGATCTTTGTAGATAGTATTACTGTTGGGGGTAGTATTTCTTATAATACAGAGGATGAGAATGTTAAAAACATAGTGGAACAAAGTGAGAATCAAATTCGTAAATTCTCTTACCAGACTCCGGAACATTCAATAGAATCAGGGATCACGTATTTAGACACGGAAGAAGGTCCTTTGCCTCTACAAGTATTTGGAGCTCATAACTTAAATAACCTTGCAGGTTCTAAATGGATTTGTCAGCAAATGGGCGTTGATGAAGCTGAGTTTTTTGAAGCTATTTCAAGTTTTTCAGGCGCTAGTAAGCGTTTAGAGAAGTTAGCCTCAAACACAAGTTGTATTGTTTATAAGGATTTTGCACATTCGCCGAGTAAGGTTAAGGCAACCACTGACGCTGTCAAAGCACAATATCCAAGTCGAACGCTAGTTGCTTGTTTAGAACTACACACCTACAGTAGCCTAAATGTCGATTTTCTTAAACAATATAAAGGGGCTCTTGATGCTGCCGATCAAGCAGTTGTTTTTTATTCACCACATTCAGTTGAAATTAAAAAATTAGAAACAGTTAGTAAAGATCAAATTGAGTTGGCTTTTAATCGGGATGATTTACTTATTTACACAAATCCAGAGGATTTCAAACAGTATATAACTTCGCTTGAGTACGCCGACAAAACGGTTGTATTAATGAGCTCTGGAAGTTACGGTGGGTTAAACCTCGATACGATAAAAGAATTAGTTGTTAAACAAAGTTGATGCCTATGCACTAATATTAATCCCTTAAATTTATGCTAATGCCCCCCAAATCATTCTCCATAAAAAAGTGGTCTCAAGATGACCAACCGCGTGAAAAATTAAGAGATAAAGGCGCTCGCCTTTTAAGCAATGCTGAGTTATTAGCTATTTTAATTGGCTCTGGAAGTCGTCAAGAAAGTGCCGTAGGTTTATCTAAAAGAATTCTACAGAGTGTAGAAAACAACCTTCAAAGCTTAAGCAAGGTTTCGTTGGCACAGCTCATGATTTTTAAAGGAATAGGAGAGGCCAAAGCCATCAAGATAGAAGCAGCGATGGAGCTAGGTCGTAGAAGCCATGAAAGCGCCCATAAAGTGCATGATAAAATCAATGACAGTGCTTCGGTATTTGCGATTATGCATCCTATTTTAGGACATCTCAAACACGAAGAATTTTGGGTTCTTTATTTAAATAATTCAAATAAGGTATTGGCTAAAACGCAATTAAGTAAAGGTGGTATGACTGGCACGATAGTCGATGTTCGTCTGGTGCTTAAACAAGCTCTAGAACAATCGGCAACTTGCTTGGTTTTGGCCCACAATCATCCTTCGGGGTCTCTTATGCCGAGTGCATCGGACAAGCAAATTACACAAAAATTAAAATTAGCTGCTGAAAGTTTAGATATTAAGGTTCTAGACCATTTAATTGTCGCAGAAAAGACCTATTTTAGTTTTGCCGACGAAAGCGTATTATAATGTTATTAATTTACACTTCTAAAATAACTCCGAGACTCAAATTTGTTTTCAAACAAATTTGTACGCGCATCCTAAAGATTCCCGTTTCTTTCACTAGTGTAATTGAAGCGTTTATTGCACACGACAGCCTTAAAATGTCTTATGGGCCACAACCACTTGGTAGCGAATTTTTTGTTAAAAGTAATGGTCTTTTATTTGAGCAAGGCTTGTCAGATTTAGAGTTGAATGTGCAGGACTGGGAGGATACAAAATGCTTTTTTAGTTGTGGAGAAAAGAGTCAGATTCCCTTTGATATATTTTCAGCTGCTTTTTATCTCTTAAGTCGCTATGAAGAGTACTTACCTCATCTTAAAGATACGTATGGGCGTTTTACTAAAGAAGAAAGTTTAGCATTTAAGCACCAATTTTTACATCAACCTGTAATTGATATTTGGGCCTATAAATTTAAAGATGCTTTAAAAAACAAGTTCCCCAACTATGAATTTGAATCTCGCAAGTTTTGTTTAAACCCTGTGATTGATGTCCCAGTAGCCTACTACTTTAAAAACAAAGGGCTATTAAGAACCTTTGGAGAGACTTTATCGGATTTGTTTTCTTTTCGATTTAAATTTATTTACAATCGTTTTTCTGTTTTGTTTGGTTTTAAAAAAGATCCTTACGATAATTTCAAATGGATTATCAATCGTCAAAAAGTAAGTCAAACTAAGTTCAATGTATTTTTCTTAATAGGGGACTTTACGACCTACGACAAGAATAATAGCATCAACAAAAAACAATTTGTTTCTTTAATTAAGTCGGTTGCAGACTATTGTAATGTAGGAATTAAAGCCTCCTATATGGCTTTGGATTCTATGGCTATTTTAAAATCAGAGAAACGCTTAATGGATGGTATTGTTAACACAACCACAACGACGGCGCGTTCGTCTTTTTCCAAGGTTAATTTACCAAGCACCTACAGGAATTATATAGATTTAGAGATCTATTCAGATTACACGATGGGCTATGCGGATACGATCGGGTTTAGAGCTGGCACCTGCACTCCTTTTTTATTTTATGATTTAGATTATGAAATTCAAACTCCTTTAATGATTTATCCTTACCAAATAATGGATTTTGCATTGCTTAAATATGCCTCTTTTCTTGACAAAAAAGAAACTTTATTAAAGGCGATTTCTGAAGTTCAAAAAGTGAACGGCTCATTTACCTTTATATTTCATAATTATGCTTTTAGCTCAATTCCAAGGTGGGCGGATTTCAAATCATTGTTTAATATTATTCTAGACACCTCCAATGACATTTCAAACTAAAGAACATATTTTTTTCGACTTAGATCATACGCTCTGGGATTTTGATAAAAACTCAGCCTTAACATTTGAGAAGATATTTGCATTGAACGCGATAAACATCGATTTAAATTCTTTTTTAGAAGTTTATGTACCAATTAATTTTAATTATTGGAAGCTTTACAGAGAAGACAAAGTGGATAAAAAGAATCTAAAATTTGCTCGACTCAATGACACTTTTAAGGCTTTAGGAATAGACGTCTCTGCCGCTGTGGTGCACAAGCTTTCCGATGATTACATTACATATCTCTCTACGTTTAATCACTTATTTCCCGGAACCATTGAGTTATTAGAGTTTTTGTTCGCTAAGTACAAACTACACATTATTACCAACGGTTTTAAAGAGGCACAGCAGGCAAAACTTAATCAATCGAATATTGATCACTATTTTTTGACCGTTACTAACTCAGAAATGGTAGGGGTCAAGAAACCAAATCCAAAAATATTCCATCATGCGCTTCATATGGCCAATGCAACCATAGAAAACAGTTTAATGATTGGAGATAACTTGGAAGCCGATGTGCTAGGGGCTCTCAACATAGGGATGGATGCCATTTGCTTTAACTACCACAAAGAAATACTAGCCCCTAACATTATTGGAGTAGATCATTTATTCGAATTAAAAGACTACCTTTAATTGTAAATCATCTTACTTTTTAAGCATTTTTTATGAAAAAATCTATTCAAATAAGGTCACTTGTTACAATACTTTTTATTTCTTTTATTAATTCCTCATGTATCAAGGGGGTTGATTTTGAGCAGGCTGAATCTATTATTCTCAAGCCCGTAACAGAATTCAGTTTGATATACACCAGTTTAGATGCTCCTGATTTTATAGACGAGTTTGGTTTGGAATTTCCTTCAATAACGGATTCGGTGATCTTAGAAGTACTATCAGATGATTTTCTTAATGAATATCTAGTAAGAGCAGATCTTGTTATTGAAGTTACTAATAGTTTGAATAAAGACTTTGAAATTCAAATGGAGTTTTATGACAACTCAAATGCTTTACAACATACGTTTCCTGTATTGATTGAAAACTCAGTATCTAACTCTCCAATTATAGTAGAGCACATTGAGGTTTTTACGGATAGTAGTTTGGAAGCTCTGAAAGCCAGTAATAGATTAGATTTTAAATTATCGCTCCTATCTAGCCCTACCGGATCTGTGTTAACAAATAGCTCTTTAGGGGCTATCCTTTTTAAATCTAAAGTGATTTTTTATTTTGAAATAACCGAATGAGACTTCTGATATTTTTAGGACTTTTTTGGTCTTTACAAGCCCAAAACAAACAACTTCTGTATGGATTTGAGGATATACCACAGCAATTGCTTTTAAATCCAGGTACAAATGTTGACTATCGCGCCTATATAGGATTCCCTTTACTATCGAATATTAATTTTAATATTGGTATGTCCGGAGTTTCTACATTTGATCTATTTGCCAAAGACGGTATAGATTTTAATGAAAAATTAAGAGCGATTGTATCTTCATTAGATGCTCAAGATTTTTTTGGATTTAACCAGCAAATTGAATTCTTTTCAGCCGGTATTAGACTTAAAACATCATTAGAGGAATCGTTATTCCTCTCATTTGGAATGTATCAAGAGTCTGATGTTTTTTTTTACTTCCCTGAAGATTTTGTAGATCTTGCCTATGAGGGCAATTATAATAATCTGAACAGATATTTTAATTTAAGCGATTTGAGTTTTAATTCCGAGGTGTTATCTGTTTTTCATGTTGGAATTAACAAGAAAATAAACTCAAAATGGACTGTCGGGATGAGAGGAAAAGTATATTCGAGTATTGTTCAGGCTTCATCCACACAAAATCAGGGGTTTTTCACTACAGAACAAGGAACAGGAAATACCCTTAAACATGTTTTTGATTTAGATATGAAATTACAAACCTCTGGACTTTCTATTTTTGAGGACACGACTAACTTAAACAGACTTGATGTTTTAAAAAAACGAATTTTATTAGGAGGAGATTTAGGGTTGGGCTTTGATGTTGGATTTACGTATCAACCCAGACCCGAATGGACCATTGATGCAAGTCTTCAAGATATTGGGGCTATCAATTATAACACAGACCCTAAAACGTACATTTTAGACGAATATTTAGAATATGAAGGCATTAATCCAGAGTTTCCCGAATTTGCCTCAAGCCAAAATGCACAGAACTATTGGGATGTAATTAGTGATAGCTTTGATGAATTATTTGAAATAGACAGCACCTTAAGTTCCTATACTAAATGGCGCCCCATAAAACTTAATAGTTCTGTTAGTTATAATTTCGGAAAAAAAATTGATAAAGACTGTAACTGCTTAGACACATCGGACACATCATATCAAAACAGAGTAGGAGCCCATTTGTTTGCCATGAAACGTCCCAAACATATACAATGGGCCTTTTCTGCATTTTATTATCGGAAACTTTTAAAAGGTTTACAGCTAAAAACAACCTATACCGTTGATTCGTATTCATTCAAAAACATAGGGCTTGGAATTGCAACTTCTTTAGGGCCCGTGCAATTCTTTGTGATGGCTGATAATTTACTTGAATATCAAAACTTAGCCAAATCACAAAGTGTATCTTTACAATTAGGATTTAACTATAAATTTAAAAATAATGAAAACTAAATTTTGCCTTTTTATTTTAACATTGATTATTAACTTCAACTCAGAGGCCCAAACATCATCTCTTAATGATTATAAATATGTCTCTGTCCCTGAAAATTTTAGTTTCCTTAAATCAAAGGATCAATATCAGCTAAACTCTTTAACTGTTTTTCTGTTTGAAAAGAATAATTTTAAGGTGTTAAATTCGTTAAAAAATTATCCTTCTGATTTGGCTCAAAACAGCTGTTTACTTTTAAAATCGGATGTTATTAGGGTCAAAGGGTTTTTAAAAACGAAACTTCAATTAGTGCTTACCGATTGTCGTGATAACGTCGTTTATTCTTCAGAAATTGGACAGTCTAAATTAAAAGATTATAAGAAGGCGTTTCAAGAAGCATTACGAAATGCTTTTGTTTCTGTTAGTGAACTAAACTACGCATACAGTGGGAGTTTCAGTCCTGCCAAACCACCCCTTCCGCTTGTTGTTGTTAACGAAACGAAAGAAAGCAAAACGCCCAAGTCCACATCTCCTTTGGTTCCAGATCCGCCAATTGTCGTACCGTCACCACCCTTGGTTGTCCCCACAGTTAATACTGTTGAAGATCCAGAAGTTCTTTCGGGTCTTATAATTAAATCAACTAATTCTGGATTTGATTTTATAGATAATACCACCAAAAAGGTCAGGTATTCGGCACAGGCCACTATGTTTGAAAATGTTTTTATAATTGAAGGGCAGTCTGGTATTATGTACAAGCGAGGGGCTGCTTGGGTTCGTGAATATTACGAACAAAATAAAACGATTATTGAAACGCTAAACACGCTTCCTTAATAACCGTACTTATCTTTCCAACGTTGTTTTAGAAACGATTGTTGGGATTGTTCACGTGCATTATTTCCAGGCTTATAGATTGTTTTGTTTTCCAGTCCTTTTGGCATAAACTCTTGAGCTACAAAATTTAAATCGTAGTTGTGTGCATATTTATAATCCTCTCCATAGCCCAGATCTTTCATTAGTTTTGTTGGTGCATTTCTAATGTCTAGTGGTACCGATAGATTTCCAGTATTTTTTACGACATCCATGGCGGTATTAATCGCTTGATATGCCGCATTACTTTTGGGAGAACACGCCAAATAGGTTGCACATTGACTTAATACAATTCGGGCTTCTGGCATTCCAATAGCAGCAACCGATTGAAAGGTGCTTGACGCCAATACCAAGGCCGTTGGATTGGCATTTCCAATATCTTCACTAGCGAGTATCAGTAAGCGACGCGCGATAAATTTCACATCTTCTCCGCCTTCTAGCATTCGTGCCAACCAATATACGGTTCCGTTAGGATCGCTTCCCCTTATAGATTTTATAAATGCCGATATGATATCGTAATGCTGGTCACCTGTTTTGTCATATAAGACGGTATTATTTTGAATTTTGCTCAGAACCAATTCATTAGTCACTGTAATCGTTTCACCCGATTCAGAATTAATAATCAGCTCAAAAATATTAAGTAATTTTCGTGCATCTCCGCCAGACAAACGTAACAAAGCTTCCGTTTCTTTGAGTGTTATTTTCTTTTTAGATAGCAGTTCATCGGATTTGATGGCGCGCGTTAAAAGAGATTCTAGGTCCGCAGTATTGAATGGGTTTAAAGTGTATACTTGGCAGCGTGAGAGTAGGGCAGAGATTACTTCAAAACTTGGGTTTTCAGTTGTGGCTCCTATAAGTGTTACCCATCCTTTTTCAACGGCTTGCAGCAGTGAATCTTGCTGAGATTTGCTAAAACGATGAATTTCATCAATAAACAAAATTGGGTTTTTCGTCGTAAATAAACCACCACCTTGTTTTGCTTTTTCAATCACCTCTCTGACATCTTTCACTCCTGAACTAATGGCGCTTAAGGTATAAAATGGACGTTCTGATTCTTGTGCAATAATAGTCGCAAGGGTTGTTTTACCAATTCCTGGAGGTCCCCAGAATATCATGGATGGAATCAGACCTTGTTTTAATGCTTGAGTCAATGCCCCTTGTGGTCCAATCAGATGTGATTGACTTATATAGTCAGTTAATTTTTTCGGACGTAAGCGTTCTGCCAAAGGTGCATTCATTTTGTAAAATTAAAGTATTTTTTTATATTAAGATGACAATCTAACATAATGCCTTTTTTTGGCGGATTATTTGAAAGTGTTTATTAAATTTATGCATATGAACTCTAGCGATCCATTCAAGTTTTCAACTCGTGTTATTGTATATCCATTAAGTTTTGTATTACTTATTTGGTTGGTCTATTGGTTTGAATTACGGTTTGGTTTTCGATTTAATGATATGGGTATTTATCCCAGAACTTTCTCGGGACTTAGAGGGATTCTTTTTAGCCCCTTTATCCACGGCAGTCTGGAACATTTGTACCATAACTCTACGCCATTACTTATTTTATCTACAGCTCTTTTCTATTTTTACAGGGCTTTAGCTTGGCGTGTTTTAGTGCTGGGGTTGTTGTTTTCGGGGTTTTTAACATGGCTAATTGGGAGTCCTGCATTCCATATTGGGGCTAGTGGTCTTATATATGTATTGATGAGTTTCATGCTTTTTAAAGGCATACTGTCCAAGAATCATCATTTAACAGCGCTCTCCTTACTCGTGGTATTTTTATATGGCAGTATGTTGTGGTATGTATTTCCCGTTAAGGAAAACATGTCTTGGGAAGGACATTTATCGGGTCTTCTAGTAGGGCTTGTTTTTGCATTTGTTTTTAGAACTGCCATTGCTAAGCCTGTTCGTTATATTTGGGAAGATGACCAGTATAACGAACAGGATGACCCATTCCTTAAACAGTTTGATGCAGAAGGTAATTTCATCGAATCTCCTAAAGAAGAAATGCACACTACAGATTCAACTGTAGATGTCCAGTATAGCTTTAAAAATAAGGACGTTTAGAGGCGTTGTCTGACGACTTCATAGAGAAAAGCACCACAAGCAACAGAAACATTTAAAGAGGCAATACTGCCGTACATAGGAAGTTTTGCTTTGTCGTCCACCAATTTTAAAATAGAGGGGTTGATGCCTCGATCTTCTGAGCCCATAATAAGGGCACATCCTTGTTTAAAATCGATGTCATAAATAGTATTTTCTGTTTTTTCAGTGGCTGCTACTACTTTTATATCGGAGGCTTGCAGATAAAACATGGCATCTTTGATATGGTCTACTTTACAAATGGGAATATTAAATACGGCGCCTGCACTTGTTTTTACCGTATCGCCGTTTATGGGAGCCCCGCCACTTTTTTGAATGATGATTCCATCGACGCCAGTACATTCGGCAGTTCTTATAATGGCCCCAAAATTACGAACGTCACTAAGTTGATCGAGGAGGAGAAACAATGGGTTTTCTTTGGTTTCTTTAACTGCAGAGATCAATTCTTCCAAATCATAAAATGCAATTGGCGACATATTGGCCACTGCGCCCTGGTGGTTGTGCTGTGTTAAGCGGTTAAGCTTTTCAACAGGCACATACGAAAAGTTGATATTTTGTTTCCGTAATAATTTTTCTAATTCTGTATATAATTCCCCACTGAGCCCTTTTTGTAAAAAGACTTTATCAATTGTGTTTTCCGCTTCAATAGCTTCAATAATTGCTCGAAGGCCGTAAATTTTGGTTTCTTTCTCCATGCCGCAAAAATACACAATACACACCAATTCTAAAGTAATAAAACAAAAAAGCGGATTTATTAAATAAACCCGCTTTTAAATCTACTTATTAAAAAGGATACGTTATTGCAGTACCACTTTTTTGTGTGTTTTTTGACTGCCTTGACTTATGCTTAGAAAATAAACTCCTTTTGAATAACTTGAAGTATTTATTTCCCCTTGAATAGTTGCAGAGCCTCCCAAAATATTTTGAGAATATACAACTCTTCCTTGCAAGTCAACAAGTTGAACAAAACAAGCCTGTTTAGATCCAGAAGCAAATTGGTAGTTAATTAACTCTTTGGCAGGGTTAGGCCAAATCATAAAATCTGATAAATCATTATTTCCAGCTGAAAGTGTCATGTCTGATCCAGTAACTATGAGAGAGTAATCTTGTGCCGTCCCCGGTGATGGAAACCCTGCCAATAACCCTTTGTGTGATACTGTAATAGTATATTGTCCCACAGACGGAAAATCAACTTCAACACGTTCAATATTATCAACAATATTATCGCCTTTAATGGCATATGGTAATGCTGATAAGTCTAGTCTCCAGGGTAAATATTCATTATTTGAATTGTCTGTTATGCGAATATCCAAATCATTTACTAATACAGGCATTGTGCTGTTAAGTATATTATTTTGTAGTGGTCCAGATGGATCGGTCCAACAAAGGGTTACCATTAGCTTGTCGGCGTCTGAAACATTAACTGTAAATGAATATGTTGCTCCATTTAATAATGTATTTTCTTCAATTATTGCTGTATTAGATTGGTCATTTATAATAGTTTGTGCTGCTAATTCTGCATTTAGTAATCCCCATCCCCAAAATGGGTCTGGTCCAAGGTAGACTCCTCCATTAATAATACTTGGGTCTTCTGCGTCATCTGTTGCTGTATGACACGCAAGGCCTCTTAATGTTGATGACCACATAAACTTATTATTTAGGTTATTATAGTGTTCTTGTAGAAGTAATAAACTCCCTGCTACATTCGGACAAGACATTGATGTGCCCTGAGAATTACCATAATCATTTGGACCTCCATTTGAGGCAGAGTAAACTGATTCTCCTCTTCCTGTAATATCCGGTTTTATTCTCCCGTCGTCAGTAGGCCCTTGACTACTGAAACTACTTATTCTCATACTTGTTACCTGAGTCTGTAAAATGTTGAAGTTAACTTGAGCACTAGCTACGATTAGAGAGTTTTTAGAGTTTTTATCAGAGGTTAACTTGTCATACCCATATCCTAAGCCATTTGAATAATTATCGTTACCTGAATTTCCTGCTGAAGTTACCTTTAAGTATTTAGGAACTTCATGATGTATATCGTCCCAGTTTTTAGCACCATTAGTATAACTACCCATATACCAGTCATCAACTTGCTGTTCATTATCATCATCGTAGATATAAACTCCATACGAATGATTAGACACTAACATATCATTATTTGTGAATGCATTTACTGTTTCAAAGGTTTCACCAGAACTATTGTAAGCTAGAATTGTAGATTTTGGAGCCATACCCTTGGCAGAGCTATTCTCACCTTTTGCTCCAATTGTACCATTTACGTGTGTAGCATGAAAACTTTCTTCAGGATTCAAGCTTGATGTATCTGGAGTAGTTATTCTTGATACTCCAGAGTCCTCTAAAAACTCAACATGGTTAACTAAGGGATACCCACCAACTTCCCACACACCAATAGTCATTCCCTCTCCTTCAAGATCTAATCCTAAAGAACCTCCAGGGTATAGACTGTTTGTTTTAGTAGCTATTCCTGCAGCTCTATTTTCATTTGATATGTATACTGGAACATTATTAACAATGTCAAATATTACATTCACTTTTCCATTTTTATGATAAGTTTTTTTTGTTTCTGGATTTAACTTAATAAATTCTTCAATTCTTGCGTCCTTTTTAGATTCGCTTTCTTTTAATCGATTTATTAATTTAATTATTTTTTCTGAATCGCGTTCTTTTTCATCACTACTTCCGGTTACTGTATTTTGAGCTGAAATCATCAAGCCAGATAAAAGTAGAATAAATAATAATTTATTTTTCATAAAAGGTTTTTTAATTAATTAAAAAACCGGCACTGATTAGGTACCGGTTTTTTTTAATGTTTAATTAACTTTTTACAATGTAAAGTTTGAAATATCGTTAGCTGCAAAAGAACCACCTGAAACTAGGACAGTTCCATCATCTTTTGAAAGAGTGTAAGAACCATCTCCGTAGGTACAACACATTCCGTCACTGTATGCATCATACATTACAAATGTATAATCGCCACTCGCAAGACAAAAATTTGTAAGAAACGAAGTCTCACCGCCGTAGCCTGAAATAGAATTGCCTGTAAGTCCTCCTTGAGCAATGACTGCCCCACTAGCATTTGCTCCTTCATAAAGCTGCCATCCATTTTCTTCAGGATAATCATCAAAAATTATTTCTAAAGATACAAGATTGTCAAGACAGAGGTCTTTAGCATTTATAATATGTTTTTTTTCAACAGCATTTCCATCTATTGAAGAAGTTGGCATATCTAGACCTTGTTCTGTTTGCATACCAATCAATATTGATGCTCCTTCACTACCAAATGTTCCGCCTGTTACGGTAACATTCATACTTGCTTCCATTGAACCAGCAGATATTGTTATTGAGTTTGGAACAGTGTATTGAGTTGGATCTGCAGTACTAGAGTCGTCAGCATATATTGTGTATGTTCTGTCAGAATCACTAGATTTAGAAGCAAATATTTTCACTTCAACATCAATTGTTTCTCCAACTATTACATCAATATTTTGGTCAGCTGAAAATCCAACAAAGCTGTCAGAAAGGTAATTCTCATCATTTATATCACCTTCACACCCAACCATAAAAACACTTATGGCTAAGATTAAAAATGCATAAAATGGATTTAATATTTTATTATTTTTCATTTTTTTTGTTTTTAGATTAAATTATATTAATTCTGTTCGCTGATACTAGGGTTGTTATTAATCTCATCTTCTGGTATCTGGAAAGACATTTCATCCGAATCATATACAAATGATTCTCCTGCACGATAGACATGATTTGTACCTCTAGTAACCGTAGCTTGATTACGCTTCATGGCAAAGTATGTTTTACCTTCACCCCAAAGCTCTATTTTGGTCTGCAAGTAAATAAAGTCTTGTAGTTGAGTTCCAGAAAGAGAATTAACTGTTCCAGCAGCATCTGCCATTCTGTTGTCTAATAATTCAACCATTGTTGATTTTGCAGCAGCGTCATTTCCTAACATTGCAGCACTCTCAGCACTTAATAAGTAAAATTCTTCTACTCTCATGAAAAGTAAGTCCGTAGTAATAATATACTGACCACCGATTGTTCTGTTTGGGTCAAAGAATTTATTTATTGGCTGTAAAGCAGACGTTCCAGTACCAAATTGATTTTTTCTTACATCGTCAGATTCTATTTGTGCGTAAAGAGCATCATCTATAGACTTGTAATCACCAGCCCATTGATAGCTGTAAGTATACGCGTCCATTTGCCCCCACCAATCAATTAACTGATGACCTAACTCTTCTGTTAAATCAAAAGCCCAAATCCATGAAGGTGAGTTCACATCATTAAACCCTGACCCAGCACCTGGATGGGCTAGAGCTCCAGCAGTAGTTAATGGAAATCCACTAGCAATTACTGCGTCTGCCATAGTTTTAGCATCTGCATAATTACCCATTGCTGCATGTGTGTATGCCAACAAACCTTGAGCAACTGTCTGATTAATTTTGCTTTTATCAGTCCTAGCATAACCATCAAGCAATTCGATAGCATGTGTTAAATCACTAACTACTAAATTGTAAATTTGTGAAGCAGGAACTTTCGCCGTCTCAGTTGTTTCTCCATCATAGTAAGGAAGAATTGGTTGAGAAGGATCATAGCTTTTCTGAAAAAGTTGAGCAAGGTAATAGTAAGCATAAGCCCTTGACGCCTTAGCTTGTCCTAATATCTTGCGTGCACTATCGGTCACAGGAGCAGCATTGTTGCCTCCAGAAGTTTGAATAACTGTGTTAGATAAGCTTACAATTCTGTAATAATACTCCCAAATAATTTTATTTTCACTTTGAGTATAATCTACAGTACAAACTAAGTTTGCTGAATTGTTGTACCATCCATAAGCACTTCCTGAAAGTGCCATATCCCCGGAAACAATATCAGTCCAGATGTCAACACCCTTTTGACCAAAGTCGTAGTGATCTCCGGTTATTCCTCGATCTGTAATCATGAAACTAGCAATACCTTCAAGAGTCCCTTCAATAAGCGCAGGGTTCACACCAGAGAATTCTGATAAATCTTGAGATGTAAGCACACTAGTGTTTCTTGTAGGGTCTAAAAACTCTTCACTACATCCCACAAACACGAGTGAGGTAAGTAAAATTGAATAAATTAAATTTCTTTTCATTTTTTTATTTTTTTAAAATTGAACTTTTGTACCAATACTAAATGTGGTCATTGGCATATATATACCAGAATTTGATGAGCTAATTAATGTTGTAGGATTTAAACCTTTTCTAGCGCTTAACATCATTAAATTATCACCTGATATGTAAAAGCTAACATCAGATAAGTTTGCTTTGCTTATAGTGCTTTTCGGTAAATTATATCCTAGTCTTACATTATTTAATGATAAATAATCAGCTTTTGTTAAGAAACGAGTTGAAGTTGAGTTAAACTGAATATCAGTATTGTACCCAGCAGTCATTCTTGGAACATTTGTGATGTCACCTGGTTGTTTCCACGCATCTCTTACATCCGTATGAAAGTTGTTAGTACCAATTAGACTTCTGTTGTTCATAAGAACGCTGTATCCACTGTCATAAACATAACCACCCAGACTGTAACTAAATTGAGCTGTAAAGTCGAAATTTTTATAGGCAGCATTAAGTCTAAATCCACCTCTCACTTTAGGGATAGCTGATTTTCCAACATATTTTTGAGTCGCATCTGAATACGTTTCTGTTGTTGTTTTCCCGATATTCGCATTTGGATTTTCGTCTTGGTAAATTGTCATACTATTTATGGCATTATCTCCAGCATTAAAAATCCCATCTCCGTTAATGTCATCATAATATAAATTGTACATTCCTGCTCCAGTAGCTGGATTCACTCCTGCCCATTCTCTCATGTACCAATCATATAATGAACTTCCTTGTGAATATCTTCCGTCTAAAACTTTTGGCTCACCGGTAAAGTAGTCAGTTGCCATTTCTGTAATCTCATTTTCAAAGATTTCTCCATTAATGTTTAATGACATATTAAAATCATCTGTTTCAACTACTTTAATTAATGCATTAAATTCAAATCCTTTGTTTCTTAATTGTCCATCGTTGTAATCAATAAATTGAGAACCACTAGACCCTGGTAAACTTTGAGTAAAGAACAAATTATCAGTATTTTTAACGTAATAATCTACATCAAGTAATAACCTGTTATTGAAGAATGCACTTTCAAAACCTACTTGAGAAATTTTTGACGTTTCCCATGTAAGTTCACGATTAGCTAAAGTTGAACTCTGCGTAAATGAATATGCTCCGTCTGCTGTTTGATTGATGTTATAAATTTGCCATCCGTACTGTAAACTTCTACCTTGATCTCCAATGACTCCGTAACTACCTTTTAATTTAAAGTAATCTACGAAACTATCTTGTGGGAAGAAATCCTCCTTAGAGACAATCCAGCCTAAACCTACAGATCCAAAAGTACCCCATCGATCACTGTAAAAACGAGATGAACCATCACGTCTTCCAGATGCCGTTACGAAATATTTTTGATTAAAACTGTAATTAACCTGAGCAAAATAACTCTCTAATGTTGATCCTGTCGAGTAAGAATCCGCTCTACCAAATGGTATTGTGTACTGACCCAAGTCTAACGTGTTTGGTAAGATTGCATTCTGCGCTGCAGCATTTATGTTTGTGAATTTGTTTTCAGTTGATTCGTGAGCAACAAAAGCTTCAACATTATGATTGCCAAAAGACCTGTTGTATTTTAACATTTGAAGGAAGTTTTGACTCATGTTTGTGCTTATGGACTTGGATAAGAACCCACTCCCAGCATTTCCACCATAATAAGGATTTCCTCTAGAGGCAGAATCATTATTGTTGTATTGACCACTGTAACGTACGTCAAAAGATAAAAAGTCAGAGAAGTCAATACCTATGTTAAAATTCCCTAATAATGTTAAAGCATTATCTCTTGACACATCATATCTAGAATCTGCAATACCATTTGTAGCATTCCAAGCCCTACGTCCATATTCTCCACCATAATCATATTGATTACCTCCAAAAATAGGATCTGCAACTAGCTCTCCATTTTCGTCTCTTAAATATACATCATAGATTGCCGGAGTTGTATTTGTTAATGCAAATATATTTCCTGAAGAACCAGAACTGTTTTCCGAGTCAGATGAATTGTTATACTGTGCTCCAGTAAATGCCACATTTCCACCAACTCTTAACCATTCTTTTGGATTATGATCAATGCTCAACCTTGTAGTATATCTAGTATAACCAGAGTTTGTTGTGTACCCTTCATCATCTAAGTATCCAAATGATGTAGCAAATTGAGTCGTTTCATTTCCTCCGCTAAATTGTATGTTAGCCTCTTGTCTGATTCCAGTTCCAAAAGCTGCATCCGCCCAACGTGTAGGAGTAAATCTTCGATTGATTCCAGAATTAAATTGTCCTGTAGTTTGGTTAATTAACTGGTCTCCGTTAGTATCCCAAATATTGTAAGCAGGATTGATTCCCTCTGCGGTTCCGTACAAGTTATCACTTGCCCATCCAGATGGGTTAGATTCTCCTAATAAAACAGCTTTGTTTTTTAATGAACTATAAGATAGTTCAATATACTCTTCAGGCGATTCTATTACTTGATAGTTGGGTAACATAAGGGTATTAATACTTGTTCTTATGTCTACTGATACTACAGAAGTTCCAACCTTACCTTTTTTAGTTGTAATAACAATTACACCATTAGCACCTCTTGATCCGTAAATGGAAGTTGCGGCCGCATCTTTTAAGATTGTAAGACTAGCAATGTCTGAAGGATTAATAGCTGAAATATCACTAGCATATGGAGCACCATCTACAATATACAAAGGACTTCGGTTACCATTTATAGAACCAAATCCACGTATACGTATTGTTGCATCTGATCCAGGAGCCCCAGAGCCGGTAACTACATTTACCCCAGCAACTTCACCTCTAAGAGCTTGAGAAATGTTCCCAACTGCTTTCGCTTCAATATTTTCAGTTTCGATTTTTGTTGCAGTTCCTGTGAACGCTTCTTTAGTTGACGTACCGTAACCTACAACTACTATTTCTTCTAAAGAATTATCTAGTTGCATTGTTACATTAACAACGTCCGATGTACCAATAGTTTGAGTTTGATCAGCGTAACCAACATAACTAAACGTAAGAACACTTCCTAAGTTTGCATTAATTGAATATTTTCCATCAAAATCTGTTGATACTCCAGTTGTTGTTCCTTTGATTATTACGGTAGAACCAGGAAGAGGTAAACCGTTATCATCAGAAACTGTTCCTGAAACTTTTTTTTCTTGTGCAAAAGAAATTTGCACCACAAACACTAATAAAAGTGTCAGTATTACATTAAACTTTGTTTTCATTTTTGTTGTTTATTAGAATTAGTCTTCGCAAATGTGCTAATAAAAACCCATATTACCAACAAATTGTTTTAAAAACATATAATTTTATTAAACAATTATTTAAACATTTCTTACGATTTGTTGTTAAATACAATGTTTTACTTCTGTTTTAGTGTTTTTTGTTGCGGATAATCCATTTTTATATATTGTTTAATTATAATTCAACTGATGTTTTTGTAATCTGTTAACGTAGCCAAAAAAAAAGCAGTTAAATTAATAACTGCTTTTTACTTGTCATAAATAACTTTTTTTAACATGTCTTATTCAACATCCCAAAATAGTTTTGTTGTTTTAAAATCACCTCCTATTGCAGCTGCAGCAGTATCGTACTGAGAACCATTTAAAGTTGCTTCTGAAACAGGATAAAGAAATCTTGTTGGAATATCTAAAGTTACTCCGTCTACTACTGGTCCGTTAAGTCCTAGGTCAAACAATCTCCAAGTAGTCCAACCTTCATAGCCATTATTATACATGGCAACCCATTTCTGAGATCCAATTTTTTGCATCCAATCGCCATTTGCCGTTGCATAGGCAACTTCTGGAAGCTCTATGTAAGTAGCGGTATCAGTTAACGATATTCCCCATTCCTCCATAGAAACTTCAATAGCAGAATTGTAGTATGCTTCAACGGAACCGCCAACTGAGTACCCCCTTGCGGCAGCTTCAGCCAATAAAAAGTGTACTTCAGCAGCTGTAATCAAATCGCCTTTAAAATCTGGTGTTTTAATCAATTCTGATAAATCTGAATTACTAGAGGCTCCGTTAGCATTTCCATAAGTTCCTCCTACATAGGCGCCTTCATACATTTGAAAGAATGAAGATAGCCTTGGATCATTATTAGGGTTCATAGCATCTACCAGCGTGTTAGCTGCAACGAAATCCTTTCGGCCACTTTGAACAAGAGAAACCCATAACGGATTTGTATTTGGAGCTGATGATAAATAATTTATTCCAAAATTATCAGCGTTAGCGACGATAGGCCCTGCCATAAATGCAGACTCTGCCATTGTTCGTGATATTGAAGGGTTAGAATCTGCTAAACGCATTGCCATTCTTAGTTTTAAAGAAATAGCAGCTTGCCTCCATTGAGTAATATTACCAGCATAAGCGATATCTTGACTTTCGCTAAATCCAGTGCCATTGTTTAAATCTCCAATTGCTTCGTCTAGTTGAGTTGCTAAAGCTGTATATATCCCTGCAGCATCATCATATTTAGGAGAAGGATTCTCAGGATTTAATGCTTCTGTAAAAGGAACATTGCCAAAGGTGTCGACCAGTACTGAATAGGCATATACCTCCATGAATTTAATGATTCCAAGCTGCGCTTGATTTCCTCCTTCTGCGGTAATTAGCTCTTTAGCTCCTTTTAAATCTTGAAGTACATCTCTATACATAGTGCTCCACATATTTCCACCAATATTTCTTGTTATCTGATTGTATTGGCTTTCATCTGGATACGTTGTTTGTGCCCAGTATTGTGCATAGAGTCTAAAGACATTTTCGTTAACACTACAGGAATTCATTTGATTTCCCATGTTTTTCAAAGCATTTGTGAATAAACCACTTGCAGGAACCTGGCTTGGGTTTTTCTGGTCTGTGTTTAAGCTTTCATCTATTTCACATGAAGTAAGGACAAAAGCAATACACAATAAGCTTAATAAGTAATTTCTCATTTTTCTCATTTTTTATATTGTTAAAATTCTAAATTTAAATTAAGCCCTACAGTTCTAAGGGTAGGGAAAGATCCTGAAAGGTATCCTTGAGCATTTCCAGCTCCCAAGCCAGACTCTGGGTCTGCAAAAGGAACGTTTTGTCAATAATCCAAAAGATTTCTTCCTATTAAGGTTATACTTCCTTTAGAGATAGAACCTTTAGTCCATTCGCTAACAGGAAGGTTATAACTAAGAGTTAGTTCTCTCAGTTTTATGTAAGACGCATCATATACAGTTAAAGCTGCTGGGTTTCTTGAAGAGTTACCCCAGTACCAGATTCCGCCATAATAATCAGTCCGTGCTCTAGTTGTGTTGGGAGCGCCATCGGCTGTTACGCCTGGAAGAATAACACCACCTCCATTGTCTAGAGTGTTTCTAATTGGATTTCCAAGATCATTAAGCCCTGATGTAAAGTCTGGCAATCCGGTACCTTGCCCGTAATGCATGTCTAAAGAATACACATCACCCCCTTTTTGAATGTCAATTAAAAAGGACAATTTGAAGTCTTTATACTTAAATGTATTGGTGATACCACCATTCCATTCAGGGTTTACATCCCCAATAATTTGATCCGAAACGGCCTCATAATATCCGCTTGAGTTTACAATTCTTTCCCCATTTTCATGGATATTAAATCCGGTTCCTCTAATAGTCCCATAAGGTTGACCAACAGTTGCATTAATTGAAATCCCTCCTTGGTAGCTATTGAGTTGTAAGTTCTCTTGATCGCCGTAAAGACCAACCACTAAACTTTCATTTTTAGCCCAGTTAACATTTACATCCCAGCTTAAGTTGTCTGTTTTCAAAGGGGTTGCATAAAGACCTAATTCAATTCCTTTGTTTTGGATTTCACCAGCGTTTACCCATCTGTTTGAAAACCCAGTAGCTGTAGTCACTGATACCGGCATTAATTGATCTTCGGTATTTTTTTTATACCAGGATAGGTCAAATCCAATAACGTTATTGAACATTTTAGCTTCTAATCCGATTTCAAATTCCTTTGTTCTTTCTGGTTTTAATGTAGAATTATTTTTTGTCGATCCATATGAGAATACACTTGCGTCTCCAAAATTATTAAGAGTAGAGTAGGTGTCCTTTACGTTTCCAGCAGGTAAATCATTACCTACTTCGGCATAACCAGCTCTTAATTTACCGAAGTCTAACCATTCAATTTCTACCAATTTAGAGAATATTAAACTTGAACTTGCTGCATAATAGTTATAGCTATTGCTCTCAGAAGGAAGTGCCGAAGACACATCATACCGATCCGTTAAGTCAAGATATAAAGTATTCTTATACCCAAGAGAGGCTTGCGCATAGTATCCATTTACTTGTTTTTCACTCAAAACCTCTACTGGTTTTGGGTTAGAACTTGAAGAATTAGATAGCGCATACAGATTAGGAATTACTAATCCCCCTGCGGTAGAGTTTCTTAAGTAGCTATAGCTTTCTTTTCTAACATTAATTCCAAATACACCGTCTAAACTTAGGTCATCAGTTAGCTGCTTATTAACGTTAAACATTAAATCGTAGTTATATTCAGAGAAAAGGATGTCAACTCTGTCATATCCTGATCCTTCATCATCTCCTAAGATACCAAATTGAGTCGCAACAGAACCAACAGCTCTGCGTTCTTCTCTAAGTTCATTGTAGGTGTCTACGGCTCCTTTTGCAGTAACATTTAGCCAATCGTTGATTTCATAAGTTCCAAACACATTTCCAAAGAAACGATTTCTTTCATCTGATTGGTAGTTTTTGTAACGTGTCCAGTAAGGATTATCCCAGTAATGTCCAATAAGCTCACCTCCTGAACCTGGTCCTGTAAGTGCTCCTTCGTGATTCCATGAGTAGTTTTTTCCAGTTTGGTTAAAGATATTTTCTTGGTCTTTAATGTCAACATTTACTTGCCACCATTGTCTAAACTGAGCCATTAAATTATCTCCATACCCTGTTGAGTTTCTACCGGTAGTTTTTTGAACTAAATAGTTGGCAGATGACCCAACAGTTAATTTATCATTCACTTTCAATGTACCGCTAAAATTTAAACTGTTTTTGTTTAATTTTGAATTTGGCATATAACCAGTGATTTCAGAGTTAGAGTACCCCAATCTGTAACTAGTTTTATCATCTCCTCCTGTAATACTAACCGAATTGTTTAATTGGGTAGCTGTTTCGAAAAAGTCAACGGGCGTATTTTGTCCAGCAAGATAAGGAGTTGCTTTTCCGAAATTTGGATGTTCTGGAACAAAGGCATCCCACTGGTAAACTAATTGCCCGTTTAATGGCGCTCCAAAAGAAGCGTCATCATAAGTTGGTACGACTAAGTTTCCTTCTCCGTCACCAGTCATATCCCATTGATCAAAGTATGCATCTCCATCAGGACCATAGTACGCTCCATATCCTGCGCCATATTCGTCTTGGTATTCAATAAATGTGCTTTTGTCAATGCTTCCAATTTGAGCACTAGAAGTTACAGTCACTTTAGCGTTTCCTTTTCCTCCCTTTTTTGTTGTAATAATTACAACGCCATTAGCTCCACGGGAGCCGTAAATTGCTGACGCTGCTGCGCCTTTAAGGATGTTTATAGATTCTACGTCATCAGGATTGATATCCATAGCAGCATTGCCATAGTCATAACCTTTACGCCCCCCTCTTTGTTGAGCCGAATTGTTTAAGTTATTAGAAATTGGAATTCCATCTACAACAAATAATGGTTGGTTGTTCCCTGTTAAAGAACTAACTCCTCTAATTAGGAAGTTTGCAGACCCTCCAAAGTTGTTATTTGTTTTGATTTGAACCCCACTTACTTTTCCAGAAAGCGAACTAGCAATATTGTCTACCTTGACAGTAGATACGGCATCCCCACTTACTTGTTGAGAGGCATATCCAATCGATTTTTTGTCTCTAGAAATCCCAAGGGCCGTTACAACCACTTCGTCAAGTTGAGACTCATCAGCTTCCATTACAACAGTTATGTTATTTGTGTCATCAATTGTTGCAAGTTGATCAGAGTACCCTAAGTAGCTGATTTTTAAGACGTCACCTACCGAGGCATTGACGCTAAACTTACCATCAAAATCAGTTGTTGTGCCATTGTTCGTTCCAGAAATTACTACAGTTGCGCCTATTAACGGCATGCCGTCAGTATCGGAAACTGTTCCTGTCACATTCTTTTGCTGTGCAAAAGAAACTTGAATTACAAACGCCAATAGCAGCGTAAGCATCACATTAAACTTTGTTTTCATTTTGTTTATATTAAAATTAGTCAAAACAAACATGATGATTAATGTGCATATATCCTACTTATGTTTTATTAAATGTTCATTAAAAATCAAATATGATTAAACATAATATAATTAAAACTAGTTTAATTGGTTATAATTCAATATATATACTATATTTTAACTTTTTACTATTAATTCCATAATATAGTGTTATACTTTATTTTAAAAAGGGTTTGAAACTGCTGATTTTGCGCTAGAAGGTTGATCCTAGTCTTTTTATTTTTTTAGTATTTATAATTGTTGTTATCAAATAGTGAAGTCGGTAATTTGCATAAAAAAACCACCCGAATTGGGTGGTTTTGGAATGTTGTGACGCTAGTTTTATTAGCTCTTATTGAACTTGTGGGGGGTTAAGAGTTGATTTTCAAGTTTACTTGATCAACTTAATTTTAAGATTATAAAAAAACCACCCAATTAGGGTGGTTTAGAATTAGTAAGATCATTTGGGTTTATTGCAAAATCAACTTTTTAGTGATTGTGCCTATCTCAGATTGGAGTTTAATTTGATGGAAATGCCCACATA
>Ga0209092_10000684_pt1 | contig 33926 bp, 30 predicted proteins | sample FraStrMetagenome_FD_187446 | JGI IMG/M metagenome (GOLD analysis project Ga0209092, IMG submission 187446) | Marine eukaryotic phytoplankton communities from Arctic Ocean - Fram Strait ARC3M Metagenome (SPAdes) (version 2) | ecosystem: Environmental > Aquatic > Marine > Oceanic | place: Fram...
TCACTCGACCGCAGGTCGTCACTCCGCGCGCAGCGCGGCGCACGGCTAGCTGTCTTTGAACTGTGCGACTAAACCAGAGACTGTTGCCTTGGCGTCGCCGTAAATCATGCGGCTGTTCGGTGCGGTGAAGAGTGCATTTTCAAGACCCGAGAAGCCGGCACCTTTACCGCGCTTGAGGCAGAAGGTGGTCTTGGCTTTGTGGGCGTTGATAATTGGCATACCGTAAATTGGGCTGGCTGGATCGTCGGCTGCGGCCGGATTGACCACGTCGTTGGCTCCGATTACAATGGCGACATCGACCATTTCAATGGTTGGATTTACATCGTCCATTTCCACTAGTTGCTCATACGGTACGTCGGCTTCGGCGAGTAGCACATTCATGTGGCCTGGCATACGACCTGCGACTGGGTGAATTGCAAAGCGTACTTCACAGTCGTTGGCTTCGAGTACTTCGCCGAGCTCTTTGACGGCGTGCTGCGCTTGTGCGACAGCCATGCCGTAACCGGGAATGACAATCACATTTCTAGCAGCTTCGAGAATGTAGTAGGCATCTTCAACAGAGACAGGCTTCATCTCGCCAGTGCTGCTGCTGCTGCCAGAGGCTTGCACGGTGGCACCAAAGCCGGAAAAGAGCACGTTGACCAAGGTTCGATTCATCGCCTTACACATGATCATGGTGAGGATTAGGCCAGAGGCACCGACCAGGCAACCTGCGACGACCAATACGTTGTTGGCGATCACAAAGCCCGCCGCGCAGGCGGCGAGGCCGGAGCAAGAGTTGAGTAATGAAATGACAACGGGCATGTCGCCGCCGCCGATTGGCATGACGGCGAAGATCCCGAGTAGCAACGCGAGCACGATGACGAGGATCAGCATCGGATAAGCGAGCTCTGCGGTCGGCGCTAGAGTGAAGATCACGCCAGCAGCGATTATGCCGAGTGCGAGCAGTGCATTAAATGCCTTTTGCCCACCAAAGGTGAGGGCGCGTCCGCTCAGCTTGCCTGATAGTTTGCCCCACGCGTAAAGTGAGCCGGTAAAGGTGATGCCGCCAATTAGAATCGCCAGCACGATGACGCCTGCGGTAAAGGCCTGGACCTGAGCAATGTCGATTCCTGCTAGTTTGGTATGAGAAGCGCGTTGATACTCCGCCCAACCAACCAGAAGCGAAGCGAGGCCGCCGAAGCCATTAAACAGGGCGACCAGTTCGGGCATACCAGTCATTTGCACGCGCTTGGCGGCAATGAACCCGATCACTGAGCCGACGGCGATACCGCCGAGCACGAGCTTATAATCGAGACCTTGGCTGAGCAAGGTGACAATGATCGCTAGTGCCATGCCGATCGAAGAGATCCGATTGCCTTTGCGTGCAGTGTCGGCATGGCCGAGCATCTTGATGCCGAAGACGAACAGAATCGCCGCAGCGATGTAGGAGAGATTGACTAGGAGAATTTGAGTATCCATGTGAAACAGGAATTATAGTTTCTTGAACTTTGTTTAAAGGAGTTGGAGCACTCTTGCCCCACGTCGTTGTTCGGCTGTGGCGGACAGACTGCCCGTCCTCCTTTATTTTTTCTTCTTAAACATGCCGAGCATGCGGTCGGTCACCATGTAGCCGCCGACCACGTTAATGGTTGCGAGTACGATAGCGGCGAAGCCGAGCCAGACGGAAAGGTTGTCGGAGCTGGTGTTGACGGCAAGAATTGCGCCGACCACGGTGATCCCGGAGATCGCATTCGAGCCGGACATCAACGGCGTATGCAGTTGCGACGGGACTTTTGCGATGAGCTCAAAGCCGAGAAAGCCAGAGAGCACAAAGATGAAGAGTAAGAGTATGAGTTCCATAGTGACGGTTGTTTGTTGGAAGTTGTTGGTTGTATGTCTGAGTTTCAGCTTCTTGTTGTTTGTGGGGCGCCTGATTCGAACCACCCTCAACTAACAACAAGCAACGATTAACTCTTAAAGCGTTCGTGGACGATTGCGCCGCCCTTGGTGATGAGGCAACCGTTGAGGATTTCGTCGTCAGCGTCGTATTGGAATTCCTGCGCTTCGGCATCCCAGAAATGCTCGATGAGATTATAGAAGTTGGAGGCCAGCATGAGTGTGGCGTCTTTCGGATAGTAGCCTTCGAGATTCTCCGGCCCGATGATACGCACGCCGTTGTTGGTGACGACTTCTTCGCCGACTTTGGAGCCTTCGACGTTGCCACCAGATTCGACTGCGAGGTCAATGAGAATGCTGCCGGGTTGCATTTGATCGAGCACCTCATTGTTTAGAATGAGCGGTGCCTTGCGACCAAACAGTTTCGCGGTAGTAATAACAACGTCGGCACGGGCACAGGCCTTGGCCATTTCTTGGCGTTGCTTGTCGAGTTGTTCGGGGGTGAGTTCCTTGGCGTAGCCTTGATCGGTTTGTCCCATTTCGCCAAGGTCGACTTTAACGAACTTCGCGCCGAGCGATTTAACCTGTTCTTCAACGACGGGGCGTGTGTCGAAAGCTTCCACTCGTGCGCCGAGGCGCTTCGCAGTGGCGATGGCTTGTAGGCCGGCAACGCCGACTCCGATAATGAAGAAGCGGGCGGGGGAGATGGTGCCAGCGGGCGTCATCATCATTGGCAGAATTTTGGTCATACGATCCGTTGCCATCGTCACTGCAGCATAGCCTGCCAAATTTGCCTGTGAGGAAAGGGCGTCCATCTTTTGCGCCAGCGTGCTGCGGGGGATCATCTCCATACTGATGGCGGAGATGTCGCGCTTGGCGAGGTCGTCGATCAGTGCCGTTTCGTTGAACGGATCGAGGAAGCTGATGTGCAGTGTGCTAGGCTTGATCTTATCTAGATCTTCGGAGGATGGCTTGCTTACACGTGCGACGATGTCGGCTTGTGCGTAGCCAGTGTCCGCGTCAGGCACGATTGTGGCGCCAGCTTTTTCGTATTCCGCATCGCTGTAGTCTGATTGTACGCCGGCACCAGCTTGAATGAGGACTTCGAGGCCGAGTGCGCAGAGCTTCGTGACTGTCGTTGGTGCGACGGTGGTGCGTGTCTCTGCGGGGTTGGTTTCGAGGGGAGCGAAAAAGCGCTTTGTAGAGTGCATGTGTTAGATTTTTCGTTAAGTAAAATTTATATAATAGATTTTCTTATTAAGGTTAGCTTATTGATTTCGGGCAAGCAATAAGTTCATTCGTGATGGGTTTGATACCTCGAAGCTTGCTTCGGATTGTTGGAGGGCAACGCTCCGTCGTTGTCATGGTGTGGAGCCGGCGTGTGGAAACGACGGAGCGTTTCCCTCCAGAATTGGTTTCGAGGCGTATTTGTGCAGCGTGATGGGTTTGATACCTCAAAGCTTGCTTCGGATTGTTGGAGGGCAACGCTCCGTCGTTGCCATGGTGTGGAACCGGCGTGTGGAAACGACGGAGCGTTTCCCTCCAGAATTGGTTTCGAGGCGTATTTGTGCAGTGTGATGGTTTTGATACCTCGAAGCTTGCTTCGGATTGTTGGAGGGCAACGCTCCGTCGTTGCCATGGTTTGGAACCGGCGTGTGGAAACGACGGAGCGTTTCCCTGCAGAAATGGTTTCGAGGGCGTATTTGTGCAGTGTGATGGTTTTGATACATCGAAGCTTGCTTCGGATTGTTGGAGGGCAACGCTCCGTCGTTGCCATGGTGTGGAACCGGCGTGTGGCAACGACAGAGCGTTTCCCTGCAGAAATGGTTTCGAGGGCGTATTTGTGCAGCGTGAAGTGGCATGCGTTCAGCGAAGCAGGCACAAAAAAGGTTGGACGCAAAATGCGTCCAACCTGTGGGAAAGTATTATTCCGTTGGACTTAGACAGTGCCGAAGATGGTCTTGCCGTTGGAGCAAAGATCTTCTGCTGCTTGAACCAAGCGAGCTGCCATACTGGCTTCGCCCTTTTTCAGGTAGCCGCGTGGGTCGTATGTCTTCTTGTTGCCGACTTCGCCGTCGATCTTGAGCACACCTTCGATGTTTGCACAGATGTGTGTCACGACGGGGCGTGTGAACGCATACTGTGTGTCAGTATCGATATTCATCTTTACCACACCGTAACCGAGTGTTTCGCGGATGTCGCTAAGCTCAGAACCTGATCCACCGTGGAAAACGAGTTCCATGAATGCTGCGTCGCCGTGCTTATCAGTCACTGCCTTTTGGCCATCGCGAAGGATCTTTGGCTTGAGCTGTACAGAACCTGGCTTGTAAGCGCCGTGCACATTGCCGAAAGTCGCTGCGAAAATGAAGCGGCCGAGTGGCTGGAGTGCTTCGTACACTTCGACCATGTCTTCGGGGGTGGTGTAGAGCTTTTCAGCTGGAAGATTGGATGTGTCGTGGCCGTCTTCTTCGCCGCCTACGCAACCTGCTTCGACTTCGAGGATGATGTTGAGCTCAGCACATTCCTTGAGCAGCTCCTTGGAGATCTTAAGGTTTTCGTCGAGCTCTACTACAGAACCATCGAACATATGTGATTGGAACAGCGGGCCTTTACCTGCTGCGATGCGCTTGCGAGAAGCTTCGAGCAGTGGCTTGAGGAAACCTTCAACCTTCTCAGGGTGGCAGTGGTCTGTGTGCAGACCGACGAGCACGTCGTATTTCTCCGCGAGCAAGTGTGTCGCTTCAGCGAGCACGATTGCGCCGAAAGCTGCGTCTGCTACGTTTAGACCGGAAGCGAATTGACCGCCACCTGTGGAAACTTGGATGATGCCGTCCGACTTTGCGTCTGCGAAGGCTTTCAGTGCTGCATTGATCGTAGTGATCGATGTGACGTTAACCGCTGGGTATGCGTAGTTACCCTGTTGGGCTGCGTCGAGCATTGCTGCGTATTGTGTAGGTGTTGCTACTGGCATAGTGTAATTAGGTTATGTTGTCTGGTTGGTTTTTGGATTAAGGGAAGCTAATGGCAGGCCTGCCTCCTATTAGGAAATGGATATATTTAAGCAGATCAGAATTATTACAACAGTAGAATACAATTTAGTAGTCACTGGTCGGTGACGATTAACTGTGCTTGATTGGCTTGGGCAGTTTGAGGGCAAGAATGAACGGTAGGATCACGATGATCGCACCAAATAGATAGGCGCTTTTTGAGCCATACGCAAAGTAGGCAAAGGCTGCCAAGAGTGGGCCGATCGCGCGGGCGAGTGAGCCTGCTGAGCGGAATACGCCGATAGCTGCGCCTTGTTCTTCGTCCTTAGTATAAAGCGAAACCAGTGCGCTGAGAGTCGGCGAGACGAGCCCGATCGAAAAGGCCATCAGTGCGAGTGCGCCGAAGAACAACCCGAGGTTCAAGGCGATGGCTAGGATTAGGAAGGCGGCGATGCCGCAAGCAATGCCTGCCACGGCAAGGCGTTTTTCACCAACCGGCCCAGCAAGACGTCGAACGATGCCGCCTTGCACTATAATTAGTACGAAGCCGATGAAGACGAACATGCCGCCATTCTGTGCGGGGGAGAATTGGAAGCGCTCGACCGCCAGAAACGTGAGGGTAAATTCCATGCCGCTGAACGCTAGCATATAGAGCAGGTAGACTAGGTTGGTGCGTCGCGTTTCGGGGCAGCGGCTCTTGAACATACGAAACACGGGGACACCTTTGCGGTCGGAGTTCGCCTTGCCACGATTCTCGATTGGTAAGGTTTCTTTAAAGCTACGCGCAACCCAAATCAGATTAGTGAGTGCCAGCGCGAAGCTCACTAATGCAGGCACGGAGAATGGGTTGACGCCAAACTTACCCAACGACGGGGCGATCTCCAGTAGGTTAATCTGGGCAAATAAACCGCCGATTCCAGGGCCAACGATAAAGCCTAGGCCAAATGCGATGCCGATGATCGCCAGTCCGCTGGAGCGCTTCTCGCGTGTGGTGCTGTCCGCGACTGCTGCGGTGGCCACCGAGAGGTTGCCACCCATCGCGCCGCCAAGCACGCGAGCCAGTACTAATACCCAGAACGATGCGGCGAAAAACCATGCGGCATAGCTGAGCGCAAGGCCTGCGATGGTGATCAACAGGACTTTACGTCGACCGACGCGGTCTGAGTAGGCGCCCCACAGTGGTGCGCAAATAAATTGTAGGATCGAGTAGAGCGAGCCGAGGATGCCACCAAACAGTACCGCCGTCATGAAGCGCGGATCCCCTGCGCCACTGCGCTCAGCCCACGCCGAAAGGGGCGCGATGAGTTGTCCTAGCAAGCTGCCATCACCTGCGCCATTGGGCAGGTAGTAGTCCAGCATCGCCGGAAAAAGTGGGAAGATGATCGAGAATCCGACCAGATCGATAAACAGCGTCAGGAAGATAATCCCAAGTGTGCGTTTTCCCTGTTTGGGATCAGTAGAGGTTGCTGGATCAGCTGCCATATTATTGGTTGTGCCCGAACTTTATCGAGAGTGCGGCATGCACGTTGGTCGGGATTAAGTGTTTTTCGCGATCGGTAAATTTAAATACCTGTTTGACGAGGTTCGAGCTGGTAAAAAAATAGCGCTCGTTCGGCATCAGGAAGATCGTCTCAATATTATCATCTAAGTGGCGGTTCATTTGCGCCATTTGAAACTCATGCTCGAAGTCAGATACTGCGCGCAAGCCACGGATTAGTGCGACCGCATTGTGCTCCTCTGCGAGATCGACGATCAAGCCATCAAATGCAATCACGTCAATGTTCGGGCGATCTTTTACATTCTCCTTGATCAGCTCGACGCGTTCTTCGGGCGTGAATAGTGGGTCTTTGCTTGGATTACGAGCTACCGCGACGATCACTTTATCAAAGATATGTCGACCGCGGTTGATCACATCGAGGTGCCCATTGGTGATCGGATCAAAAGAGCCCGGATAAATTGCAATTTTCATGATAGGGGGCGGATTGAGTCCATATTACGCTAGAAGTCCAACTTTTAACGGTATTTAGGAAATGTAGCGGCAGCTTTATTGTCTGATTTTACCCAAGCGGATAAGTCTGCGCATTTTGGGCTAGCCCAGCTCGTCGGGAATCGCCACCCTAGCGCTGTGAATTTACCGAATCTTTTGACGCTCTCTCGTATTCCGATCATCTTTGGGGTGGTGGCTCTGTTGTATCTGCCTGTCACGGGGGCCAGCACGGCGGCCTTCGTGCTGTTTGTGATCGGTGCAATCACCGACTGGGCGGACGGCTATTATGCCCGCAAGCAGGGAATCGTTTCCAATTTCGGTAAGTTGATGGATGCGCTGACGGACAAGATCTTCATGGTCGGCTTGTTCATTACGATGGTGGTGCTCGGTGAGTTGCCTGGGCTCTGGTCGCTCTTTCTACTGCTGCTGATTTTGAGCCGAGAATTTTTAATCACTGGCCTGCGGCTTGTCGCGGCGAGTTCGGGCATCATTCTCGCCGCCGAGAAATCCGGTAAGAACAAAACCGTGTTTCAAATTGTGTCGGCGATTTTACTGCTGCTAGCCATCGCGATTCGTGAGGATTTCCCCAACTTGTTTCCAGAGATCATGGGCCAATCCTTTGCTGGGATTTTGCACTGGCTCGGAGTCGCCTTCTTTGTGTTGGCAGCGGTGCTGACAGTGTCGTCCGGCACTAAATATATGACCAAGTATTGGTCGGTATTCATTGGGGAGGATGAAACAACAGGTGAATAACATACAACGCTATTTTCCGTGGACACAGATGTTGCCCACACCGTTGGTGGTAAACCTCGCGACACTTGGACCGCTTGGCCTCGTTAAAAAAGGCCCAGGCACAGTCGGGAGCGTAGCTGGCATTGGGTTGTATGCCGTGTTGTTTCACCATGCCACGCCGCTGAGCTATCTCTTGTATATGCTGTTGCTGAGCTATTTCGCAGTGGCGATTTGCGATACTGCAGAGCGTCGCCTACAAATGCGTGACCCAGGGATGATCATTCTCGATGAGTGGATCGCCGTGCCGCTGGTCTTTCTTGGCATGAATGGCCCGCAAGGGCTTGTTGCCGAGCATGGTGGCTGGCCAGTATTGCTCGCAGGCTTCGTGCTGTTCCGGATCTTTGATATCGCCAAACCATTTGGGATTTCGAAATTGCAGAACCTCCCTGGCGGCATCGGTTGCGTGGTCGACGATCTCGCCGCAGCCATTGCGTCCTGCATCGTGCTACATCTGATCCTGCACTTCTTCTTTTAGGCAGAGCCTGCATGTGGACCAGTTCTTTGGGCTACTGGATGTTAAGCACGCGGATGCGTTGAATTTAAATGATCCGGTGTCCTAGCGGCCCTTTAGGGATCGAAGGGCATCGGAAGTTATAAATGCTCAGCTTAAGCGTGTATCCCATTGTATCTGTTGCCTTATTGAATCTCTCGCGTCTTTCGCTTGCGCTCATGTGCACTGCCTCAGATAGATAAAGCATGACTTTCTTAGATAAGCTGGAGAAGCGCTTCGGGCATTGGGCGGTGCCGAATGTGGTGCTGTATGTTATTGTCGCGCAGCTAGTGGTGTATGCCTTGGTCATTAGTGGGCGGATCTCGTTTGTGACCCTGCCTCTGATCCCGAAGGCGGTGCTCGGCGGTGAGTTGTGGCGCTTGTTTTCGTTTCTGATTTCGCCGCCCAATATAGCAGGTGGCGCGATGAGCGCGCTGTTTCTGGCATTCTTCTGGTATATTTTCTGGATGATGAGTTCGGCACTCGAACAGATCTGGGGTGCGTTCCGGTTTAATGTCTACTTGCTCTGTGGTGTGATTCTTACGATTCTAGCGGCGTTTGTTGGGCAATTTATTTCACCTGCGACGACGATCATTATCTTTCCTGATTTTCTCTATTTGAGTGTCTTCCTCGCTTTCGCAGTGAACCACCCGAATGTTGAATTCCTGATAATGTTTTTTCTGCCCGTGAAGGTGAAGTGGCTGGCATGGTTGGCGGTCGGGTTGACTGCATTCTCTTTTTTGGGCGCGCCGTCGTGGGGTGATCGCATCGCGATACTCGGGCCGTTGCTTAACTTTTTCCTGTTCTTCCGTAACGACTTGGCCAACTCGGTCGAGAGCCGCAAGCGACGCACGCAGTTCGCCAAACAAAAGGTCGAGCGCGACAATGCCGCGTTCCATACTTGCAGTGAATGTGGTGTGACGGATAAGACTCACCCCGAGCGCCACTTCCGTTATAAAAAATTCGATGGTGCAACGGTGTGCATTTGTGAGGTGTGCCGAGGAGAGTGTGCCGACTAGAGCAATCCCCGACCAATCCCCCGTCTCACGACGGAGGCCACGTCGTGTAGCCTCGATCGTTAGATCGGGAAGCGTATGCTAAGCCAACCGATAGTCCGTATAGCCCTTCGAGTCGCCGCCGTAGAAACTGTCGGGGTCGATTCCATTAAGTTCGTATCGAATCTTTTACAGCGCGAGTGGCAGCGCGATAAATAGCAGGGCGCTAAGTAGGCCGCAGAGAAAGGCGTAGAAACTCAGGCGCATCCAGCGGAATTTAGGCCGCAGCACGTCATTGCTCAGGTGATAAATGTCGGATACCATGAGCTCTGTGATGGTGTTACGATTCTCTAGAGATTCGCGCATCAGTGCCTTATAGGTGGCTTCATCATATTGCCAAATTCCGGAAAAGTGCAGCAGGTTTGATTTTTCACCAGGGGCTGTTTGGTAGCGCTTGGGCATGAGGCACATGACCGCGAAGACAATGCTGGCTGCAGCAGCTAAGACGTAGAGTGTGATGCCAAGCCGAATTTGCGGATTTTGATAGGCCGAAATCGCGAGTGGAATGAGGAAGGCGTTAATCGTGATCACCACTTGCGCACGGCGATCTGCTAGCGAAATATACTGCACATGCTTGGACTGTGCGCTGCTGAGCACAGAACCGCGCAGCAGTGCCGGCCATTGGGTAGTCTCAGCGCAAGCAGCCTCGGGCGGCGAAGTGGTAGATTTAGAATCAATGATGCAAGGAGCACAGATGATCTGCGCGGAAAATGCAAGGCTATCGAGCCTGGTCGTGGTGGTGACGTTGGCCGAGACTCAAGCAACACATGGCTCTGCCTCCTTCGGCCAGGCTTGGGCGGCAAGGTCGAGAGGCCTATTCTGCAAGTCAACTATGATACCTATTCGCCCACTCTATCGGAAAAGGTACCATGCCTGCAAAACCGATGAGTGAAATGTAACGCTAACGCCATGACCCGAATGGCGCGAACTTAAGGCGCGAATCTGTATGCGTCCTAATCTTACTCATACTCTTAATCCTAATCTTAAGGTATTGTTATTGAGTGATTTGAGGACTCGAAGAGGTGATTAAGAGTAAGATTAGGATTTCGATTAAGAATCCGTCTTCACCCCTTAAGTTCGTGCCATTCCGCCATGACCCCATTTCAAGCCTGGTTATTCATCATTTCTCTTTGGGCATCGTCCTCTCGGTCCATCGCCCTCATCGAGCACGCTGGCGGAATGCAGGTACTGAGCAGCCTCTGCTGAATCCTGCACTTTGGTCGCACTGCGTTCCAACATCTCGGATTCAAACTCAGTTAACACACTTTCCCTCATTCCAGCTTTCCTCCAGTGCGATGAGGGGTGACATCCTTTTGAGATCCCTCGAGCCAGCGCCAGCGCATCTAGTAGCGCTTGATTGGCGCCCTGTCCTTTGAACGGGCTCATCGGGTGAGCCGCATCTCCGATTAGAGTCACTTGCGCTGCGTTCTCCAGCAATTCAGGCTTAAGTAGTGCTCGGTCATACACGGGATAACCAGAAACCTGAGCTACCAAGGTCGCCGCTAAAACTTGGGGGATGGGACTGTGCCACTGAGTCCGACGGCACGCTTCAGCCTTGAGTGCTAGAGGTCCTTGGGCATGTAAGGCCTGCGCCTCTTTTTCTGGCATTGGGAAGCTCAGCTGCCACATCACCGAGTCGGACGCATAGGGCATCATGTAGATTCGCTCAGTGCCATTCGCGGTTTGGAATACCGTAGCTGAATCTAGCAAAGAACTCTCAAGACCTGCGAGAGCCTCCAAAGGACAAATCCCCAGAATTACAATACAACCGAGATAGCGTAACGGGGAAGTACCTTCACCCATTAGCAAGCTTCGCACTGAGCTACGAATACCATCCGCACCCACCACAAGATCCGCCTTGGCGTGCTTTATCTTACCGGCCACATTAAAGCTTAGATCTACACCCTCAGCCTCGCATTCTTTCACATCCACCAACTGGTGCCCCCACTGCACCGCATCATGTCCACCGAGCTGCTCAAGCAGAGCCAAGCGCAACGACTGCCGGGCGATATGCACATTGGTGCGCCTCGGCGATGGCTTCGCAGCATCCCGTCCCCATTTTCTGAGTCCCCATTCGCCGATCACTTTGCCATCGGTCGTATGCACCACATGCTTGGTTGAAGTCACTCCCGCTTCTAACCAGAGAATGCCCAATCCCTCGATCACTCGACTCGCTTGTTGTAGCGTTAGTCCATAGCCCTGAGAGCGTGTATCGAAACCGCTATCGCGTTCATACAGAGTAAAGGGGATTCCGCGGTGCAAACAAGCCACGCCTAGCGCTACTCCGCCGATGCCACCACCAATGATGGCAAGGTGTGGATAGTTTTCTTTATCCGCTAGTGGATGGCTGGCAGAAGTAACCAAGCCAGTTCCATTGCAATTCAAGCACGTATCGAGATGACCCTTCGGGCGAACGGGAGCCGTCCCGGTGCTCTTGGTTGACTCAAATTGACCCAGTGCTCGCTGGTAGCGGAGTCGCACTTTCTTGGAGAGCTTCCTGGTTTGTTTGCCGTGTCCCTGGCATTCTAGACAAACAGTCCATTGATTCACTGCATTATTAACTTTTTGCACCTGTCCTGTATGTGACCTGCTCTGGGCTGCCCTACAATAAGATAAATAGTGGACGAGCCACCTAATATTGTGAAGAGCGGGACGTGGTATTTGCAGATTTAATGACTACTTCAGTGTTCGCTCAAGCTCGTCGGCTAGTTTATCGAGACGTTTTTCGGAGACCTTTTGCGAGGTGCCGAGTTCCTGCGCATAGACCGATATTTTGAATTCTTCGAGCAGCATGTGGTAGGCTTTGACTGCGCTTTGTTGGGCTGGGGCCTTGGCTAGTTTAATCAGCGCTGCGCTGCGAGTCTCGTAGGGCGCCACTCGTTTTGATTTCTCGATGTCGCGCTGAAGGCTGTCTTTGGCGCGTTCGGCGCGCAGGCGCATGGCTTTGAGGAAACGGGTGAGGTGTGGCAGTTCAGTGAAGCTGTAGTGCTCTAGGATATTTGCGGGTGCGAGGCGTTCCATCTGTGCGCGCATCCCTGGATAGACCAGCGCTTTGCTGGTCTTCTTCTGTTCCAGTAAGAGGCAGATGTCTTGGCGGGCTTCGAGTAGGGCGCAGAGCTGCTCTTTGAGTTTGGGTACGATCCCGCGGCGTTCATCATCAGCGCGCGCGAGTACTTTTTTGAAGCGCGATTCTTTAAGAGGTAAATATTCACCGGCGCGAAACAAGTGGTTCTGGATGTGGTGCCAAGCACTTGCTTGGACGGTGTCGAAGTCGCCGAGTGGTAGCAGGAGGGCGCCGATTTGTTTGAGGTCTTTTAGATCGTTACGTAGCCAAGCGATGTCGCGGCCCATCACAATCGTGCCCAGTGCAGGCCAGCCTGTTTGTGTCGCGAGTCGTGCGGCGGAGGCATCTGCGAGGAGGCGTAGGTGCACTTGTTCGCCCTCCAGTACCAATGCGGGGAATGCTTTGAGCGGTAGCCCAGAATCGCCACTCAGGTCGATCTCTGCAGGGAGGTCGCCAAAGCTCCAACTACTGAGGTTTTCGCGTTCGTAGTGTGCGGTGGCCGCTTGCCATGCGGGGATGGCGTCGAGCCCATTGCCGCGGGAGACTTCTTTACTGGTAGTTTCTAAAGATGCGCGCAGTGCATCTAAGTCGCGCCCGTCGGCAAGAACGTCGCCTTTTGTATTCTCAATCTGAATACGTGGCTGCAGGTAGCTGGGGATCTCGGTCTTCGACCAATTGTCTTTGAAGGTTTGGATACCGTATTGTTCCTTCAGCTGCTCGGCGAGTTGTTCGCGTAGTGAGCGCTCGGAGGGCTTGAGCTGTTTGCGGAGTTCAGCGGCGCGTTCTTTGAGTGGGTGTAGCTGAATGCGGATTTGCTTAGGTAAGCCGCGCAGTAGGCTCTCGATCTTTTCTTCAAGGTGACCGGGTACGGCCCAGTCGAGCGTGCCTTGTTGGATCGCGCCGATCTGTGTGAGTGGCACGTGTAGGGTGACGCCGTCGGAGTCGCCGCCTGGCTCGTGCCGATAGCGCAGCGGGAGTTCGCTGCCGCCGATTGCGAGTGACTTTGGAAAGGCTTCGGTGGTGTCGGTTTGTTCCTCTTCGGGGAGCAGATCGTCGATCGAGGCTTTGAGGAAATCTAGGCGACCCTGGTGTTCGCGTTTAGCGAAGCTGCGCAGCTCTGCGTAAGAGCCGACGGCGGTGAGGCTTTGTCGGTAAAAATCGTAGAGCCGGTCTTCGACGGCAAAACCAGAACCGAGGCGGCGACGAGCGAGTTCGGATTCGGCGCGTGCGCTGACTTCGTCGTTGTGCTGCAGAAAATCGGGGCGCTCGCGGATGCCTTGCTCGATCAGGCCGTTACGGACGAATATCTCGGTCGATTGATCGGGATCGATGCGGGTCAGGCTGATATTACTTTGGCCGATCTCCAGGCCGAACAGCATCTTGCGCTGTTTACACAGAGCGGCTGCCGACTTGGTGCTCCAAAAGGGTTCGGAGTGCTTGAGCTTGAGCAAGTCGCCAGCCACGTCCTCGATCCACTGCACTTGCACCTTGGCGGCGGTGCGGGCAAACAGCCGACTAGTCTCCATCCACTCGCCGCAAACGATCCATGCGGGCGCAGTGGTTTTGGCTGGCTTAGGTTTACTGGTTTTTGCGTAGGAGGCTTTGCGTTGTTTCTTGGCCGTGGCGTGATCGAACAGCCCAGAACCAGGGAAGAGTAGGGCCTTGCGATTGCGCGGGCCGCGGTAGTTGTGCTCCTCTTCTTTGACGGCGATATTGCTCAGTAGGCCGGTTAAGATCGAGCGGTGAATTGCTGCGTAGGTGGCAGCTTCGCTGCCAAGCGAGGAGTGAGGAGTGACGGCTGTGGAGTGGGGGGTGTTGCTTGTTGCTTGTTGCTTACTCGTTGGGTGCTGCTTGGGCTTGTGGCCTCGCTCGTTAGAGCGGGGAGCGTTGGCTCTGGCTGACTGGGTGCTTGGCTCAGCAACCCCGGTCTGACGACCGACGGCACGGGGAGTGGTGCTCTTGCCGCTTGGCATCATCTTTAGACTTTTGAGTACCCGCTCTAGCTGATGATGCACGTCGCGCCACTCGCGCATGCGCTGATACGAGACGAAATGTTTTTTGCAGAATTTGCGCAGCTGACCTTGGGAGAGCCGATCCATCTCGTCGTGGTAGGCGTTCCAAATATTCAGCAAGGTTAAGAAGTCGGACTCTTTATGAACGAAGCGCTTTTGCATCTCGTCGGCTTCTTTGGCGAGTTCGGCGGGGCGCTCGCGGGGGTCTTGAATGGAGAGGCCTGATGCGATCACCAGCACGTCTTCGATCACACCTTCGCGCTGTGCTTGCAGTAGCATGCGCGCGACGGTGGGGTCGACTGGTAGCCTAGCGAGCTTACGCCCGAGTTTGGTGAGTCGGTAGTCGTCTTCGTTTTCGCTGCGGCTGTCGCTGTAAACCGCATCCAGTTCTTCCAGTAGTCGGTAGCCTCCGCGGATCGCGGTGTCGGAGGGCGGATCGATGAAGGGGAAGGTGCGGATGTCGCCGAGTTGGAAGGCGAGCATGCGCAGGATCACCGACGCCAGATTCGAGCGGTGGATTTCCGGGGTGGTGTAGCGTGGGCGACCGAGGAAGTCTTGCTCGGAGTACAGGCGGTAGCAGACGCCGTTGCTCACGCGGCCGCAACGACCTTTGCGTTGATCTGCGCTGGATTGAGCGATGGGCTCGATCGGCAGGCGCAGTGTGCGGGAGGTCGCGCTGTAGCGACTGATGCGCGCGAGGCCAGTGTCGACCACGTAACGAATGCCAGGCACCGTCAGCGAGGTCTCGGCAATATTGGTCGAGAGGATGATGCGGCGTCGACCTTGCGGATGAAAAATGCGCTGCTGATCGGCATTGGCCATACGGCCGTAGAGCGGCAGAATGTCGCAACCGCGGGCGCGGCTGTCTTCGAGTTTGCGGCGCAGTTCGTTAATGTCGCGCTCGCCGGGCAGGAAGACGAGGATGTCGCCTTCGTTGTTGTGATTGATGATCTCGTTGATCAGTTCGGCGGCGGCTTCGATGAAGGTGAGGTCGCCCGCGTCTTCTAGCATCTCCTCTATGGGGCGGTAGTAGGTATCCACAGGGAACATACGGCCGGAGACTTCGATGATGGGCGCACCGTCGAAAGCTTTAGAAAAACTTTCGGTGTCGATCGTCGCTGAGGTGATGACGATTCGCAGGTCTTTGCGCAGATCGGTGAGTTGCCGTAAGCAGCCGAGGATGAAGTCGATGTTGAGGCTGCGCTCGTGCGCTTCGTCGATGATGATCGCATCGTAGGCGCGCAGCATTGGGTCGTCCTGTATCTCATTCAGCAGGATGCCGTCGGTCATGACCTTGATCGCGGTGTCGTGGCGGGTCTGATCGGTGAAGCGAATCTTGGCGCCGACTTCGTTGCCGTAGGTGACGCCGAGTTCCTCGGCGATACGTTGGGCAACAGACAGCGCAGCGACGCGGCGCGGTTGCGTGCAACCGATTAGGCCGTTCTGTCCATAGCCGGCATCGAGCAAGAATTTCGGGATCTGGGTGGTCTTGCCCGAGCCAGTTTCGCCAGCGATGACGACGATCTGGTTTTGCTGAATGGCGCGAATGATCTCTTCCCGTCGTGCATGGATCGGGAGGTCTTCGCTGTAGCTAGTCTGGAGGATGGAGGGCATTGAACATCAAACCTTCAACGTCGAACGCTGAAGAGATAAAAAAAGAGAACACAGGACGATGTCTGTGTTATGCTGTCAGGCAAGCTGACAATTCGTGGTCATAATCTTAATCCTGCTCTTTCTCCTAATCTACTCTGCGGGGAGTAAGAGTGGGATTAAGATTACGAGAAGGACTTTAGTTTATTACGCGTCTTTGTTGATGAAGGCCCAGACGTTATGGCGACCATAAGGCTTAATGTGCGTGACCAGCTCTTCTTTCTTCAAGTGCAGCGGAATGTTGGGCACGGAGCGGTCGGCATAAACGCGATCGCCTGGGCAGACGCCGCAGAGGCGACTGGCGATGTTAATGGGCCGGCCGATGTAGTCGTCGCCCACTTCGAGGTGACTGGCGAGGCCAAAGCAGATGCCCGCGCCGAGTGCCGCGGGCGCGCCGTGACTGAAGTGTGGACTGTCTTGCACCTGTGTCCATTGATTGCGCAAGCTAATCGCGGCTTCCAGTGCCACATTAACCGCGATCTCACGGTCGGCAGGAGTCGTCTCCCAAATTGCGAGCACGCCATCACCGAGGAATTTAGTCATTTCCGGTGGGAAGCGTTGCAGTGCGCGATTCACCATGTGGTAAAAGGCAGACATTAGGCCGCAGATATAGGGCGACTCGATGTTGGGCTCTTCGCAAAAGAGGCTGAAGCCTCGAATGTCGATGACGAGTGCAAGTACTTCGCAGGGTGTGCCGAACTCGACTTCGATGTCGGTGTTTTCGATGAAAGGATAGTTGCTGGTGATCTCTTCTTCGAATTGATAGTAGTTAGCTTTATTGACCGAATCGCTGTAGAAGTTTAGCCCCTGGAGGTAGTGTTTATCGTTGGCGGGACGGTACTGCAACTCGGAGACGCTGTAACCTTCGCTGTGCTGGCTACTGCTGGTGGAAAAGCGCGCGGAATATTTGCGCACGCGATTCTCTTTGCCCGCGAGCTTCTTTAAGACCTTGGTGACTTCAGGCTCGTCGAGAACGATAAAGGAATCGTGTCCATCCACCGTAAAATAAACATTCCGGTATTCGGGATGCACGGTTTGGAAGCGGCAGCAAATATCCCAAAAGTCTCGGAAGCTGAGATCCGCAATGGGGTAGTGTCGCCGTGTGATGGAAGATGCCATAGCTTGAAGTAACTGATTGAAAGTGAGAAGTGTGAGATCCAGGTAATCAAGCTATTAAGCGGAGATCTGCCCGTCCTTGCACAAAAAAGCCTCGGTCGTTAGACCGAGGCTTTTTGGGAAAGTTGTGTTGCACTATGCCTTTGTAACAAGACCTGCCTTGATCGCCTTAACGGAGACCCACATACGCTTCACTTCACCACTCGGAAGTTTTACGCGGATGCGTTGAACGTTTGGGCAGAAACGACGTCTTGTGTTCTTAACGAGACTTGTTCCGATGCCACCGCTTTTTTTGGTGAGACCCTTACGGATGATGATACCACCTTTGACGGGGCGTTTACCTGTGATTGCGCAAATACGTGACATGAGAGTTCCTTGATTAAAGTTATGAAGGGCAGGAAAGTACGGGGCTGTGGCAGCCAAGCAAGCCTTTTTCTATAAAAAATTAGCGGCCTCGTAGTCCCCATAGCACTTGGAAACGCCGGCCCATGTGTGCGGGGTGGATCAGCTCCATAAGTGTTTGCCTGTCAGGACTAAAAGTGCCCGCCGTGTCGCTGACAATCGACTCAGCTGCGCGCTGGGCACGCTGTACTAAAAACGATTCCTGCGTCTCAAGGGTGACGGATTGGAGGCCTTTTTCAGTCAATAAATCGGCTAGTGGGTCCCAGCAGACGTCGCAGGTGATGTCTTTTTCCCCAGGTAGATCGAGCAAGTCGTTGGCCTGCGTGTGCTGGTGATAGGTGCGGGCGGTGCCTGCTGGGCAGTCAGTCGAAAGTGCCTGCCATGTCTTGCCGTAGTCGAACAGTAGCAGCATGCCGCTCCAGTCTTGTGCGAGTAGATTGGCAATCGCAGCCTCGGCCTGTAGCGGCAGGTCGAGCTCGTAGCCTTCGAGGGCTTTTGTCGGGAGGCGTTCTTGAATCGCGGCGACTTCGGGTGTGAAGTGGTCGAGCAGCACGTCTTCGAGTGTATCGTCGCTGTTGAGGCACACGCCGCGTTCGTGCCATTGTCCACCGTGAAAGATCAAGCGGTGGAAGGGCAGGGCGTCGAGCCACTCATTGGCAAAGATCACTACGGGGCCATCGGCGCAGATTGGATCGCCCTGGCGAATCACACGGCTGTCAGCAAACGGGTGCGAATCGATGCGACTGATGAGCTCTGCACCGGGTTCGGCCGCGATTTCGATGAAAGTAGATTGCGCGGCAGTGGTCTCGCCGAGCAGATCATGGGAGGCGGTGGTGACGAGTTGAGCAAATACCTTGCCCAGACTCTCCGCAGTATAGAAGTCGCGGTCGGGGTTGCGGCCAACGCGTTCGCGATCCCGAGTGTAATAGCCACAGTTGTCAGCATACAAGACGAGGTTTATATAGTCGCGATAGCTGGTCGGGCCGTTTGCACAGCTCGCTTGAAGTTGGTCCCATAGTGTTTTGTCGGCCCCGTTCATTTCATTTGATCAACGAGGCTTGTGGCTGTTAGTCGAGAATAAATGTGGATAGAGCTGCGCTGTTGGGATGGATGGGGGGGGCTCTTACTCATGCTTTTAATCATCTCGTTCATCATATTCACACTAAATCGATGGATTATCCCAGTCCGCACGAATCTTTATTTTCACCTACCCCCATTCCCGATATTTACAACCGGCAGTTCGGTGAACACAGTGCCTGGTATGAACAAGTATACGCTGCGCTGGGTGATCTCTGTTGCCATATTGACGGTGCTCGCTTCGCAATTCGCGACGCGGGCGGATTGGCGGGCGATGTTTTCTATGGATTATTGGCAGAGCCTTTCGCGTTACGGGATGGTGATGCGAATTGTGGAGTCTGAGTTTGTCGATGCCGACGAGGTGGATTTTCAAGGACTGACCGATGTCGCTTTGCGTGCGGCGGTGCGCTCGCTTGATCCGTACTCCGCGTATATGTCGCCCGACGACTACGAAGAGTTTAGCATGGCGGCCAATCAGGAATATGTCGGCGTTGGTATCGAGGTGGGGCAATTTTCTGGGCGAATTATAATATCGCAGGTCTTCGAACAGGGCAGTGCGCGAGCGGGCGGCATTCTTTCTGGTGACTTCATTATCGGCGTCGATGGGGCCGATACGCGTGAGGAGTCTCTCGGCGAGGTGATTGACCGTATCCGCGGGGAGCCGGGCTCTATGGTGTCAGTTGTGGTTGAGCGGCCGATCACTGCCGAAGAATATTCCTTCAACCTAGAGCGGCGGGCGATTGCGCTCGATTCTGTGGTCGATGTCGAGATGGCGACCGAGACCGTCGGCTATATGCGTGTGCGTCAGTTTATTGACGAGACCGATCTGGAAATGATTTCCGCGATTCATCGTCTCAAAGCTGAAGGGATGCAGGGCTTGATTATCGACCTGCGAGGCAATCCTGGCGGTCGCCTTAATATCGCGGTGCGGATGGCCGAAGTTTTTCTAGAGGCGGGGCAACCAGTTCTCACGGTGCAATCGCGTCGCGGCGTGCAAGAGGTCTTTTATGCCGAGGCAACACTGGATGCGAATCATCAACCGTTGGTCGTTCTGATTGATGGTAATAGCGCAAGCGCTTCCGAAATCTTTTCTGGTGCGTTGCGAGATCATGCCCGGGCAGTGCTGGTGGGAGAGAAATCTTACGGCAAAGGTTCGGTGCAAAGTGTTTATTCTTTTCCTGATGGCGATGGGCTGAAACTTACCAGTGCTCGTTATTTATTGCCCAGCGGTGAAGCGATCAACGGTACCGGCGTCTATCCAAATGTCACGGTCGAGCGTAGTGCGGAAGAAGCTATGATGCTCATGCTGCAAGCGCATCATCTGCGTAAGATGAGCGATGCATCTTTTGCCAAGGCATTTGGATTTGCGCCGGTTGAAGATTCGCAGCGACTCGTCGCAGAGCAGATGCTCGATGCGCTGATTGGTGCGACCGAATTAGGCTCTGTTTTAGACGTCGCTGCCGCGGGGCAGTGAAATCGGTCTGCCGCTGATTGCCTTGAGTGACAGTGGCATGCTCCATTTAAGTTACGCATTTTAGAACCACAGATTCACGCTGATGAACGCGGATTAGGATTTCTGCGTTCATCAGCGTGAATCTGCGGTTTAAATGTTCAGTTCATTCACCTTCTTATAGTGCTTCCCATTTTTCATACTCTTCTTTTCAATCCCCACAGATGATTTTAGCCATTGAAAGTTCTTGCGATGAGTCCGCGCTCGCACTGTTCGATCCCGCCAAGGGAGTCGAAGGCGAGTGGGTACACAGTCAGATCAGCTTGCATCAAGAATACGGCGGGGTGGTGCCCGATCTCGCGAGCCGTGAGCATTTGAAGAATTTCTTCCCGCTGCTGGAAGCATCCGATGTACTGGCGCGGCAGTCGGAGATCACTCGGATAGCCGTCACGCAGGGGCCTGGTCTTGCCGGTTGTCTCGCGCTCGGTATCGCATTTGCTAAGAGCCTCGCGCTCGCGTGGAAGTTGCCGCTGTGCGGCGTTAATCACCTGCGTGGTCATGCGTATTCACCTTTCATTACGCTGCACCAAGCAGACCCCGACGGTTTTGCCAACGCATTCGACGGATTACTGCCGCATCTCGGCCTTGTGGTCTCGGGCGGCAACACCATTCTATTTGAAATTAACCAAGCCAAGCAGCTCACCGTATTAGCGGAGACTGTCGACGACGCCGCGGGCGAGGCGCTCGATAAAGGCGCCAAGCTTCTCGGTTTGCCCTATCCTGGCGGACCGCATGTTGAAAAGATTGCCGCGAATGGGAATGCCAAGGCATTTGATTTTCCGAAGTCGATTGCGCCGCGCAACGAACGGCGCTTTAGCTTTTCTGGACTCAAAACCAGCCTGCGCTATCGCATTGAGAAGATGGGCGATGCTGAACTCGAAGCCGCGCTGCCTGATATTTGCGCGTCCTATCAAAGCGCGGTGATCGATCAACTGTTTGGTAAGACCAAGCACATCTTGGAGGTCGATAGCTATAAGAGCCTCGGTCTTTCCGGCGGTGTATCAAATAACAAAGCACTCCGCGCCGCGATGCAGAAGCTGGCCAAACGTTATCGACTGGCATGCTTGATCGCTGAGTCGCAGCACACCGGCGACAATGCCGCGATGATCGGCTTCGCTGCTTACGCCGACCCCGAAGGCACGCGGAACGACGCGATCAGTATCGAGCCTGCCTTGCGGTTGGGGTAGCGCGCCAACGGGTGGATTAAGCAGCCTTCTTTTTATTGCGCCCTCTGAGTTTTCGCAAACTCAGTAGAAAGGCTTCGCAGCTTTTGCGCCAGCCAAGCTTCCATTGATTGCCGAGCCAATGATTGAAAGCGGGGCAAATTGTTGGGCTGTTTATTCCGCCTCCTTCGGGGTAGATCGTCATCTCTCCCAGTAAGATACCGTCAGTCGTATCATAGAGGTCGATACGCGCAAAATCCAAGCCAGCACCCAGCCGCTCTGCGACAGCCAGCATCTCGTCGAGGCGTTTGGGACGTGACGGGGTGCTTTCCGGTCGTGCTTCTTGGTAGCGCGTCAGCTCGAACTCGTTCCAGTCACGGTCAAAGAAGATATTGCATGCGTCTCTGCGGAAGCGAGCTGAGCCGATGTTAATGGCCCTGACGACACCATGGAAGGTATACATTCGGTAATCCTTGAGCTCTGTGTCATTCAGTGGAGTGAGCAGCGCTTCGACAATGATGTTGGGCTCGATGTGTTGATAGGCCCATTCCTTCGCACGATGTTTGTTGCTCATCCATTCGGTGCACAGTGCGATTACTTCGTCCTGTGTTAGCTGATGTTTGTTGTCAGCGCAAATGTCCTTCAGTGTGCCGTCGGTATCGACGATCTCTATACCGTTCTTAAAATAATAAAAGTTACCTTGAAGGCATAGAATATTCCAGCCCCAGCCGTGAGCACCCTTGATGAAATAGCTGTCGGGGAGTGTCTTGAAGGGGATCGTTCGCGGGTTTTGCGTGACATAGAGCAATTCTGCTGTCTTGACTGATCGCTTGGCGGCATAGTCACGCACTCGGTATTTATCCTGGATCGTCAGGAAGAGTAGGTTACGATCCCGCGCCATCCGCCAGCGCACTTTGTCTGCAAACTTCGGCCTAAAGGTCGGAAGTGGGCGGCGTTTGAATTTCATTTCGTGTGAGTTTAGAGGGCGATACGCCACGATTTCTACTCCCCTACGCTTAATTCGCGAGTGGTCGGAAGGCGTCTTTGGAGATCCAGCCGGTGGCTTGGCCTTCAGTTTCGATTTCGTAGAAGTGCTTGTATTGATCTAAGATGCGGGCGCGTTCGCCAGGGCGGGCGGTGCCACTTTGCGGAGCCGCGGAGGCTGGCGCGGCGTGGAGGCTGGCGACTTGGTCGGTGATGATCGTGCCTGTTTGCAGTAAACGCTGGTTGATCCAGAGCGATGGTATCGAAAGAATCAACGCGGCGATACTAATGACGCGTAGTGTTTTGAGACCGATGCTGACCTTCGTGTCGCTGAGGCGCGGGAGTATCAATACGGCGAGCAGAAGCCAGAAGCTGACGGTTGCGAGGATAAGCCATGTCTTAGTTGGAAGTGCTGCGCTGGCGAGCGTATACCATTTTGCTGAGCCTGCGAAGAGTCCCAGTTCTTGGCGGACGGCTTCGAGCTTGTAGCGGTAGCCTGCGTTGAATGGCTCGAGCAATTGTGCACGTTCGAGCTGCCAGACTGCTTCGGCTGGCGCATTGAGTTGGAAATGTGCGAGCCCTAGGTTGTGGCGTGCGGCGCCGGTTTCGTCGAGTTCCAGTGCGTCGACGAACTGAGCCTTGGCTGTTTTGTATTCAGCATTTTGATACGCTTCAATGCCTGATTGAAAGGGCGTCGCCGGGGCGCTCGTCGTAGCAAATGCTGTGACCGTAGCTATGATATAAAAGAGTGAGATTCGAATGAATGAAATCATCGTGCTATGAAAAGTAATTTAGTGTTGGTGCGAAGGTTGACGCGTAGCGTCGCTTGCGGCGGCCAGAAGTCAAGGGAGCTACTCGAATTGGCCTGCGCAAGCGCAGACGCCGCGGGTCCTGGGGCGTCGGAAGTCGTTGTGACACCCTGCGCACCCACAGTGAAAGGATGGAAACTCATAGTGCTTTTAAGATGGTGTTGAGATGAGTGCGGGCGCGTTGCAGGTCGGCACTGTGAGTGCGGCCTGAGAAACGGTGATTGTCGGCTTCGTTAAAGAGGGCGCTTGCTTGTTCAATCACCCCGTTGGGCACTTGGCTTTGTTTGAATGACACTTCAAGTTCAGCGAAGTCAGCAGAGCGTAGGTTACGCTTCGTGCGCACGGTTGCCGCGAGCCGGATCGCGCATTGCGCGCTGCGGTAGAAGACCGCAGCATCGCTGCTTTGGGATTCTTTGACTGCGGCCTTGAGTGCTTGCTTCGCTTTGTGGGCGAGGGCGTAGTCTGCATTTTGATGCAGGCGCTTGCGCCGATAGATTACAATACCTGCGGTGGTGAGTACGACGAATGCGGCGCTGTTGAGGCCTTTAAAAAAGGGGCTCGAAAGCAGATCTGTTTCAATGTGACGTCCCTTGCGTGGCCGATAGTCGAGTGTGATGAGCAGCTCTTCGGGGCTGAGTGCTTTGGTCAGATTGATTGCGGGCGCCGCGTCTTGGTTGTCGGTCTCAGTCGGTGTGGTGGCGATCGCCGGGCGGTTGGACGGCGCGACTTTGACGGTGAGCGCGGGGCTGGAGAGCTCGACATATTTCTCTGTGCTCGGATCGAAGTATGAGAATTTCACTTCGGGGAGTTTGAGGCTACCAGCTTTCTCAGGGATGAAAACATAGTCGAAGCGCTTCATGCCTTTGAGGGGCTGTGATTCGTTTGGCTCGAAAGTGGATTCGGGCATGTAGCTGCGCCAGCCTCTGGCTTGCGGCATCTCGGGGCCTTTGATGCGGTCGAAATTACCACTGCCATTAAGCTTGAGTGATAGCATGATCGGCTCCTCTACTCGTGTCGAATCACTGTCGGCTGAAAGCTCCATGTTAAATTGACCTATGGCACCTGAGTAGCTCTCTGGTTTTCCCTCCGTGGGAAGCGTGCGCACGTCGATTTGAGTCGGAGGGCTGTAAATATTGAAGCGTTCGGAACGTCCAAAGAAGTTGTCAAACATGCCACCGCCAAATTGAGAGGCTTGGGTATTTCGCTGGTCAGGCATTTGTGCTGCCAGAGTGAATTGAAAGTTGAGGTCCTGTGAGCCTGCACTGATTGGTGTAATGGTGAACGGCCAGCTGTAAACGCGATAGCGGCGGCCGTTGAACATCTCGACACTCTCTACGGATTGTTCGGGCAGTTCACTCACTGTGAATCCGTCGGCGCGCCGCTCGAAGGCATTGAGCCCGCGCAGTGTTACACTGCTTGAAACGTACAGTTTTAATAGGATCGATGTGGTCTGGCCGACGTAGAGTTGTTCAGGCGCATTGGCTTGCAGGTAGATCAGTTCGTCAACCGTCGGAGCTGCGTCGGCTGAACGTTCGACCACCGTGAGGGTCGCGGTTGGCGCTTGTAGGCGGCCGCCTTTGTATTCGAAAATGTAAGCGGGGATGGTGAAGTTGCCAGCTGTTTGGGAGACCGCGTCGATGATGAGTTGCTGCGTAATACTATATTCGCTCACGCCATTGGTGATACGAGTCGATTGACTGTTCGAGGTGCGGCCGTTGCGTAAGGTGAGTCCGCCATCGGAGGGAATCGGCAACGAGGTAATGCGCTCCGCTGCAGGCTTTTTGCTATCATCGGTTTCGACGATCTCAACGATGTATTGCGATGTGCTGCCAACGGCGACGCGAGCAGGTTCGAAGCGTGCGCTGACACGAATCTCTGCAATCAGTGCCGAGGTCGTAAAAAGGGCGAATGTTAGGAATGCGTTGCGTAGTTGCATAGGTATCAAAAAATGGACGTTACCAGTCGCGTAGTTCTCTGTTGCTGTTCGATTGGCGGGTTTCGTCGGATGGGTCGGAAAATGGGAGTAAGTGTTCAGAGCCGCGTAGGCTGTCGAGTAGGTCTTGGGCTTCGGAGATGCTCATGCCTTCCATGGGCATCATTTCACCACCTTCGTCGCCTTCTTCGCCTTCGGTGCCTTCAGTAGCTTGCGGAGACTCGCTACTTTCTTCGTCGGTCGCTTCCTCACCTTCGCTAGTGGCCTCTTCTTCAGCTTGTTGCTCCATGTCTTCGGCAGGGTCGCCAGTGGAATCGGTGTCTTCGCCTTCGCTTTGCTCGTCTGATTCTTCGCCTGCGGAAGACTCGGACTCGTCGCCTTCTTGGTCAGACTGTTCGTCACCGTCTTGGCCTTGTTCGGACTCGTCGCCTTCTTCGCCAGATTCTTCTTCGGACTGCTCGCTCTGATCTTCGCCTTCTTCGCCGTCCTCAGGTTCTTCCTCTTCGCCGTCTTCGGAGTCCTCGCTGTCTTCTTGACCCTCCTGCTCTTGAGGTTCTTGTTGCTTCAAGAATTCTTCGAGCGCGTTGCGGCGTGCTTCGATACTGGTGGCATCTTCGATGCTGATGGCGTCGCTTGAATCAATTTCGTTGGCGGATTTAAATAAGGCCTCGGCTTGTTTCCAGCTTTCGATGGCAGCCTCGAAGTCCTGTGCCTCTAGCGCGGTTTCGCCAACTTGGTTGATGGCGTGCGCCATATTGTAAAGTGCATCACGTTCGAGTGAGACATCTTCGCTGAGTTCGATCGCTGCCTCGTAGAGGCGTGTGGCTTCGGCGTAGTCGCCGGCTTTAAGCTGTCCATGCGCTTGGTTGTATAGCACACGCGGGTCTGTTTCCGGCTCGTGAATGATTGCTTCGGGCGACTCCTGTGTCGGCGGTAATGGTAGCTCTAGAGATTCGGTCGGTGCGGTCGCTGGTTCTAGTTCCTGCGCTTCACTGGGTATCGGTAGCAGCAGGGATGTCGTGGCGATGATGACTGCCAGTTGAATCGAGGCGTTGCTGCGTCGGCGTATGAAGATTTCCAATACAAGGAGAATACAGGCGGCGGATAGGGCCCATTGGTAGCGCTCGATGCGGGCTTCTTGTAATTCGGACTCGCGCTCTTCGCGGGGGAGTGTGGCGAGCACGGAGTTGTAAAGTGTGTTGAGCGACTGATCGCTTAGACGGCTATAGCTCCCGCCTGTAAGTTGTGCGATCTCTTGCAGTGTGCGTTCGTCGAGTTGGCTGCGTACGGGTTGACCGCTGGAGTCGCGGATGAACTCTTCGGTGCCTTGTGCGTTGCGGACTTTTAGATACTCACCTTCGGGGGTGCCGATGCCGATGGTGTATATTTTGATGCCGTCTTTGGCGACTTCGCGCGCGGTATCGATTGCCTGTTGCTCTTGGTCTTCGCCATCGGTGAGCAGGATGACTACTTTGAAGTTGTTATCCTTTGGGAAGGCTTTGGCGGCTTCGCGTATGGCTCGGCCGATATCACTGCCACCTCGCGAAATACTGGTTTGGCCAATGGAATCTAAGTTCTCGCGGAAGGCTGAATAGTCGAGGGTTGGTGGGGTTTGTAGGAAGGCATTGCCAGCAAACGCGACTAGCCCGATGCGGTCACTCTCTAAGCGTTTAACCAGATCGATGATGGCGAGCTTGGCGCGATCTAAGCGTGTTGGCCTCAGGTCGGTGGCGAGCATGCTCTTGGAGCTGTCGAGCACGAAGACGATGTCGAGGCCGCGTGCTTTGCGCTCAATCCAGTCCACTCCGTATTGTGGCCGGGCGAGGGCGACGCCGATTAATGCGAGGGCGAGGAGCATGAGGCCCGCTTTGAGAAGTGTGCGTTGTTGGCTCGCTTTCTCGGTGAGCTGATCGAGTAGTCGTGCGGCTGCAAATCGGCTGAGCAACGCTTCGCGACGGCGCAACCCAAATGCGAACAGTCCCGCGAACAACAATACAATGAGCGGGGTGAACGTGAGCCAGAGCTGATTTTCAAAGGTCATGGCAGTCGGCGATAGCGCGTGTTGCGCAAGAGTTGTTCTAGGGCAAGGAAGGCGAGCCCGAGGGCAGCTGGCCAAATGAAATATTCGGTAAAAGTGGCGTAGGAGCGGAGCTCGATGGTGGTCGTTTCGAGTTCGCTGATCTCATCATAAATACGTTCGAGGTCGCCATCTTCGGTCGCTTGGAAAAAGAGGCCACCAGTCATCTCTGCGATTTCGCGCAGTTCGGCTTCGTCGTAGTTTGAGTTTTCGGCACGTCCGCGATACACGGGCTTACCGTCTTTGTCGCGAAGCACACGGTTGTCGCGCGTCATCTCGGGAATCGGCACGCGGCCTTTTTTTCCGGTGGCGATGGTGTACACTTTAACACCGTAACTTTTGGCCGCTTCAGCTGCCCCAATCGGAGAGATGGTGCCTGAGTTGTTTTCGCCATCAGTCAATAGGATGACTATGTGACTGCGGGCTTCATGGTCGCGTAGTCGATTAACACTGGCGCCGAGGGCAGTGCCGATTGCGGTGCCGCCACCGTCGATTTCGCCCAACTCAAGGCGGTCTAGGTTTTTCTTTAACCAGTCGTGGTTGAGTGTGAGCGGGCTGACGACGTAGGCATCTGCTGCAAAGGCGATCAGCGCAATACGATCGTAGGGGCGCTTATCAATGAATTCGTGGACCACTTTTTTTGCCGCATCTAGACGTGTGACGACGTTTTTACGGGTGGAAAGATCGAGGGCACGCATCGAACCAGAGAGGTCGAGTGTGACCACAATATCGATACCATCCGCATCGGTGGTGTCGTTCATCTTGCCCATTTGTGGCCGAGCCAGCGCGGTAATTAATGCGGCGAGTGCGAGGATGCGGAGGCCGAATAGAAACTTCCCTGGGAGGCTGCGACGTGAGCGACTGACTGCTTTGACGAGTTGAATGCTGGAGAAACGCATCGCAGCTTCAGGGCCCATGCGTCCTGCCCACCAGGCGATGAGCGGCAATAGCAGCAGCAGGAAGAAGTATTCTGGATTCTGAAATTGAAAGAAGCTCATTGTGGCTGGACCTGCTGTGGTGTGGCTTCGACGGCTTGTTCAAATTGGGCGATGAGGGCCGTGGCACTTTCGGTGAGTGCGCTCCGTTCAGCTGCGGTGAGTGAAGCTTGGGCAAATTTGACGCGGTCGCAGTGCTCTAGGAATGCAGTGAGTGAGCTGCGTGCTTCGAGGTTAATTTGCGGGTGCCCATCCAATGTGTGCAGGAATTCGCGTGAGGTGCGGCCGAGCGCGGCGATGCCTTTGCCAGTTTCAAAGTAGCGACGCAGTGCCAGCGAGCTGAGCACGGCGAAACGTTCGTCGTCCTCGATGGTGAGCTCGGCTGCTGTGTTTAACTCAGTGATGGCAGTGAGGTGCGGCAGTTCAGTTTGTGTGCGGTTGTTGCGTGTGCGAAGGAATCGAACGATGCCCCAGATCAGTAGTCCTAATACGAGCACGGCGAGGGTAACCATCACTCCGATTTGCCATGGCTCGTAGGGTGGGATCTCGATGGGGCCGCGCACACGATCAAGCGACGGACCTGGCGGGAGGTCGGGCAGCTGCGGTGATTGCGCGGGTAGTTGTGCGAGAAACATTGGGGGGAGTTGTTAGTTGTCGGTTGTTAGTTGTTAGTTTTCCGTGTTTCAGGATTTCCGTGTTTCCCTCTAGTGTCGGCTGGCGCGGCGGGCGAAGAGGTTACGCAGTGCGGGTAAATAGGGCTGGTCGGTGTGGGCTTGGATCCAGTCGAGCCCTTTCTTGCGCATTTGAGCTTTAAAGTTGCTTTGGCGCTCACGGGCTAGGGTGGTGTAGCGTTGGCGCGTGTGTTTATTGCCGGTATCGACTTCGACCATTTCGCCGGTTTCGGCATCTTCAAGGGTGATCAAGCCGACTGGTGGTAGCTCGCATTCGCGAGGGTCGCTGAGTGCAATGCTGATCAAGTCGTGGCGTTGATTATTGAGCGCGAGGGTGTCGAAAATGCCAGTGGCTTGCGATTCGTCGAGGAAGTCGGAAATCAGGAATACGACTGTTTTGCGGCGTTGCACACGATTGAGATAATCGAGTGCGGCCTGGTGCGAAGTGCCGCGGCCTTTGGGCTCGAAGAATAAGATATCGCGGATCAAGCGGAGGATGTGGCGGCGGCCTTTTTTGGGTGGGATGTAATGCTCGACCTCGTCGGTGTAAAGTAGCACGCCGACTTTGTCGTTGTTTTGTGTGGCGGTAAACGCCAGCACACTGGCGATCTCTGCGGCGCGCTCGCGCTTGCTTTGCTCGACGGAGCCGAAGATGCCCGATGCGCTTAAATCGATTAACAGCATCAGCGTCATTTCGCGCTCTTCGCGGAAGACTTTGACAAAGGGGCGATCCATTTTGGCGCTAACATTCCAGTCAATCGTGCGCACGTCGTCGCCGATTTCATATTCGCGCACCTCCTCAAAGTCCATGCCACGGCCCTTGAACGAGCTGTGGTAAGCGCCGGTCACGGAATCCGTCACTAGGTGACGCGCCCGTATCTCGAGGCGGCGAACTTTTTTAATGATATCTGCCGGAGTCACTTTTTTTAAAAAGTAGGAAAGTGGAAAAGTTAGAAAGTGGAAAAGTCGGAAAGTAGAACAGTGGGAAAATCCTAATTCCTAATTCTCTAAGGCACTGGCACGGCGTCGAAAATCGATGCGACCAAATCTTCGCTGGTGATCTCTTCGGCTTCAGCCTCATAGCTGGGGATCACGCGGTGACGCAGCACATCCATGCCGATCTCCTTGATGTCTTGCGGGATCACGTAGGAGCGACCTTGCATCAGCGCCCATGCCTTGGCGGCGAGGGTGAGGCTGATGGTGGCGCGCGGGCTGGCTCCGAACTGGATGTACTGACCGAGCTTGAGGTTAAAATCTTCTGGATTACGTGTGGCGAGGATCAGATCGACGATGTAGTCGCGGATCTTGGGATCGACGAACACGTCGTTGACGTACTTACGCGCCTCACGAATGTCATCCAGCGTGGTGACTGCATCAACGCTTAGATTCGGGTCGGTCGAAGCCATGCGGTCGAGGATTTCGCGCTCTTCGGCCTTGCTCGGATAGCCGACCTTGAGCTTAAGCATAAAGCGGTCAACCTGCGCTTCGGGCAATGGGTAGGTGCCTTCTTGGTCGATCGGGTTCTCGGTGGCGAGCACTAGGAATGGCTCCGGCAGGGGGTATGTGGTGTCGCCGATCGTCACTTGATGCTCCTGCATTGCTTCGAGCAGCGCACTCTGTACCTTGGCAGGCGCACGGTTAATTTCGTCGGCCAGCACAAGATTGGCGAAGATGGGACCCTTACGCGTATGAAAGGTGCTATCCTTTGGGCTGTATATTAGGGTGCCGATGACGTCGGCAGGCAATAGATCAGGGGTGAATTGGATGCGCTTAAAGTCGGCATCGGTAGCAGTCGCCAAGGTGCGAATGCTCAAGGTCTTAGCCAGGCCTGGTACGCCTTCGAGCAGCACGTGTCCGTTGGCGAGCAAGCCGACTAGTAGACGGTCGACTAAATAGCGTTGGCCAACAATGACGCGGCCGATCTCTTGGCGCAATGTGGGGATCCACGCAGTCGCGGCTTCGAGGGCTTCGTTGGAGGGGGGGGTGGTAGTCGCGGGTTGTGTACTCATAGTTGTAAAAATGGAAAAACGTCAAACGGCAGGAGATCAATGACAATCTATCGTGCAAGAGGTTTCATAGAAAAAGATTGAGAAATTGCATTTTAACATGAGTTGTGCCTTATTGTCTCACATGCCCGCAACAATCTTAATTGTAGATGATGAGAAAAACACCCGTGAGGGCCTGAGCCTGGCTTTGGAAGAGGACTACGAGGTCTATATGGCTTCTGGAGCGGAGGAGGCATTTAATTTGATGGAAGCTGAGACGTTTGACGTGATTTTGACCGACTTACGAATGGCGGGGAAGTCCGGCCTGACAGTGATCGATCGCGCGATTAAACTGCCGAATCGCCCGATCTGCATCATGATGACCGCTTATGGCAATGTGGAAACCGCAGTCGAAGCGATGCGTCGCGGGGCGTTTGACTTTTTGATTAAGCCAGTGAGCTTGGAGAAGCTTGAGATTATTATTAAGCGAGCACTGCAGTCGCGCACGATGGAGGCGGAGAATGTGGTGCTGCATGAGCGCTTAGATAAGAAATACAGTTTTGGTGGGATCATCGGTAATTCGTCTGGGCTCACCGATGTGTTGGATAAGGTCAAACTCGTGGCGCCGTCGAGGGCGACTGTTCTGCTCGAAGGTGAGACAGGCACAGGCAAGGAACTGATTGCGCAGGCGATTCACCAGAACAGTACCCGTGCGCGTAAGCCCTTCGTGCCAGTACATTGCGCGGCCTTGGCTGCAAATTTGCTCGAGAGCGAACTGTTTGGGCATGAGAAAGGTGCGTTTACTGGCGCGACCGAACGGCGCATTGGGCGCTTCGAAGCGGCAGACGGCGGCACCTTGTTTTTGGATGAAATCGGCGAGATCGATGCGTCCACACAGGTGAAATTGCTGCGCTTCCTAGAAACACGCAGCTTTGAGCGCTTGGGCAGTTCCACCCCGGTTAAAGTCGATGTGCGCTTGGTTTGCGCGACCAATCGTAATCTGACCGAGATGTCGAAGAGCGGCGAGTTTCGCGAAGATCTGCTTTATCGGCTCAATGTCGTGACGATTCATTTGCCAGCGCTGCGTCACCGGCAGGAAGATATGATTATCTTGCTCAATCATTATATAACGGAGTTTAGCGAAGAAAACGGGGTGGCACCGGTTCGTTTGACAGTCGGTGCACTTGAAGTGCTTCGCGCGTATCGCTGGCCCGGGAATATTCGTGAGTTGCGTAATTTTTGTGAAAATAACGTCGTGCTCAAGCGGGGCAGCGAAGTAACGGAGTATGATCTCGATCCCAAGTATCAGCTGCAGGAGGGCGACGCACGGTTGCTAGAGTCAGTGGTCTCTAGTTCGACTTTGAGCAAGGAAGAGAATGAGAAGCGTTTGTTGCGCAACGCGCTGATCAAAGCCAGTGGCAATCGTACCCGGGCGGCCGAGTTGATGGGGATTAGTCGCCGAACCTTGCATCGCAAGCTCATCCAGTGGCCAGAGTTGGACGTTGGGAAATAGGCAGTGGATGGCCGCTTCGCTACCCAAAACCTGCCGCACACTTGCGATTCAATTAGTAGCCAACTGTCAGTCAGCTTAGAGTTTGACTCTGCTCCCAGTGGCGGCTCATATATCAGATTACATTTGTCTCATTTTATACCCTAGAAGCCCACTTTATTTATGATTTCACGCCTCCTGCTTTTTATCTTGGCTGCCGCTGTGGTGGCGCCCGCTAGTGCCAGACAAGTCCGTATTGCTGCTTCCGATCTCTTGGCAGACTTTATTACTGAGCCACTTCAAGCTAGTGGAGAGGAGCATTCGATAGAATTCAAGGTCGATAGCATTGGTAGTTTACCCGCGTTGGAGCGTTTGCGCTCAGATGAAATCGATCTAGCGATTATCGCGGTACCGGAAGATACTGATGTGCCGCGTGACGAGTTTCGGGTTTTTCCTTTCGCATATGATGTTGCTGTGATTGCGGTCAATCAAAGTAATCCGATCAATGAGATCAGTTTAGCCAGCCTCGGTGGTATTTTCGGCGCGAATGAGGAATCTAACTACACCACATGGGGCGACTTAGGTCTCTCTGGTTGGGGCAGTCGTTCGATTAAAACATTAGCTGGGCAAAATGATAAAAGTATATCCCTCGAGTTATTTAAATTCTCTGTCCTCCGCGGTGGGCAAATGAAGACGACTGTGGCTTCGGTGAAAGATTCCGAGCTTGAGGGCTCACTGTTGTCTGATGCCGCGTCGATCGCGATTTTGCCACGTGTGCCGAAGAGTAAAAAAGTCAAAGCATTGATGATCTCTAGTGAGGTTGATGGCCCCGCATTTAGTCCTACGGACGATAATGTGCATTATGGCGACTACCCGATTCGCTTGGCTTTCTATATCGTGTATAACCAGCGCGATGAGGCGCTAGCGCAGAAAGTCCTTCGTGTCTTGCTGAACGACGATCTCGCCGCTTCGCTGCGTGACAACAACCTCATCGCATTGCCTGACACGGTGCGCCGCAAGTTGACGATGGATTTAGATCTCGGCGAGTAATTTTATTTGAAAACGCATTGACAGCAGGCGCTAATTTATAATTCTCTGCGACTTCTTCCAAAGAAGCGAGCGTAGCTCAATTGGTAGAGCACCACCTTGCCAAGGTGGATGTCGAGAGTTCGAACCTCTTCGCTCGCTCCATTTTTCGAAGCCCCCGGTCCAAACGACTGGGGGTTTTTTATTGCAACAACGAAGAGGTGAGAACTCTCCTGAGAGTTTGACGGAGCACGCGCAGCGTGCGGAGATGGCCCGACCTTCAGGTCGCTGCGTAGCAGAGAGGCGCAGCCTCAGGCAACCTCTTCGCTCGCTCCATTTTTTAAGCCCCTAAGTATTTGATACTTAGGGGCTTTTCTATTTCTGGGTAAGCGGCATAGCCGACTTGCGGGGATTGAGGCATCGTCCAAAGTGGACTCAAATGGACTAGTGTGGACAATTTATACTGATTGTCACTAGTGTCCAGTTATAGGTCATTGAAATTCAACTGCTTGCACAACTCACCTCCATCTCTTTCAGTGGTAAAATCTCCAAGTAGTTGATCGAGAGAGACTTTCTGAAATACGTTGACGCTCAAAATTTGCAATATTCGACTCATACTTTCGTCAAATCCATGAACCTTCTTGAGACAGGCGACCAACAGGTAAACGCAGAATGCGATCCATATTTGGGTTCGCGGTATGATCCGGGGACATAGGTAACAAATCTTCTAAGGACATCGGTAACACTTCAAGTTGGCAATTATGCCATGGAAGAAAACCGAACCGATGACCGAAAAAGAACATTTTGTAACCTTAGCACAGACAGGCCGCTTCA
>Ga0209092_10000685_pt1 | contig 33919 bp, 49 predicted proteins | sample FraStrMetagenome_FD_187446 | JGI IMG/M metagenome (GOLD analysis project Ga0209092, IMG submission 187446) | Marine eukaryotic phytoplankton communities from Arctic Ocean - Fram Strait ARC3M Metagenome (SPAdes) (version 2) | ecosystem: Environmental > Aquatic > Marine > Oceanic | place: Fram...
AATAGTGCCGACAATTGAATACTGCATGGGGCCGCAAGGACAAGTCCTACAAAATTACGCTGACTGCCGCTCTCAGAACTCCTTTATTATGGGGCCACTGGGTTCAGGCAAGACTGTCCAAACCATCCTCAAGCTATTCGACTTGATGACCGAACAAAAGCCAGTAATGACCCCTGGGCATAAGAACTATGGTGTCCGACTGTCCCGCATCATTGCCTGCCGAAACACCTATTCCGAATTGTTCTCCACCACCATTAAGGATTGGCTGGAGATACACGAAGACCTTGGCCCATTCCGTCAGGGTAACAAAGAACCACCTACCCATTACATCAACTTCCGATTAGAAGATGGCACCTCAGTTAAGTCAGAGGTCATATTCATCGCTTTTGACCGCCCTGAGCACGTTAAGAAGGCTAGGGGTATCCAGTGTACATGGGTATGGCTAAACGAGACGAAAGAGCATTCTAAGGCCGTTCTCGATATGCTTGATCTACGTCATGGTCGCTATCCTTCCCCCAAGGAGGGAATCAAACCTACGCATCACGGTGTGCTGGGTGACAGTAACGCCCCTGATGAAGACCACTGGTACTACAAGCTGGCCGAGATTGAGCGTCCTGAAGGCTGGGCATTCCATAGACAACCAGGTGGTGTGTTCAAAGATGGGGAAACTTGGAAGGTAAACGATAGGGCCGAGAACCTGCCTAACCTCCCTGCTAACTATTACAAACGCGGACTATCAGGTAAAACACATGATTGGATTAAAGTTAATCTTGCTAATGAGTACGGCTTTGTCTCTAACGGTAAGCCGGTTCACCCAATGTATACGGATAGTGTTCACGCATCGCATATGGACTTCACACCGTGCAAGGACACTCCTATCATTCTGGGTTTTGACTTTGGTCGTACACCTGCTTGTGCCTTTCTTCAGCGTACTGCTATCGGGCGTTGGGTCTGCTTTGATGAAATGGTGCTCACTGATTCCGGTGCAGTAGACTTTGCGCCTACCCTAAAACGCTATATTGAAGAAACTTACCCTGGCTGCAGCTTCAAGGGGTGGGGTGATCCCTCTGGTTCCAATAAGAATCAGTCCAACAGTGAGACTCCATTCCAGATCATGCGAGCCGCTGGCATACCCTGCAACCCAACAGACTCTAATGACCCTCTCAAGCGTAGAGCCGCTTTAGAAGTACCTATGAAAGAGATGTGCATGGATGGCAAGCCTCGCTTTATTGTCCTGCCCAAAGCCTCTATGATTCGTAAAGGTCTACAGGGTGGCTTCTGTTATCGTCGTGTGCAAACGTCAGGCGAACGCTACAGTGATCAGCCAGATAAGAATGAATACTCTCACCCAGTAGAGGCGCTAGAGTATGCCCTGCAAGGTGAAGGTGAAGGTCGCTCTGCTCTCCGTCGAGATCAAGGCTTTGCAAAACCACACACAGCAAAGGTGAACTTTAGTGTCTTCTAGTCGTCAAAGCGATATATTCGTTGTATTCAAGCAGGAAAACGGTCACTGGCTGTCACGATTTCTGCACCCTACAATTCAACACTGCTTAGTGATTAAGCCCTCCCTTGGCAAATACATTGTCCATGAAAAAACCAAAGGTAAGTTGCGGGTATATAATGTAGAGAGCATAAATGATATAATTGGGCCAACAGATATAACTGTGGGTTATATGCAAAAGGAAGCCAGTAATTCGTTGTTTATGCTCAACACTTGCGTTGGTCATACCAAAAAGATGCTAGGCATTGATAAGCCTTTTGTATGGACTCCATATCAACTATTTAAGCTAATACAGCACAAGAGGCGATAACATGGGATTTACAACAGGAGGCGGTGAAATAGAAAAAACCGCAGAACAAAAAGCTATAGAACGAAGACAGCGTATGGCTTTAGATAAAGAAACAGCCCAAAGCGAACGCAGGTTGAAAGCTGTTGCTCGCGGTAAACTAGGCAAAGCCTCTTTGCTTGGCACTCCCGAAGAAGAAGATGCTTTTGCTGGACGCAAGCCTAAAACTATTTTTGATGTAGCTGGTGGAGATGATAAGCCACTAGAGGCATATCGAGGCAAAGGTGAGGCAATTACCCAAGGATATGGAATAACCACAACAGGAGAGTTTGCTAAACGAACTGAACCAGGCCCAGGCAGTAGAGGCAAAATGCACGCAGATCAAGCAGATCGCGAAAAATTCGGCAGTAACAACACTAATTCTGATTCTGGCAAAGGCACTAGAGGCAGAAGCAAGAAAGGTAAAAAAGTATAATGAAATTACCTAAAGAGCTTGGTTCACTGACGGACTTAAAACGCAGAGAAACTGACGCATTTAAACGTGCTTCCATGTGGCACGATCAACTGGACGATGCCTATGAATACTTTCTGCCAAACCGTAACTTGTTTGAGGACTACGCTCCAGGCCAGAAAAAGATGGATCGTATCTTTGACTCCACTGCACTTGAAGCTATCCAGCAGGGCGCTAGTAAGCTGCAAGAAAACATTGCTCCTATCTGGTCACGCTGGGCTACCTTTGAGCCATCTGATCAGGTTGTTAAGCAGCTTGAAGAAGGTGACTTTGATGTTAGCCTACAAGACATACAGGGCAACTTGCATATTCAGGCAGAGGTTATCTTTGATTACATTAACCGATCTAACTTTGCTACTCAGTTCTATGAGCACGCCCTTGATCTCCTTATTGGTACAGGCACACTCCGTATTGATGAAGACGAAAGTGACGAGATGCCCATCATCTTTAACGCCATTCCGCAGAAGGGAATAGCATTTGAGGAAGGCCCACAGGGTAATATCGAAACGCACTGGCGACGATTTAAAGTAAAGGCTCGTAACCTAGAGCGTTACTGGAAAGGCTTTGAGCCATCAGAAGTAATGAAGGACGTAATTGAAAAGAAGCCAGACACTGATGTCGATGTGCGCGAGGGTGTTGTCTATATACCCAAGACCAAGACCTACTATGGTTGCGTGTGGGTTGATAAGGAAGATCGTATTAGCTGGATGCAGGACTATGCAGACTCTAGCCCTTGGGTTACAGGTCGCTATAGTAAGGTAGCTGGTGAGATTAGGGGTCGAGGCCCAGCACTACAGGCACTCCCTGATGTGCGCTCACTCAACAAGGCCAAAGAGTTTGTACTCCAGAAGGCCGCTATTGACCTAGCAGGTATGTACACAGCAACCGACGATGGCGTAACTAACCCCTACAATTTGAATATAAGCCCAGGCATTGTTATTCCAGTTGGTTCTAACAACAGCAGCAACCCTTCTATTCAACGCCTAGATACAGGCTCTAACTTACAATTGGCACAGTTTGAAATCAATGAGCTACAGATGTCAATCAAGAAAGCCCTATTCAACGATCTTCGTGATCCTACTGGTGCTGTTCGATCCGCCACTGAGGTTGCCATCGAGTCGCGTGAACTTGCTAAACGCATCGGCTCTGCCTTCGGCAGATTACAGACCGAAGTATTGATTCCTATCATTAAGCGCGTAGCTGCTATACTGACTCGTCGTGGTATCATTAAACCTATTGAGCTAGATGGTCGTCAGGTCGCTATTAAGTTTATGTCACCATTGGCTAAGGCGCAGGACGGTGAAGACATCTTGACTGTTCAGCAAGCTATTAGTTTTGTAATGAACACTGCTGGCCCAGATCAGGTTGGTATTGGCTTTAAAGTTGAAGACTTTGCGGCTTGGGTTGGTGAAAAGACTGGAATGCCAGCCCAGTTAATAAGAAGCCCAGCAGAAAAGAAAGAGATCATGGAAGCTGGAATTGCTGCACAACAACAAGGTATGGAAGGCAGTGAGCCTCCACCTCCACAAGGACAAACTGCTTTATGAGTTGGGATACAATTAATACATATGCCGATGCAGAAGGTGCAAAGGCAGCTAACGCAGAAAAAAGACAGGCCGCTGCTGAATTGGCTCAAGCGTACAATAAGTGCTTCTCAGGTGACATCGGGAAGCGCGTACTTGACGACATGACGCGGAGGTTTATCTTCAATAACGACACCCCCTTTGGTGCCTCCAATGTTGATTACGAGGCTGCTTACCATAACGGTGAGTCGGGAGTTGTTAAATTTATTATCAACCAAATGCAACAAGCTAAAATACTGTAAGGAATAATTATGAGTGAAGAACAGGCCGCACTAGAAGAAACAACAAGCGAAACCCTGTTGGATGCAAGCACACCCGAACTAGGTGAAGGTGAGTATTTTCTATCCGATGGTATCAAGGGTACAGGTGACACACCCGAATGGTACAAAGGCGACAAGTATAAGTCTGTCGCTGAACAAGCCAAAGCCTATACTGAACTAGAAAAGAAGTTCGGTGGTTTTACTGGCGCACCTAAAGATGGCTATGCTGGCCCAGAAGGAATTGAGTCTAACGATGCCCTACTGCAAGAGCTAACTGAGTTTGCTGAGAAGACAGGTATGAGCCAAGAAGCCTTTGGTGATGCGTGGGAATTGTTGTCAGCGCAGGGTGGAGCAGCAGAAGCTGTAACGCAGGAGCAAGAGATTGCACGGTTAGGTGACAATGCTGGAGAGCGTATTAAGAATGTTGAGGGTTATCTAAAGAACAACTTAGATGCTGCTGACTACGATGTGGTTCGTGATCTCGTTACTGATGCCAAGTCTATTGAGTTGGTAGAGTATTTGGTTCGTGCTACTGCACCTACTAAGCTACCTATTGATGGTGGACAGCATCCTACCGGCATGACCTGGAGCGATATTGAAACCCAGATGTTTATGAAGAACGAGAATGGGCAGCTACTTCGTAGTACTGATGCCTCTCACGAAGCCAAAATCCAGAAGATGATGCAGGAATTTGGTGGCGACAAGGCTCATACCCGAACCTTCGGCGGTTGAGTTTATGGGGTGAAAGGTGTATAATCGGCACACTGGACACCCCTTTCTATTAAGGCCCAGTAAATTTAGGTTGAATGCTGACCAAGTTTACTCGGGTACTCAGCTAAAACCTTGAAAAACTTTTTATTATTTATTACTCTTTTTCGAGGAAATCACTATGAGTAAAGTATTATCATCCGTAGCGGTAACGGAGTTTGACAGCATGGTCAAGCACGCATACCAAAACGCTGGCCTTTTGAAAGGCGCTGTAACTGTACGAAACAACGTAGTAGGTGACACCTACAAATTCCGTAACATGGGTAAGGGTCTAGCTAACCAGAAGTCTACTTCTGATCTAGTAACTCCTATGGACATCTCTCACGGCTTCGCAACTGCAACTCTGCAAAACTGGAATGCTCCAGAATACACAGATATGTTTGATGCAGCCACTGTAAACTTTGACGAAAAGCAGGAACTTGCAAGCACTATCGCACAGTCTCTTGGTCGTCGTTGTGACCAGCTTATCGTTGATGCAATGGACGCAGAAACTACTTATGCTGACACTGTTGGTAAAGACACTGGCGGAACTGCTTCTAACCTGAACATTGAGAAGATTGTTGCTGCTCAAGTTGCACTTCGCTCTAAAGGTGTTCCTAACTCTAACTTGTTTGCTGCTATTGAAGCAAAAGGTTTGGGCGGTATGCTTAACGAAGAGAAGATCAGCTCTGTTGATTACAACAATGTTAAAGCTCTGGTCAACGGTGACGTTGATACTTTCGGTGGCTTTAAGTTTGTAATTATCGAAGATCGTGCTGAAGGTGGTCTGACTGAAGCAGCTAACGTAGTTGATTCATACTTCTTCTCTCAAGACGCTGTTGGTCTTGCAATCGGTATCGACATTAAGACTGACGTTGATTGGATTGCTGATCGTACTTCTTGGTTGTGTAACGGTATGTTGAAGGCTGGCGCTGTATCACGCGATGGTCTTGGTATCGTTAAAGTTCAATACAACAAAACTGCATAAGGAATATTATCATGGCTTTTTCAAGAGACGGCTTATGCCGAATTGGTGGTTCTGGTGTTGGTGGAGCTACTTGGCAGTATTCTACTGCTGATGCTACTTCTGCTGTTACAGCTGACACTAACTACTTTGCTTCTGCTAAGGACGAGCTAGATGCTGGCGATGTACTTATCATTGTCGGTACTACTGGTGGAACTCCTACTGGACGTATTTCATACGTTGAGTCAAATGACGGTACTACTGTTGTTTGTGGTGCTGGCGTAGTAATCACTGCGTAAGTAGTAAAACTGAATGGGGCTGCTCCGGTGGCCCCTTTCTTTACATCTAAAGGTTTTTTATGGCAAACAGTAAGCTATCGTTAATTAATAATGCTCTTATTCTTATTGGCGATGTGCCACTGACATCCCTGACTAGCGGTACTCGCGCTCAGGTTGTAGCCACTAGCCTGTATGACAATATCATTGAGAACGAACTCAGCAAGCATCGCTGGGGTTTTGCTCGAAAAATAGTTCAACTTTCTTTAGATGCCGCTGTACCAGTTGGAAATGAGTGGCAAGCTAAATACACCCTTCCTGCGGATCTTCTTGCTTTAATTAAGTTAGACCCTAGCATTAACTACCAGATTATTGAAAACAAAGTTTATTGCAACATGGGGATTCAGCCAACTGTGGCAATTCCTGAGCCTAGCAATCCAGCTTTGTTTTGCGATTACATTAACAAGCCCTCCGAGGCCGATTGGCCTGCATACTTTGCCAAGATGATTGAGTATGCCTTGGCTATGGATTTCGCACCTTCTATTCGTGACAGTGCTTCTTCTATGCAAACACTAGCTAACCAATATCTAAACGCTAGTCGCATGGCTCGTTACACTGACTCACAGCAACACCCGCAAGTAGCTATCCAGGATCGACCATTTATTAACGTGAGGTACTAATGCCTAAGTCACAATTTCAGCAAACCAGCTTTGCCAGTGGTGAGTTGTCACCATTACTACTAGGCCGTACCGATCTTGAGCAATACTACAAAGGCGCACAGGATGCTGATAATGTAGTCATTGTGCCGCAAGGTGGTATTAAGCGCAGACCTGGAACTAAGTTTATAGATTCTATTCCAGGTACAATTGTAAGGCAAATAGCCTATACGCCTACAGTTGGAGCTAATGGCGGAAGTCCTTCAAATCTTAATGACGGCAATGACAATACTTATTCAATAGCTAATGCAAATGCTAGTGCCACACCTAAATGGTTATTGGCACAATATGATGTAGGTGCAACTCCGTTAGAGTATGAGTTCATTGATGTTAGAGCCTCTACAATATTATTGAATTTGAATACAGATAATATTGCTGCTAACATTTTTATTGAGTGGTCAACAGACAATACTAACTGGACTGAAGTTGGCAGTTTTCGCATTAATGACACTTCTGAACGAAGTCACAGAGTTAAAATTAATGGGCTACAAAAACGATACTGGCGCATCATAACAGACCTTGTAGTTGCACAAGGCTATTCACTTCGTATTGGCGAGTTTAATTTAAAGTCAGTAATTGCAAGTGGTAGTGGTAATATTAAAACATTTGGTTGGGAGTATGCTGCTGATCAAAATTATCTTTGCGTCCTAACTAATAGTAACTTACGTTTCTATCGTACTCCGCATAATGGCAGTTTAGAAACAGTTTATGTAGCTGATGTTATTGTTCCATTTTCAGGGTCAGATATTAAAGATGTTAAAGTCGCTCAAACAGAAGGCGTAATGCTAATGTTTCATGGTGACTACCCAAGCCAGAGAGTTATATTTGATGGCACTGACAACCCTGATGGTTTTACTTCAGGTGAGGTTCCGTTTGCCAATGTGCCTGAGTGGGATTATGACGACAAGTATAGCCCTGTTCCTGTTACTTGCATTCAAGATATTTTATTTAGTAACTTTGATAATGGCGAAACATATCAAATAGATGTGCAAGGCGTGTTAAGTAAAAACATTACTTATGCTGGCGATGGCAATAGTGCCCCAAACGAAAACTCTGCTACAGCATTTAATTTGCAGAAAGGTCTGCAAGATATGCCTGTCTTTAATGACACAGGAGTTACAGTAACAAGAACTGGCGTTAATACATATCGCATTGAAATAGCTAACGAGTCTGCGGATAGATTTGAATTGTTTTCTGGATTCCCTACTTCTTCAAATGCAGGTAATACAGATACTATAGGCTTTTCTCTTATTCAACAAGGCTCTCCAAGACATGAGCCTGTATGGAGTGTTAAGCCTGACGGCTGGACAGCATCTCAAGCTTACATTGTTGGCAATAAAGTATTGACTGTTGCAGGTAACTGGTATTCTTGCATTGTTGCTGGAACATCAGCAGCGGCAGGTCTTGGCCCAACAGGAACTGGAGATTCAATTTCAGATGGAACTGTTACTTGGAAATATGTTATTGAAAGAGGATACCCTAAGCAGGGTGTTTTTTTTGAGGGCCGACTATGGATAGGTGGTGTAAAACCAAGACAGCAAAGTTTGTTTGCTTCAAGAGCTGGATCACTTTTAGATTTTTACAGCATTGAAGGTGACGATGACAATGGTATATTTATTACAATTGATTCTCGTGAGCTAACTAATATTGTAGATGTGAACCCTGATCGTGGACTGCAAGTATTTTGTGCAGGAGCAGAGTTTACTGTTACTGGTTTAACGCCAGCAACTATTGAAGTAGAAGCACAAACTCAGCATGGTTCATTTAATTTGGAAGCTAAATCTATTGATGGTGCAACTTTATTTGTAGACAAAAACGGTAATACGCTTCGCCAGTATCTTTATAGCTTTAATGAAGATGCCTACACTTCCAATGATTTGTCGGTACTGTCTTCTCAGTTAATTAACAGACCAAAAGATATGGCTATTTTGTCCGGCACTACAACCGAAGATGCAAACTGGGTATTTCTTATTAATGACGATGGTCATGGCTGTGTTCTTAATACAATGCGTAACCAAGACATTAATGGTTTTACTCGGTGGTCTGGAATAAATCAAGGCGATACTGATGGTAGCGGAGTAATTAAAAAGAACGTCTTGCATTCTTGTTCTGCTATTGGCGATGAAATGTATGTAATACAAAGTAGAACTAATGACACATCTACTGGTTCTTTTGATATTGAAAAGTGGGACTTTGATCACTTAATGGATTCAAGCTACAAAGTTACCGTTACAGCCGCTAGTCCAAATGCAGATGTATTTGTTCCTATTTCAGAAGGTACAAGACTTCGAGGTTATACTATAAGTGTTAATGCAGACGGTGACGTATTAGCTGACAGACCCCTGACACTTAGCGGTGGCAATTACGGTGTAACAATTACTGCCGCAGAGCTTAATGGCTTTGCTACAAGAGACTTAGAAATTGGCTTAAATTTTCCTGTAAAGGTTAAGACTATGCCACTTAATACTAATCCTGGAACTCGTGGTGGACAGAATGCCATGAAGCGCAAGAAGATTACTAACATTAACTTGCGTGTGTATAAGAGTGCAGGCATCTATATTGATGGCAATGCTGTACCTATTAGGCAGTTTGGCGATGCTCAGGACACTCCACTGAATACCCCATTTATTCCCAGGACTGGTATTATAGAAGACGAGAATGGTGGCAATGGTTGGCTAACAGAAGTGGTTCCAGAGATCACAGTACCTGATGCTACACCGTTTCACTTACAATCCATACAATATGAAGTAGAATCATCATAAGAGGTTAAGCATGGCATTTCCATTAGTAGCGGCTATTATAGGAAGTACAATGATCCAAGTAGTTGGTGGCCTGTCAGCGGCTCAGGCCCAAGCAGAAGAACTTGAACGTCAAGCAGAGCAAGAAAAATTTGCGGCAGAAGGTCGTGAATTACAGCGCCAACAACAGCTTAATGCTGCTCTTGCTGCTAATGCCGTAGGAATTGCGGCTAGTGGTATTAAAACAGAAGGCTCAGTTTCTAGTCTTGCGTTAGAAAGTGGAAAACAATCTAGTTTAACTGGAGGTGTTACTGGGCTATCTGATAGACTTGCTTTTGCTCAAAGAAAAAGGCAGGCATCTAATGTTCTTTCCGCTGCCCCATACGAAGCCGCAAGCACTTTGTTGTCTGGTGCCGCAAGTGCTTACCAAGCATCAGTTGAATACTAAATATTAGGAATTATAATGGCTAGACAACCTAGACAAACAAGAATTGGCTTTACTGGAAAGTTTACTCCTACTGGTGTGGATCAAACTGCTGGCGCTAAAATGCGAGCATTGGCTGGTTTAGGCCAAACTATAGGCGATACCGCTATGGCTATAGGTAAACCCATGATTGAAGCTGAAGCTGCTGAGAAAGGCGCACAGGCCGTTAAGGATGGCGCTGGTAAGATAGACCCCCAAACTGGTGAGGTTTTAGAATCTCCTACAATAAATGCTGCTAAGTTTGGTGCTAGTCAGTACAACCAAGCTGCTCAACAAGCTCTTGCTGTAAAAGGCAAAAAAGCCGCTAATGCTTATCTGTCTAATCTTAATACTGAAATTATTAATACAGTAGAAACGGCTGCTATTACTTATGCAGAAGACCCTGTTGAATTTCAAAGAGTAATGGGCGTTTATCAAAAATCAACTACTGACGCAATTGCAGACCCAGAGATTAATGCAAGAGTAAATGGGGTTATTGCTGGAAGAGTGCTTAGTCATCAATTAAAAATTAACAAGGCATACGATATAGCAGAAACAGCTAGCCAAACTGAAACTCACAAGGCTGGACTATTTGCTAGTGGGCAATCAATTGTACAAATGATTGATGCTGGCGTTCCGCAAGAAGTTATTGACCAAGAACGTGATGTTGCTATTGGAGAAATACGCGCACTTAAAGGTGTTCTGGGCGATGACTATGATGATGTTGCTGCTGTTAAAGCCTTAAATATAGTTATTAATGACCAAATAACTTCTACTGAAATAATGAATTTGGCTACTAGCTTAGAAGCTATGCCTGCTGCATACGCAAGGTTAGACGAAATTTCAAGAGATGTTCCTTCTGATAGAACTCCAGATGAATGGAATAAGTTTATAAACAAAAAGCAACAAGACTTAAATACAGTGCGCAATAGATTTGTTAATGCCAAAGTTGTTAAAACTGAAGAGCAAGTTAAATTAGTGGAAGGCGTTGTTGCTCGCGTAAATTTAGGTAAGCAAGTTTCAGATGAAGACTTATTAGCAGCAGAGCAGGCAGCCAAAGGAAACCCGCAGCTTGAAACATCATTTGAAAAAGCTCAAGAGGTTGCTGTCTTTTCTTCCAGTAGTTATGAAACAAGACAAAGTGCTATTAATGATGCCTGTAATGGTGGCGCAAAAACAGGGGAAACTTGTCAGCTATTGTTAGGTACTGACAGGGCTGTTCAAAATGCATTTGCAAAAGACCCTATGGGACTTGCTATAGATCAAGGCTACGCTAATCCAGTTGCTATTGATTTACTTAGCCCTACCGAAGAACAGCTTGCACAAAGAAAAACACAGGCAAATGAGGCATCTATTCATTATTCTGGAAGAGCAGGTAATGTTCCAATAATAACTGACGCAGAAGCAAATGCTTTAGTAGAGGCTGTGCCTGAATTAACAGTTGACGAGCAAGTTGAGTTGTTTAATAAGTATGGTGCCGACTCTTATATATATGGTTTGTTTTCAGATAAACAAGCAGGAGTTTATGCTCAGGCTGCTGGCAATCCTAATGCTTTAGTTTCAAAAGGAATCTTTAAAGGAAAGGCAATACAAGTTGAGGGGCTTTTTTCTTTTGACGCTGACTCTGAGCCACAAAATACTTTTGCGGAATATGTTGGTCAAGATACTTTTGATCCTCAAGACTTTAGAGATATTCTTGATGCGTCTATAGCTCACTATGTATCAACGGCTGGGCCAGAGCAAAAACATCAAATAGATGTAAATGATTTTGAAAAGTCTATTGTGGCTGTGACAGGTGGCATTGATGAGCTGAGAGGTTATAATACTGTTTTACCAACTGATGTGTCTGGTAGTGAGCTTGATTCTTACTTTACCAATATGTCTATTGAAGAGTTAGATCGTGTTGTTCCAGGGTTGTCTGCCGATATGGTTGCTACAGTTTTACCTGCAATAAGAGATGATATGCGAATTAAAAAAGTAAAAGGTCAAAACTTATATATAGCTCAATATGTGCAGGGTGATGGCAATCTAGCTACTTTATTTCAAGCTGACAATATAACTCCTGCGTATTTTACTGTTACTCCAGAAGTTATTAATAATGCTATTCTTGAAAATGGATCAACTAGATCGCAAGAAGCTGAAGCTCAATATCAGCTAGAGGTAGAAAAACACGCTCTTAGAGTCCAAGAAATAGAGGAAGCAGGCTTTGAGTTTCCTAGTGTTACTCAACCTGGCAGAATGATAAGGTCAGGAGGTGAAGGGCCAGTAATCCCAGAAGGGTTTGAGCCTACAAAACCTGCTCCTGAAATTATAGATCAAAGTATAGATCAAGGAATGACTCGCCCAGATGGAACTACAAAATCTGAAGAGGGATATTTGGGGCCAGTAATACGAGATGATGGTTCAACAATGACTGAAAACTCAACTAATGTTGATGATTTAAATGATGCTTTTGGTGACAGCAAGTTTGCTTACACCGACAAGAGAGGCGTAAAGGTTGTTGATTTTCCTACACTGGTTCCTACTCTGACCAAAGCAGAGGTTGAGACTTTAAGAACATTACCCGAAGGACAGTCAATTCCAAAAGCAATACTTATTAAGGCAGCTGATCATGCTAGGTTGTTATTGCAGCAAGGCAAAAGTCCATTCTATCAAGATGGTGAATAATTAATGACAATACTTTCAGACAAAGGCAATCGGAGTTTAATACAAAATCTTACTCCTTTTAAACCTGAGCTAGTAAACCCTACTGGCGCTGAAACTCGATCTGCTGCCTATGAGTTTGTTCAAGATGAAGAGAGGTCTTCGTCTTGGTCGTATAACAACCAGATGTATCAGGATCGTTTTGACACTGTTCGTGGATTTGTAGAGGAAGGAATAGATTTAAGAAATTATCAGGGAACTAATGGGGTATTTAACTATAATCGCTTTGCTGAAGAAACTGGTTTAGTTAAAACTGATAGGGAACTTGCGCAAGAAAAATCAGATTTACTTTCAATTCGCAGGCAAGAAAATCAAGACATCATGGCTCGTGGTGGCGGTGGATCAAAGTTTTTAGGGATGGCTGGCTCTTATATGACAGACCCTCTTAACTTTAATCAATTGCTAGTTCCTGTTGGTAGCGCGAGTGTTGCTGTGCAAAGTATGTCTACTTTGGCTAAGTCTTTATATTATGGTCGAAATGCAATGGGCGTTGCTCTTGTAGCTGAAACAGGCATACAAAGATCAGTTTACCAGCACAAGCAAAATATTGAATCTCCATATACTAAGATGGATGCTATTAAGATGGTTGGCATTACCACTCTTTCGGCAGGAATTTTAACAGGCGGTTTAACTGCTGGCATTAGTAGTGTTGGCTCTTATTTTGCAAAGTCTTCTAACGCTATAGCTAATCAGCCACAGCTTTTTCCTCGCGCTCCTATGGCGTATAAATCGCCTTTGGCTGTTGATGGAAAACCAATAGGGCTTCCAACGTTAGAGAATATAGGAAAGCTGGAAACAAAGTTGCTTCAAGATGCAAGAGCAGATTTGCTTACTAAAGCTGGGGCAACTATTACTCGCGGAGAGCGTAAAAGTTTAGTAGCTCAGTTAAAGGTACTAGCTAAACAACTTAATGATGCAGATTTACCTGAAATTAAATATGGTAAAGACGGCAAGCCTTTAGCGCCAAAACCTGTCAGCAAAAGTAAAACAAAAAAAGCTCAGAAGTTAGAGAAGAATCGGCAGGCAGCAATAAAAGCAGAGAAGGCTTTAATTCAAGGAAACATAGATCGCATTAATAAGGTTCTTGCAAAAGATCGTGCTTCGGCTTTAGCAGAGCAGGCTTTAGTTCGCATTGAGAGTGGCAAGACATTACCAGCAAAACAACAAAAGCAGCTTGATGATTATATAACTGCTAACACTACTCCAGAAACAGAAGCTGTATTTGCCTTGTCTCGATGGGGTGATGCTATGCGAACAGTTAAAGGGCCAAATGTACTTGATGACATTCTTGGAGGTTACGGCCTAGGAAAAGAAGCCGGTTTAAATGCTGAAAGTAATAAAGCCGCATTATTAAAATCACTAGAAGATAAAATTGTAAAGGCTAATAAAAACACAACAACTGTTGATGGTGTTGTTCAAAAAAATAAAACAGCACAGCAGTTAGAAAAACTTAGAGATTTAATTGCTAAAACATCTGACGATGATCTTGAAGGCTTAATGACAGACTTGTTTAGAAAGAATGTTGCTGAAGATTTAAGGTTAATGCAAGCCAGAGAAGATGCTTTTAATTTGCTACAAAATACTACTTTAAAGCCAGAAGATTTTGTTGGGCCGCCAACTGCTCCATCTTCCAAGGCTCCTGCTACTTCTTTAGAGCGACAAGCATTAGAAGAAGCGGGTCTTGGTAGTGCATTTGACGCTGAAGTTGCTAGATATAATTCTTTGCAATCTAAGCTAACAATAGATGGTGATGATTTACTTGACGCACAAGCTGTAATAAAAACTTTAGATGAAGAGCTTGACCAATTAGAAAACATTTTGAGGTGTACCCGTGGCTAGTTTACAGTATTGCATTAACTTAGCAGCACAAGATAAAAAAATTAACAAGGGCATTAAAGAAGCTCTGGAGTTTAACCTTAATAATAATTTGGGAGCTACTAACCCAGAAGATATTATTCGAGCATCGGTTAGAGAGTTAAGCCAAAAAAAGCGTGACGTTATGGTTGATGCTATTAGGGTGTCTGACGCTATTGCTCACATGGAATCTCACCCTGGTGGACTTGGACTAGGCTTAGTTTCTTTACTAGGAAAAGACTTAACCAAAAAAGCTAAGTATGGAAATATTGATTACCTTCAAAAAACCTATAGAAATAGATATGATGCCCAGGCTACTGAAGTTATAGAAAAATTTAAAACAAGATTTTTTGGATTCATGCAAGGTGACAAAGAAGGTTTAGGTTTATTTATTCGCGCTATGCACGGAGAAGATATTGGCGACCCTAAAATTATGAAGCTGGCAGATGACTTTAAGCAGATGACAGAAAATATGCGGGTGCATTTTAATGAAGCTGGAGGTAGCATTTCTAAACTAGATTCTTACGTTTTGCCTCAAGGCCATGATAGAGCCAGAATTAAAAATGTTTCAAAAGAAGAGTATGTTAAGTTTGTCAAAGCTCGCATAGACCCAGACAAAATGGTTGATGATGCAGGAAAAGTGTTGTCAGAAAAAGACTTGATGAAATCTCTTGAGTTTGTATATGACACTTTTAGAACTGACGGAATGAATAAAGCTCAAGGCATATTTGGGCCTACTAAAGTATCGGTTAAACTTTCTAAGAAAGGGTCTGAAAAAAGATTTTTGCATTTTAAAGATGGTCAATCATGGATGGATTATCAAGCCAAGTTTGGTAAGGGCGACATCTTTACTACAATGACCGATATGATTGACAACAATGCTGCTGATATTGCTTTGATTGAAGTTCTAGGAAGTAATCCTGCCAATATGTATCAGGCTTTAAGAAAGTACGCAGAAGTGCAAAGCATTAAAAGAGGAAAAGAAATACCTCAATACAAGCTGGCACATTATGATGCTGTGTATAAAGTTGTTAGCGGTGAAATTAACGGTGGCCATTTAACTACTGCTGCCGATCTTAATCAGGCTTGGAGTAATTTAGAAATTGCCGGAAAATTAGGTGCGGCTTTTGTTGCATCTTTTACTGACCAAGTAACTATTGCTTTAGCGGCTCATACTAATAAAATGTCTTATGTAAAAACTTTAAGACGAAGTTTAGGCAACTTTGCAAAAATGGCTGCTGGTGGCGGTAAGGCAGAAAGAGAATTGTTATCATCTATGGGGCTTGTAATAGATACTGTCCTCGGAAGGGCGCACTCCTTAAATAGATTTTCAGATACTTATGGTACTGGCATTACAGCAAAGTTAGCTGAAGGCGTGTTAAGAATTAGTTCGCTAGAGGTATGGACTCAAGCCAACCAGAAAGGTTTTGCTATGGAGTTTAGTTCTATGCTTGCGCGTAATTTCAATAAAAAATTTGACGATTTAGATTTTGTTGAAGTGCTAACAAGCAATGGCATTACTAGAGAAATGTGGGACGAGTTTAGAAAAACAACTCCCTTAACATTAAGAAAATCAAAATTTGCAGACTTAACAAAAGATAAAAGCACCATGTTTCATCAGATGGTGTTAAAAGAAATGGAGTATGCAGTTCCTACTTCGGATGCAAGAACTCAAGCAATGACTACTTTTGGCCTTAAAAGAATGACAGGCGCAGGGCAGGTTGCTAGATCGGCTATGATGTTAAAAAACTTTCCTATTACAGTTGCAAATAACCAGTGGACGATGGCAATGACTAAGCAAACTACTGGAGGTAAAGCTGCTTATCTAGGAACATTTGCTATAGGAATGACTGTAATGGGATCAGCTTCACTAATGGTTGCTGATGTTTTAAGGGGCAGAGAGCCAAGAGAAATGAATGGAAAGATGTGGTTTGATTCTTTTATTCGAGGAGGTGCAGGTTCATTAGCTGCTGATCTTGGTATGGCAGACCCCACTAAGTATGGGCGATCTTGGGTAGATACTGCTATTGGGCCTAAAGCTGGCACAATAAATGATTTTGTTAAACTTACGGCTGGAAATGTTTGGCAGGCAGTTAGAGGTGATGAAACAAATTTACTAAGAGAAGGCATTGAGTTTGCCGAGGATTTAACTCCAGGAGCATGGCAAGCACAGCTTCTTATAGACTCTATGTTTGATAGCGTAAAACTTATGACAGACCCAAAATACAAAAGAAATTTAAGGCGAGAAGAGAAAAGAGCCAAAGAAGATTATGGTGCTAGTTACTGGTGGAAGCCAGGTGCCACACCTTTAGAAGTTTTAGAAGACTTACAATAGCTGTATATTTTTTAACCAATTTTTAGTATAATCAACCCAATTCAAACAGGAAATTATTATGTCAAACAATCCATTTAAAGGTGTAGGTAACAACCTTACAGGCGCAGTATTAGATATGCTGCCTATTACTCCACACGATACCAATCTGTTTTCAAATGATGTCGTAGCTATTGGCCTGTACATCACTGTTGGTGGTGCTGTTAAGTTTACCACTGCTCAGGGTAATGCTCGAACCGTTACTGTTCCAGACAACTTTTACTTGATTTGCTCTGCAAAACGAGTGTTTGCTACTGGCACTACTGCAACAGGCATACACGCACTGGTGTCTTAAATGATTGGCATTGGCGCTACATTATTTAAAAGAGCAGTCATGGGGAGTCGGGGATTTAGTCCTTCGGCTCTGTTTGCTAATGGGGAAGAGGGTGGCTGGTATGATCCCTCCGATCTGACTACCTTGTTTGAGGAAGATGGAACTACACCTGCTTCTGTAGATGGCCCAGTTGGGAAGATGCTTGATAAATCTGGAAACGGAAATCACCTGATTCAGACAACAGAAACCAAGTGTCCCACTCTGAAACTTGCTGGTGGACTTTACTACTTAGAGTTTGATGGCATAGATGACGGATTGCAATCAGCAGCTATTGACTTTACTGGCACTGATAATATGTCTGTTTTTGTAGGCGCTAGGAAAGAGGCTGATGAAGTTGCTGTTATTGCCGAGCTATCAGCAAACCTAGGTAATAATGACGGTGCATTTAGAATGGCCGCTATTGGGGGTGACACTTGGAGATGGTCATCTAAGGGTACTTCCGTAGTTAATGCTAACTCTAACCAGTATGCGCCTCCAGTAACAAGCGTATTGACAGGACTAAGTGATATTAGTGATGACGTTAATACACTTCGAGTTGACGGTGTTGAAAAAAGCTCGCCTACTGCTAACCAAGGAACTGGCAACTATGGAAACCACGCTCTTAATGTAGGTGCTAGAGATGACGGTGGCAGTTTAGAACTAGACGGAAGAGTCTACAACCTTATCATAAGAGGCGTTATGTCTAATGCTGATGAGATTGCATCTGCCGAAAAGTACATTGGAGCTAAAACAGGGGTGTCTATCTAATGAGTGTATTTGCAACAATTGTTGTAGCCAACAAAAACCAAGCTGCAGCCCAGGAATTAACATCTCCAGATATGTTTACTAGCCAGTTTAAAAAGGGGCTTAGGAAATATTGGGTAAGCTCTGGCAATTTTCCTCAAGATTACTTTAATGCCCTTAGTGTGAGTGGGCTAATATTTGCTATGGAAACAAATCAAGATGTAAAACCTACTGCGGCAATTGCTGCACTGGGAATGATTAAAGTTATTGAGGAATAGCAATGTCCGTTACTGGCGCTACTACCAGAAATGATTATGTTTCATCTTCTGGGCAAACTGTATTTCCCTACACATTCCAGACTCTTCTTGCCTCAGACATAAAGGTATTAAAGAATGGAGTGGCGCTGACGCTTAACAACGATTACAGCGTGTCTAACGCAGGTGTAGCTGGGGGTGGTAGTATCACCCTCGTTACTGGAGCATCGGCTGGAGATAGCCTTAGCGTCTTCTTAGCAATGCCTATTGATCGCACTACACAGTATCAAAATGCAGGTGACTTCTTAGCATCCGATGTTAATGGCGACTTTGACAAGGGCTACATAGCCATGAATCAGTTGCAGACTGACATTAAAAGATCAATCGGTTTGGATGATGCTGACCCTACCGTTAATATGACCCTTCCTTTAAAGTCTGTTAGGGCCAATAAGTATTTGAAGTTTAACGCACTTGGGGCTGTAACTGTATCTGATACAGCCGCAGGCTCCGACACTTCAGTTGATCTTGGGTTGGCCAATGTAATGGACTATGGCGCTGTTGGTGATGGTGTTGCTGATGATACTCTTGCTGCACGAAACTGTATAGCTTACGCTGTAGCAAACAGCTTGATTGCATACTTCCCTCCTGGCGATTACAAAATCACAGGCAACATTCTGAACTATCTCAAGCTAGTTGATGGTGGACAATCACCGAAGATCGTAGGAGCTGGCAGAGGATTAACGAAGTTTACTGTAGTTGGAGCGCAAACAAACTATTTGTTTATTGCGTATGGTGATACTACTAGCTACGGAAATACCTCTCATCCATCAGGGCTTTTGTTGCAGGGCTTTAGTGTTATAGGCGACTACGCAAATACTCAAAACATATTTGACTTAGCAATGCTGAGTTACTTTAGCTTCGTTGACGTTAATACCTTTCAGTGCAAGGGAACCAGCCTAAGAATGCGTGAGTGCTGGGAAGGAGACGTTTCTGGGTTAAGAGTTGTGCGCAGTGGTGATGCCAATGTGTACGCTGTAATTTGTGATTATTACTTTTCTGACAGGAAGGCTGACAGTGCCTGCAACAACATCAACTTTGGTAAGGACTTTCAGTGCGAGGCATCTGCATGGTCTGCTATGTACTGGGGCCGCAATACTCGTAAGTGTTTGTTCCAAGGAAAGATACACCCCCTCCTAAGCACTACATACACTGTCCCCGCTTTCGTAATGGATGGATCAACAAACTGTACTGTTATTGGCGCGAACATATCTTGGAAAAATGTTAAGTCACTTCGACTGACCAATGTTAGCGGCTACATCCCTAGTGAAAACATTATAACCAACAGCACTATTTCTGGCGGCATTGAGGTAGTAGGCTCTTGTCGTCGAAATACAATCGTGTACAACACTGGCGGTATCTCTAAGCAGCAAGATGCGTACATAGCAACATCTGGTCAAACCGTATTTGCATATACTTTCTTGGCTGCCGCTGAGAAGAATATTCTTGTAACAAAGAATGGCGAAGAGCTTGTACTTACAACCGATCCTGGAGACCCTAAAGACTACACCTTGTCCGGCATTGGTAATGCAAATGGCGGCAATGTAACTCTTACTGTTGGCGCAACTACTAGCGACGATGTAGTTGTGAGTCCAGTGGAAGACGAGTTTATAACAATTGCTGGCGGCACTGACAATGTAGTCTTTGGCAACAACCCATCTGGCGCGGGAATAGAGGTTTCAGCAGCAGCAGGCTTTAACTTTTTACCTGCTAAGTTTTATGGTAGAAGCACTGTAGGAACATTTGAGTCTGTGGATACAAATGCTAGGGTAGAGTTTAAAGACCCTAACGGTTCCTCGCGTGTTGGGACTCGCTCTAGCAAGTTAATACTAGAGGCAGCTCATACAGGTGATCCTTCAAATGCAAAGATTAGCTTTGAAATTGCTGGGTCTGAAGTTGCTAAGATAGACAATAACGGCAACATTACAGCAAACAATCTGCCAGTCAACGTAAAAACTTTTGGCGCTGTAGGTGATGGGTCAACCAGTGACACTGTTGCAATTACTGCTGCTATAAACTCAGGTGAGTCTTTATACGTCCCTGATGGAACTTTTTATATTCCAAACTGGAGTACCATCACTCGCTCTACACCACTCAAAATGCAGGGTACTGGAACAATCAAAGGGCTGAACAAGGCCGATACTTTTGTTAATTGTCTAAGTGACGTAACAATTACTGGCGTTAGGTTTGAGAAGTTTGCTTTTCTTTTCTTTAATGCATTTGGAGAATCAGGCACTGTTGATAGGTTTTCGTTAGATAACGTAACTGTTAAAGACTGTGGAGGCGGTATTTCTCTTGAGCGCCCTGTAAACTCTTTCAGCATACAGAACTGTGTGTTCGATACTATTACAGCCAACAAGCCTGTTCGTGTAGGTAAGAACGATTTAAGCGCACAAGACACTTGGAAAAACTTTACAATTACAGGCAACACATTTAGAAACATCAGCACTGTTTCAGGTACTGACTGTAACGTACTTCTTATCTATGGCAGGAACGCTGCTATTTCTAACAATACGTTTGAAACCATAGGTGCGGAAGGTACTTTTGAGTTTTTCAATGGTGACGGTAGTGACAAGACATTTACTGTAACAGAGAGCGGCCTTAATGAAGGGCAGTGTACCTTGTACCTTATCATTGGTGGCGTAGATGTTGAGCAGATAAATACTGACGATGCTACGCTTTGGACTCTTGATGGAACTACCCTAACGTTCACTACTGCTCCTGCTTCTGGCACTAACAATATTAAGTTTTATTACGCAGGGGAATCAGCGGCTATCTACACTAAGGCTCGCTTTGCTACAATCACAGGCAACACAATTTCGGGTATGGGTAAACTTCCCAATGGCAGCACTACACTAAATATAAACCAAATCTATGGCATTAACGTCAAGGGTAGAGGCCGTGGCGATGTAGAAAGAGTGAACGGATTTAACGTAACTGTTACTGGTAATATATTAGAAGGTGTAAATGGTGCAGGTTCAGGCATTCGTATACAGAATGATTGCGTTAATGTAACTGGCAACAACATTGAAAGATTCCGTTTCGGTATTAACGGCAATACAGCAATACATGACGATAGCAACATTACTAGCAACAACATATATCACTGTCAGCAGTATGGCATTAACGTCATTCAGAGTGGTGTGAACTGCATTATACAAAGCAACAGTATCGCAGGCGTAGACGTAGGCAGTGGAGTGTATGAGCCTCTTGCGGCTATCAGAGTACGAGCGCATTATGATACTAAGAACTACAACATCTCCAACAACGCTATATCTGGCTGCAAAAAGGGCATTCAGTTAAGCAGTACCGCTGAATCTCGAACTGATTGGACTGCCAGTACCGCTTTTGCTGTAGGAGCTAAGGTTGTAAACAACAGCATCAATTATAAGTGTACAACAGCAGGAACGTCTGCCTCTAGTGGCGGCCCTACTGGAACAGGAAGTGCAATTACAGACGGCTCAGTTGTTTGGCAGTATATAATCAGTGCGGCTGAGTTAAGCAATGTATTAATTTCAAACAATGTTTTAGATACCGTTACTAACAATGGCATTGAGTTCGCATCTTGCAATACTATTACATTGGATAACAACCAGTATGTAGGCGAGGTTGCTAATACTTTTATTCGACCTGTCAATCCTAACCAGAATGTTACAATAAGAGATAGTCGTACAAAGTCTTTCAACACTGGAACATTGCAAACAATTCAAACTTGGAACACAAGTATTGTTGACCAAGTTGCTAGGATAACAGCTTCCGTTACAGGCAAGCAAGGTGACGCTGAGTTTGCGGCTTATAAGATTACAGGTTTGTTTAAGGTAGTCAGTGGTACACTCACGCAAGTAGGCAGCACAGTAACTGAGTACGCTATTACAAGCAGTGGAGCTGCGTCTTGGGATGTGCCAAGTTTTACTTTAAGTGCTGACGATGTGTATCTCAGGGTAAGAGGAACGCAGGTTACAGATACCCCTACGCAGTGGTCAGCTAAAACAGAATATGTGTCTACTACAGACGCATTACTTTAATAACTAATCAACGAGAACTATCATGGCAACGGTAAAAGAAGCACTACTTAAATTAGAAGGACATGAGAGAGAATGCTTAATCAGGTACGTTAATATTGAGCGTAGACTGGATGAAGGCCAGGTTAAATTTAGATCACTCCAAACTGCTTTGTGGGGTATCTATCCGTTGATCATTACACTCTTTGTTGTGGGGAAATTCTTTTGATTGATCTGCTTATAAAGCCTGTTACTAAACTCTTAGACAAATGGATACCAGATGCGGACACCAAGCAGAAGATCGCCCATGAGATTGCAACAATGTCTGAACGCCACGCGCAGGAAATCGCACTGGCTCAGATCGCAGTCAACAAAACAGAAGCAGGAGGCAACTGGTTCCAAGCAGGATGGCGACCAGCTACAGGTTGGGTGTGTGTTGCAGGGTTCGCAGTAAACTTCCTGATCTCTCCCCTCGCAGCAGCCTTCGGTGTTACAATACCTCAAGCAGATACAGCGGTTATGCTGCCTGTACTGATGGGTATGCTAGGGCTAGGTACAATGAGAACTGTTGAAAGGATGAAGAAAGATGGGTGATGTAGTTAAGCTAAGGCCAGACCTTGCAGCACTGTGTGAAGAGTATGAGACTCTTATAGTTATAGGTGTGAACGACGAACAGATACAGATCGTATCTAACTTGGAAGACCCTGACATTCTGTACAGTATGGAAGTTGCTAAGGCAGAGCTAATCAATGCCTACTTTACTCCTGACTATGAGGTTCACTGATGCAGATGCAATACTTCGACATCAAAGAGTTTGATTGCCAAGAGACTGGCACTAACGAAATGAGTCCCTTCTTCCTAGAGAAGCTAGACTACCTGCGTCACCAGTGTGGATTCCCCTTCAAGATTACCAGTGGTTATCGTGATCCATCTCACTCCATCGAGGCTCGTAAGACCAGACCTGGCACTCATGCTAGGGGTATTGCTGCTGACATTCAGATCAACAGTGGATCAGAAGGTTATGTGATTGTGCGTGAGGCTATGAAGATGGGGCTAGGCGGGATAGGTATTGCCAAGAACTTTATCCATGTAGATATGCGTGACACCGTACAGGTTATCTGGACATATTAGTTTACATTTGGCCGGATATAAGGCGCTAGACTACCCAAATTCTTAGCTTAGTAAACCATCTCGTTAAGATACACGGTATGGTATTAGCTCATCATTGTATTAGACTCTTTTGTTTTTTCTTTTTCTTTTCTTGCGGTATAGCCTCAATCAAAGATGATCCATGTTCTGATTTAACTTCGCCAGTTCCTAGACCTTCTTTTTCTAGCTCATCTGCAATGTCTTGACCGAGAGTTTTGCTTTCACCTTTTAGTGAAGCGCCATAAATAACTGCATCATTAAAAAGTTTGATTTGATCTTTGTCGTAACTCATAGCTTTTGCGTCACTAGCAGAAATCTTTTCTGAAAATGCAACATGGTATTTAAAGTAAGGGTTGTCTTGATAGTCAGTATGAAATTTTTTGATCTCTTTGCTAACTTCTTTTTTCTTGTCTGGCATTAGTCTAATAAACTCTTTCTAGTTTTCTTGGATTCTTTGAATGCCCCGATTATAGCATATTCAGGTATTTATTTCTCGTTGTATTCCAGCTCTAACAGCAGCTCACAGTAGTGTATGACCTTCCGTATATCCTCAGCACCATTCTTTTCGCGATGGCGTGTGATGTACTTGATGACGTTACCCTCAATAAAGCCCAGCTTATTCTTGTAGGTGTACTCGATTGGCTGTATCTCCTGCATATAGTGGCTGCCACCTTCCTGCTTATTTAGGTAGCTCATTATGTTAAATCCTGAAAGGTTAGTGCTTGCCATATCTGTCTGTAGCATCCTACAATTTCATCTCTTTCCTCCCAGCATATTCTAACTGGGATATAAATTGGTGAAACAATCAGGAGTGCAATTGCCAGACAAAAGAATTTAATTTTTTTATTATTTAGTTTCATACTTCTTCCTCAAATAGTTAAGTGACACAGGCATCTCATCACACTGCCCATCGTTGACTTCATGTAACATCCACACACCACGCCAGCTACTATTGGTCTGCGCTGTCAGGTAGTCCTCATCGTGTTGGTAGAAGATACCTGCGAACAATCCAATCATAGGCTTCATGTCTGCTCTGTTGGCAAAGGCTATATCTCTATCTTGAACGTGACCCATCACACAACTCATGTGCTTCTTGGTTAGCATCAGCTTGGCACTGCTGACTGGCCTACCCATGATACCACTGGTGAAGTAATGCGAGTAAGCTATACCGTCAATCACTACGACATCCAGGAATCCATGTACTTCCCAGCCCATCTCTTCTAGCATAAGATCATCATAGCCTATGAGACCTTCTAGTTTAGCGTCTGACTCGATTGCTCTGCCAATGCGCTGCTCATGGTTGCCCAATGTGAAGACAAGTCTAGGGTTCCATCTTTTGTCCTTATTGCGTATCAGTCTTTGCTGCTCTTCGCGGATAGGATCAAGGAACGCTCTCATTCCGTTAATGCCTGACTCAATATCAGATACATATCGACGACCCTCAAAGGACTTCTTACCTACATCCCAGCTCGAAAGGCTAGGCATATCCCAGTGATCACCGATGTGGATGATAACGTCTGGCTTCTTCTCTACTGCATACTGCCCTGCCCACCTCAGATGTGAGTGGTCACTGCCAGGTTTTACCTGCGTGTCAGGGATAATCATGTGCTTCATAATCTACTCCATTAAAAAAGCCCCCATCAGGAGGCTATGTCTTGGTATGCAATTGCAGCTAGGCCACAGATTACGATGATGATTGCGATGGTCACGATGGAACCCCCAGTAGTAGAAGAGGGGCGGATTATACTCGCTATCGTTGATGATATATAATGATACATATTCATGGATTCTATATCAGTAATGGTATATCAAACTCAAAGTATTCAGAGAGTGCTAACATTATTTCTCGCTCAACTTCAGCGTGTATCTGCTCTCTGGTGGGTTTATCTGTATGCTTGAACGCTCTGTTCAATCCAAACCCTATGCCTTGGTCAACAGCCATCTCAACTATCTTGTAGCTTTTAGGCTTCATCATCTTGCTCTCTCAACTTACGGTTCTTCCATTGCTTATGCTCATCCATGGTCAGCAATATCATTCCTGTGAGAATACCGCCAGCTCCGATTATGAAGATGGCGGCACCAAGGGCTTCCACTAGAATGGAATGTCTTCATCGACAGGGGCTGCAGCCTTAGACTTAGCTGGAGCAGCATCACCATCAGTGAAAAACACCTTTACGTTACCGAGGATAGGGGTCTTAACACCTTGCTCACGCTCCTCAGCGGATGTTGACTGAGATACAAAGCCATTGTTCTCGTACTGGTCTTGCTCGGCAGTATCAATGAAGGTAGTCAGGTCTAGGTAAGTACCTTTAGCACCCTCAAACAGTCGCTCTTTGTCGATCTTTGTTACGTCTAACTTAATGCTTAATCCAACTTTCATACTAATCTCTCCGTTTCTTCTACTATGGTTTTGACGGCCTTCTCAACTTGCTCTGCCATCGCTTTAATATACTTCTCGTTACGGTGCGCTCTCACTAATAGGTGTGGCATCTCTGGATGGTAGCTCATAAAGTCCCACCACTCTCTGCCAGTAATCCATAAGCAACCCTGCACCTGCTGGTAATACTTTGCTGGCACCTTACCTGCTCTCAGGTAGCTAACGTGTACCGAATCAGATGGACATTTTATCTCTAAACCACCTTGTTCTGCAACTAAGCCATCGGGACTACACCCAAACTCTTCGCTGTCATGCAAGATAAACCCTGTCTCGACAACCTCAAAGTCAGTGATAAACTCATAGGCTTCCCTAGCTTCTGGCTCCAGGGCAGTGCCCCTTTCCATATGCTCATTAGTGTAGAAAGGTTTGCTTCTACCAGTCAATCTCTCAGCTATCATCTCATTGATGTAGGACTCGGCTGAACTGCTAGGCTTACCACTACCTGTTACCAGTCTCCCAAAGTTAGAGGCTGATGGCCTGCCCAGTCTTGAGGCAAGCCACTCAGGGGAACCCTGCTCATCGGTTAGGATGATCATTTTACTTTTGCCTGTAGTGCGGCAATAGCTCTGGTGTGGTGGACAGCCAGCATATTATCTACAGAGTCTGCCTTAAAGTATTTCAGGAACTGCTTAACGTCTGCACCTGTCAACTCAAGTAGTGCTTTGATCTCTGATGACTGATCTGCACTGACCACCTCAGTCTTGGTGGACTCCGGCAAGTCTTCACCTGCATAGATGTAGATGCCCAGACCGAACATGGCAATACACTTTACTAGGCACCGCATACGAGCATCACTGATGTCGCGAGTGGTAGGATTTACGATAGACTTGTTTCGGTTGTCCATCACTGGCAGCCACATAGAGTGCGTTACACCCTGCACTGTTACATTTACATTGACCTCTGCTGTGTCATTCTCCAAGCGGCTACCACAGTCATAATCATAGGTAGAGTCGGGATAATGTTCCATCAGGGTTTGCCATGCCCATGCCCATGATAGGTAGGTTAGCTTGCCTTTCTGTTCTACTTTAGCTGAACAGTCGATTGCGGACAATGTTGCCCATACGGATTTTTTATTAGTCATTAGACTGCTTCTCCTGTTGTAATTAGTGAGGTTACTGCGTCTCTTGCTTCCATAATTCCTTTAAGTTTATGGCGCAAATATTTAGCTTCGAGGTTATCGTATCTTTTTGTAGCTTCACTCAAAGATTTTTCTGTAAGGATAAACAATTTATCAATTGCCAGTAAAGAGTTAGTGTATTCTGTTTTCATTAGTTAAATTCTCCTGCTGATTTCATTTGCTCAAAGACATAGCGGCTGCCATATCCAATGTCATAGGCGTTTGACTGCCCTTCTTTGTGTGGAAGACCCTGGCGGCAATCATTGTCACCGCGATCAAGGTCTGTTAGGTGAAGCTCTTGCTCGAAAGTAAGAAGAAATTCAGATCGAGTTAGGTATCGCTCAGTGCTTATCATCTTATTCTCCTGCCAAGTAGTATTCACAAACGCTACACTCTTCACCGAAGCGATTCTCTACGTCGATTCTTCTGGACTGTATTGGGTAGCCCTGTTGCTTTAGCTCAAAGATTCTTGTCGCCAGTTGGGTGATGCCCAGTTTATCATATGCTTCAAGTGAGGTGACTGTATTGCCACCCTCGAAGTGTTCGCGGATTCTCTCACGTTGTCCCATGTTATTCTCCTTTAATCCCATGTTGCTTGTACATCATATCACGTTGCTCACTGCTTCGGGCATAGCGATCTATCTGTGCTTTCATAAAGTAATTAACCTGCTTGTCGTGCTCTGCTTTACGGAGGGCTTCTTGTTCCTTCTCATACTGGCTTGGCTCTGGATCAATAGGACGCTTCTCGTAGCCCTCTAGGTTATCTGATCTACCGCCAGTAATGTTACTCATAAAGCTATTGAAGCAATCGTCTGGGCTGTTAGTTCTTGCGGGGTCTTCATCTCTGTAATCCATGTTGCTCTCCTGTGATTGAAGTGTTAATTTACATCAGGCAAATTATTATGTCAACACCTATTGCAAATTAATTTACAGATTGCTATTATGTCACCTCACTTAACAAAGGAACAAAGCATGAACATTATTAAAGCGTTATCTTTCTATATGGAACAGCAGGGCTGGACTAAAGCAGAGCTTAACCGCCAGTCTGGTGTGAACCTGGCAACCATTAGCCTAGTAATGAACGGTCATCGAGGCGCATCATTAACTACTATGAAGATGTGGTCAGACAGCTTCGGTATTAAGTTGAGCGAGTTTGTGGCAGCAGGAGAATAGTATGGAGAAGAAAGGGTACTTCGCAATCATCCCTGCATCTGTCAGATACGATAAGCGGTTACCTGCTAATGCCAAGCTGCTCTATGGTGAGCTAACTGCTCTGTCCAATGAGAAGGGATACTGCTGGGCTGGCAATAATTACTTCGCTGGTTTGTATGAAGTTAGCAAGACATCGGTGAGCAAGTGGGTAAGCGCATTGAAGGATGCAGGCTACATTGAAATCCAACTTGAGTATGCAGACAGCACTAAACAAATCTTACATAGGTATATAAGAATAGTTAATGACCCTATTGAAGAAAAGTTACATACCTCTATAACAAAAGTTAATGACCCTATTGAAGAAAAGTTAATAGATAATAGTACATCTAATAATACATCTAATAATACAATGAATAAGGGGGTTATCACCCCAGAAAAAAAGGTAAAGAAGTCGTTCGTTAAACCAACTCTTACCGAAGTCATTGATTACTGTAATGCAAGTCAGGCTAACATAGACCCACAGGGGTTCCTTGATTTCTATGATAGTAAGAACTGGATGATTGGCAAGAATAAGATGAAGGACTGGAAAGCTGCAGTAAGGACTTGGAAGCGGAAGGAAGCTGAGAAGAATAGGGAACGCCATGAAATGATCAAGGCCAAGCAGGTCAAGCAGAACGAGCAGCTTAGAAACAGAACCATTGAACACCAGCTAACTGATACAAGCTGGGCAGATTAAAGAAGATTAAATAACAGGAGAGAACCATGAGAGCAAGAAAATACGAGATGAAAGAAACCCCAATGGGCGCAGGCCGTGACCATCCCAACACGAAGTTTATCAAGTGGATTGGTGATCGCACTGATCTGGGTCTGGTGAAAGGCGAGTCATACACCCTGCATGAACTGGGAGCAGCAGTAGGAATTGTTGCCAGTAGCATGAGAGGCCGTATCAGGGGAGCAAATGAAGTAAGTGACTGCCATATGTGGGCAAACGGTGAGCGAAAACCCAAGGAAGAGTGGGGTATCACTACCATTGTCAGATGCGAGAGCAAGGCAGATAAAATCTCACAGAAATACTTGAGGATGAAGATATGACCCAAGGTGATTACGTCAAGATCAGCTCGACCACTGAGGTTGATGCAAAAATACGACACTTAGAGGCCAGGATTAGGGGGTGGAATTACCAGTCTCCCTTGACTGTGAAACTAGCACCCTTCACTGACCCCACTAGCCTAAGTCAGGATGCCCTGTTTAACATATGGTGCAGAGAGATTGCCGACCAGATGAAGAAGAAAGCACCTGATGCAGACGCTGAAGCATGGAAGTTGTGGTTGAAGCATAAATTCCTTGGTACATACGCTGTAAAGGTGGGCAGGGAGTCGATAGAGGGTCAGGTCTATGCTACCCCCAAGGGTAAGGCTAAGATGGCTACATTTATGCACAGCGTGCTTGTATATGCAGATGATAAGTTGCGTGTTAGACTCAGCGTACCTAGAAACTCAGAGTATGTGAGAGTCCGACAAAATGAGCTTGAAAAAGAATCCAAACAGAAAGCCAAGGAAGAAGCCAACGATACCACAGGAAGTGGAAAAGGCAGCAGTCCTACTGCAAAAACTGGTTCGCCTAAAAGCGAGCAGCAACTTGGGCTTCTGTGAGTGTGTCACCTGTGGATCAATCAAACATTATAAAGAGATGCAAGGCGGCCACTACTACGGTCGCAAAGAAGTGTTGCGCTTCAAGCTGTACGAGGAAAATATCCACCCTCAATGTGCCTACTGTAACTGGAAGGGTATGCTCACCACCAAAATCAGGGAGCGTTATCGAATGTGGATGGAAGATATGTATGGAGTCAGGCGAGTAAAGGCCATGAACAGATTGGCATTCAGAAAGCCGCCCAAGTTTAAGATGGATGAAGTGTTGGAGTTCAAAAAGTATTTACGCGAACAGATCAAAATTCAATTGAAGAGGTTAGGCGAATGATTCAGGAACAAACCCCATTTATTCAGATAGTGTTTGAAGAGCTTGAAGAGTATGGACTGTACGACCAGAAGCTAAAGCTGTATAACTTTTTAGAGGCCGCCATGTACGGTCAGGCAGGCAAAGCCAGAAAGGAGATCGACGCGCTGTGGCTGGAGATTCAGGACTACAAGGAACAGTTGGCTATTCCGCCAGATGAAGAAGATTTAATATTGCACCACCCCACAATGTCTGTATAATAAAACCCATCGCAGCGTTTTCACTTAGGTTTTCTCTGCGTATACAGTGGTATGTATGTAGTATGTTTTGTCTAGTAGTGTAGTACCCTTTACCCCGCCTTGTTCTCCTGCTTGGCGGGGTTTTTTTGGACGTAAAAAAAGGGACTCGAAAGCCCCCTGATTTCCTGGGATTTGGCTGGATTCAGATCCGCCAGATCATGTAGATTATAAGGCCAAAAATAACATAGCCCATGGTTACACCTGCCACCATTGCAGCAAGTGCTAGTGCGTAGTCTTTAACTTTTTGCATTTTCAATGATATTTTCATTCTACTTTTACCCTTAGTAGTATGTTCGCATAAAATATGCGGTGTGCATGAAATGCTTTCCAAGATAAATATCTTTTTTCCAAAGCATTGGATTCGACGCGCCACCAAGGGCACAGTATCCTTTATACGTTATCTGCATTGTCTAACCCTCCCAGTCTATTAGGCCGTGGTCGTGTAGTATGCATTCGACCACATCGAAATAACCGTTGAACCTATCCTGCGTATCCTCGGCATAGTGCTGATTGTCGTATTTATCCGTGATAGTTTCCACCTCGTAACAGTCGGCTTCAAGCATTGCCTCTGCAATATCTAAGCATATGGCTATGCGGTCGTGATCGTTTAAGTGTTTATTTTTCATTGTTTAAGCTCCTATTGATAAAAAAGTGAATGTTACAGTGTAGAATAAAGCGGCACCAATAAAGGCTCCCGCTATTGTCACAGTCCAACCGATCACGCTCGCGGCAATATCCAATCTACGCTCGCGCTTGCGTTCTGCCAGGATTTGATTGCGTAGTGCGCTATTCACTTCACACCTCTTACAGTTGGCCAGCCATTGACTGTCATTAGTTTGTCATAGGTGGCACTAGTTAGGTTATAGACTATAGACCAATAACCGTATTCTTGCATTTGACCCCATAGCGCGCATTTTTCCTGTATATGATTGTGACCACGACCGGCCACGTTATATTCTGCCAGCACTGGCCCATATACACTTTTTCGAAACTCTACTATTGCTTGCATCATGCCACCTCAATTGTTTGGATTAGATTGGATTTAAAGTTATTTTTGCGTTGACCGTGTACCACGATAGCGATATTTTTTGACTGGCCGTCACATAGGCCACAATCAATACACTGTATACCCTTGCTATCTGATAGGCACTCGATCTCATTATCGAATAGCGAATCGTCTGGCAGTGCTACACGAAAAGTCTTAGCGCCTAGTGATTGATATTTTAAGGCCTGTTTTGGCGTATCTGCTGAGACCTGACAAAGTAACAGGTATCGACGATCAAAGTTTTTATGGGCTATCTGGTGAGTGTATCCAGTGTGGACGCTTGAAAGCCTCACTAGTGGCTCGAATACTTCAAAGGGTACAGCAGCGGGATCACCATAGGCACCAAGTCTAAGTGCGCGACCCTGTAATATGTGGGCATGATCGTCAGCGTTATATGTTGGATAGAGTCCTTTTTTATAGCTACGGAACACGCTTAATGGTGCTTGGTGCGTCATTACATAACAGGAGCCGTTCGAGTGATGCCGCTGTGGGCAATTTCCACAAACGCTTTTATCCTCACCTGTTTTGATTGCTTGGTGTGGCTCTATATCACTGCGCAAAATCCACGTTTGAACCATTGCACCTGTTTTAGCGTTACTGGTCTCTAGTGTGGCTATTACTACAATGGGCTGTCCATCTAATACGCTGGCACCATCATATAGAATAAAGCCTTTTTGTTTTGGTTTTGCTATTGGCTTTTTTGATTGGCTAAACTTTCGCATCTGTTTCACCTGTTGTTGTAGTCAAATAATTTTAATAAGTACCACTCCGAAAAGTGGCACTGATAAAGTTACTTATCTCAAGCTATGTTGTTGCTTGGTTAAAACTCTTATATCTGTACAAACATCCCGGATTGCGTCCCGGTGCTCAGGATATAATGAGAATGCTAAATCTCTGATAGCAAAACCTTCTGATTGTTTTATTTCAGACCACTCTTTATCACCCATCTCGTTAAAACAACATTGTGCCATTTGGATTGATTTATATTGCTTTATGAAAGTTATTAAAAATTCTGAATAAGCCATTTTGTTTTTCCTATATATGTAGTAAGTAAAATTCTGTTTTCGTTGTTGTTGGGTCGCATTATATAGAGGCATTACCATATGTAAAGGATGTTTTGTTTTTTTGAGTTGAATGGGGCCAAATGAGAGTTGAATGGTATTAATTGATCATTTTTTGTACAATTAGATGGACTAAGTTGGTTATTTTTTATACAATCGGATCAAAGGGTTGTAAATAAAGTGATGGGTGAATATAGGTTTTACCACTATATAGAGCTAAGAATCTGACAGAATGGGATAGTTGCGCCTTGTAAATGTATAAGCTGTTATTATCCTGTACATATACAGTAGGATATACAGTACTGGATGGATAAACAGTGCCAGGTATTGTCCACAGGTTATCCACAGGGTATCAACATAGTTATCCAAGAGGTTATCCACAGGTTATCCACAGGGAAAAAGTACTGTCTATTTATACAGGTACCCCCCTCCCGAAGTGTCGCGTTGTGTGTATATAGAGGTCTCTCGCAAAAAAAAATTACTGAGAAATAAGATGATTAAAATAGTAACAGATGAAGAAGTACATGAGATGGATATTGAGTTGATTGAACTATTTGCAGTGTATCTATTCGACAAAGATGTAGTTGGTATGACTGATTTAATCTATGTTGTAGAAGATAGAATGGCAGTTAGTGGAGAAAATGACTACCTTGAAACTCAAAAATAAAACAACATTTACTTATGCAAAGGTAATATATGTCTAGGATAGGAATCCCCAACAAGAATAAGAAGTTCTTACTGGCTCGCCTACAGGATATGTATGGTGAACAGTTCCACCCTATCTTGAAGATGGCAGAAGCTGCTAGTAAGCTGGACTACATTGCTGAGGAAGAAGGTGATGTCACCGCCCTTAATGCTGCTGTTAATGCCTGGAGTAAGGTTGCTGAGTACACTGAGCCTAAGCTGAAGGCTGTAGAGATAAGAGCTGACGAGGGCGCTGTAGTAGCAATCCAACGTAAACGCTTTGATGGTACTGCTATTGAGGCAGAAGTCGTAGAAGTAGACCCAGTGGTAGAGGCAATCGTCAATGCTGCTGTAGATGATGATGAGGATGAAGAGTAATGGCTAAAGGTAAGAGTCTGGTACATAAGCTAGACAAAGAAACACAGAAAGAACACTTCCCCAACCACCATGCCAAACTAAACGGTGGTAAGGGTAGCGGTAATCGCAAATCAACTCCTGAGACTCGCGAGAAGTTTAAAAGTGGCTATGATGGAATCGACTGGAGCAAGAAATAGTGCCGACCATAGAATACTGCATGGGGCCGCAAGGACAAGTCCTACAAAATTACGCTGACTGCCGCTCTCAGAACTCCTTTATTATGGGGCCACTGGGTTCAGGCAAGACTGTCCAAACCATCCTCAA
>Ga0209092_10000686_pt1 | contig 33859 bp, 25 predicted proteins | sample FraStrMetagenome_FD_187446 | JGI IMG/M metagenome (GOLD analysis project Ga0209092, IMG submission 187446) | Marine eukaryotic phytoplankton communities from Arctic Ocean - Fram Strait ARC3M Metagenome (SPAdes) (version 2) | ecosystem: Environmental > Aquatic > Marine > Oceanic | place: Fram...
TAACAGCACAAGATATAAGAGAAATGAATCTCTTTAAGTACTATAGGTTAGTAAGAAAATGGGCTTGTAAAACTTACAACATAACCGACGCTGACCTAGAGTTACTTATATATTTAGATTGTAAAGGTAGGTTTAATAGACAAGATTTTATAAACGGAGTGTACACGATGAGTTGGGACAAAGCTAGATGGGACAGGCTTAGGAAAAACGATTGGATAGAAGTGTGGAGGCATAGAAACAGAACTACTATAAAGTATTCTGTGTTTAAAACTTCTTTTAAATGCTCTCAATTAATAAGTAGGATATATAGAGTACTACTAGGAGAAGAAGATTTACCAACGTCAGAGAGAAGTAAATTTTTTAATAACAAATCATATACAGATAAAGTTTACAACAAAGCTATAGACGATATGATTAAAGACAAAGACAGATAACATGGCATTTAAACTTGGAAGAGAAAAACGAGGTATTAAAAACTCACAGACTACACCTATATTTAGAAAAAAACTAGATAAAGGTATTTTAGGTGAAGCCAATGACGATGGAAGTATATTTATTAGTAAAGATATAAAACCTGGTAGTAAGCAAGAAAAAGAAGTAATAACCCATGAAAGTAAGCACGCTAGAGATATGAGTGATGGTAAGCTTTCTTATGGTGATGATCACATTAGGTATAATGGTAAAACTTATCATAGAGAAAATGGTAAGATAAAGTATAATGGAAAGTGGCACGAAGAAGGAAGCAAAGAGTTTCCTTGGGAAAAAGCCGCATATAAAGAATCAGACAAAATTAAAAACAAATAACTATGGCATTCAAAATGAAAGGTAGTTCGTTATACGGATCACCACTAGCTCAAAAAAAAGGTAAAAAAAATAATAATCCTAAAGATTCAGAGGGAAGATCTCAAAACGTAAACGCTAAAGACTATTTAATAGAAGACGTTTCCGAGGTTCAAAAAAACGACAAAGGACTATTTGTTACTGGTCTTGAGGATGGAAACTTTAGCAACAACTCAACTCAGGATACTACTTACTTACCTCGTGGTGCTAAACACTGGAGTGGTAAAGATTACAAAAAAGGTGATTATCTAGATGAAACTGATTTTGAAGAAGGAGATTTAGGAACTGGCTATGACTTTGATAAAAAGAAAATAAGACCATCTAAGAAAAAGAAAAAGTAATGTTAGGTAAATTACTATCTGGTGGTGCTACTGAACTCATAAAAAGTGTCGGCGGCGTTATAGACAACTTACATACTTCAAAAGAAGAAAAGCTAGCAGCAGAGCTTAAAATCAAAGAGATGGTGATGAGTTACGAAGCGGAGATGCAAAAGCAAGTAACTGAGCGTTGGAAAATGGATATGCAATCCGATTCATGGCTTAGTAAAAACATAAGACCTTTAGTCTTAATATTCCTAGTGGTATCGACGGTATTATTAATATTTATCGATGCTGGAATTATTAGGTTTGAGGTTAAATCTTCGTGGGTAGATTTATTACAATTAGTTTTAATAACAGTTATAGGTGCTTACTTCGGTGGCAGAAGCTTGGAGAAAGTAAAAAAATAAATAATTAATGGCTAGAATTAGTACATACGCAATAGACCCGGTACTAGACGCACTAGACAAGCTTCACGGTACTGATGAGAACGGAGTTACAAGAAACTTCAATATGGGTGGAGGTGGACCAGTTACACCTGGTGGTGGAACTAGCAACACTTATATAACAAACAACTCAAGCACTACTGTAAATAACTCTGTTGTAAACTATATAACAGAAGCCGATCCTAGGGCTTTGGCTTTTTTATACCACAACAATACGTTACACGCAAGTGGTACTAATTATACTGGTGGAACAATAAACATTTCAAGTGCAGCTAACTCTATAGTATTTTCAGCTGTATCTACATTGAAAGTTAGTAAATTTCCATACGCAACACATTTAAACAACCCTTCTCCTCTTACTTCACAAAACATATTAGCTGAGTACGTGGGAATGAAGGTTAAGTGGTCTTGGGTTAATGATCCAAATGTTTATGGTATATATGAGGTAAATAGCTTTATTCAAGATACTTCAAATACGGACTTTTATGACATGGGTCTTACGTATATATCTGGAAATGGATCGCTAACAGCACACCCGCTTCCAGATCTTTATATATTAGAGCCTTTTGGCGATGGTGGTGACAAACACTATACTCACACGGAAACAAACGCAACTTCAACTTGGACTGTTGATCATAACTTAGGTAAATACCCAGCTGTACAATGTGTGGTTGGTAACACTATATTTATACCTAACGTAGAACACATATCCATCAATCAATTAAAAATATATTTATCCGCTGATGGTAGTGGAAAAGCTTACTGTAACTAACAAAACAAATAACAAACTTAAAACAATAACATGAAATTTCTAAATCACTTAGATCTTGTAGAAAATGAAGCAAGACGACTTAAAATGTACCGAGTTGCAGCTTCTGCCTACACTCCAAGTATAACATCATCTGGTAATATAATTATGGACACAGCCGCGGCTATTCCAAAGTGGTGGGATGGTACTGCTTGGCGTGACTTCTCATATAACACTACTGGTGGTGTAAATACTACTTACACTTATGCTGTTCCAGCTAGTACAACTAAACTTAGGTTAACTGGGTCTGATTCCACTACTAATGATATTGAAATAGCTGCTGGTACAGGTTTTATGTCTGTCGTTAGAACAAATGCTAATAAACTAACAATAAATAACGAGACTTACAATATTGGAATTTCTACACCTACAACTGCTGTATCGGGTAAAAACGTTGCTATAGATCTTGGTAGAAGTAGTGGTAGTGTAGTTGATGAGGTTGGTATACAAGATGGTACGTATATAACTAACAGTATAGTAAACACTGGTACATTCAAGGGAGATTTAAGTGCTGTTGATGGAACTGCTGGTGAAGCTGAAAGAGTTTTAGCTAAAAGTAACAAATGGATAACTATAGCGTCAATAAACACAAATACACAGAACACTTACTCAACAAGTATCCCGTCATCAACAACAAAACTTAGATTGTCTGGTGCTGGCGCAGCTGGTAACACAACAGATGATATTGAGTTTGTAGGTTCTGGTGCTACGAGTGTTACTAGAACAAATGATAGCAAGTTTACTATATCATCTACTAATACACAGTACACTGGTACAGTTAGTACTGGTATAACTTTAACTGGTACCGTGTTCACAGTTAACACTTGGGGCCAAATAAGTCTTGCTACTTCAGGTTCAACACAAGGTGAGACTGCTGGTAGATACTATAGAGTAGGAACGGACACTGCTGGTAAACTTATAGTAAATGTACCTTGGGTAAACACAAATACAAATACAACTTATACCGCTGGTACTGGTATGACATTAAATTCAACAACGTTTAATGTTAATACTTGGGGCGCTATATCTGGTACTTTAAACGCTGCTCAAGGTGAGACATCTGGTAAGTGGTATAAAGTTAACACTGACTCGAATGACAAACTTGTAGTTAATGTACCTTGGCAGAACACTCAAACAACTAATACTGACGCTAACTACGCTTTAAGTGTAGGTGCTGTATCTTCAAATGAGTCTACGTTATCATTAGTTGGTTCTTCTGGTGGTTCTACAACAACTGCTAAATTCTCAGGTACTACTAATGAAATAGAAATCACAACTCCAGCAACTGGTAATGCTGGTGATATTACTATTGGTTTACCGAACGATGTAACAATTGGTAATGATTTAGCTGTTACTAACGATCTTACTGTAACTGGTGATTTAACTGTTAACGGTACAACAACAACAATAGATACTACACAACTTCTAATTGAAGATAATCTTATAACGTTAAACAAGAATCAAACCGGTACACCTTCAACTACCTTAACTTCTGGTATTGAAGTAGAAAGAGGTACACCAACTAATTCTAGTATTCATTGGGTTGAGCAAACGGACAAATGGGTTGCTAATGATGGATCAAACTCTTATAACATAATACAAAATGTATTTACAACTGCAACTGGTGACAGTGGTACTGCAGCGGCTAACTCATACACAACTGCTTTAGCTGTAAACGGTGCAAATGGTATAACAACTACAGCCTCAGGTCAAGCAATATCAATATCTGGTGGAACTGGTATGACTCCATCAAAAGTTGCAACCATATCTTCTACAAGTATAAACTCTTCTACAAACAAAAAAGCAACTATTACACATAACTTAGGTACTAAAGATATAGTAGTTAGACTTTACGAAATACAAGGTGAAGGTGCTTATAATGAGATTTACGCAGATGTAACAGCAACTACCACATCGGCGTGCACGGTTCAATTCTCCGCAAACCTAAGTGTTAGTGTTAGAGCCGTAATAATTGCTGCTAGATATGCTGGATCTGTAACTCCAACATACTCATAGATAATAACAATAAAATTTAATAGATGAAGTTTTTAAACGACATTATATTAACAGGTGCAGGGGCTGATTTAACGGCCCCTGCCACTGTTACTTTTTCGGGGCTTAGCACAACAACAGAAACAAATGCTGTTGTAATAAATAGCTCGGGTGTCCTTAGTAAAAGGACATTAGGTAGTAATGCGTTTAATAGTACAACAATACCTACTAACGCTGTGCTAACTACAGGCAACCAGACTATAGCCGGTGTCAAAACATTCTCTAATAATTTAACTGTTGGTAGCAACTCTTTGACAGCTGGCTCGTTAGACATAAACGGCAATGCAGATATTTCTGGTAACCTAACGGGAGTTGATGCTTTCACTGCTAGTGGTAAAATACAAGGTGCAGAATTAGAAGGAACAAGTTTAGACATTAACGGCAATGGTGATGTATCAGGAACGTTAAATGTAACGGGTAGTATAACAACAAGCAGCGCTGGAGTTAATGGAAATTTATACGCTAACAGGTATATTCAAAATGCAACTGGTATACCAACAAACAATTTAGGGGCGCCAACAGTAACTGAAATGGCTTTGTTTGAAAATCAATTTAGACCTCAAACAACTTTAGCTAATAGTTATGATGATTTAGCTGATCTTACATTTTTTACTAGAGCAAGTGGTACTGGTGAAGGTGATTATGCAGAAGTAACTAGTTATAGTGACGATCAGAAGCGTAAGTTCTTAAGAACACATAACTCTTCTGTTGTAATACCAAATGGGCATAATTCATTTAGAATAGAGTTTGTAGCTAAGTATTATACCTTTGCAAACGCAATGGTGGCTTATTGGTCTAGTCAAAGTCACAATTCACAGGTTCATGTATGGAAAAGAAGATGTGATAACAATGAGTGGTATCAACACACTAGCTCAACAACTACAGTTTCTTCTTGGCCTGGACACTTATATTTACCTTTTGGCACAATAGCTTGGAACGAAGACAATACAACTTCCTCAGGCCACTACAATAAAATAAGAATAGAATTCACTAACATTACCTGGAGTACAGGAAGTTATTCTGATAGGGATATACTTTTATATGGTATGCAAATATGGGGTGGTTACCCATCAGGTAAAAGAACCGTGCATAATTATGATCAAAATGGTAAGCTAGATCTATTTAAAGACCTTGGTTTACCAGACAATGGTGTTGCAACTTTTGGTAGTGGTGATGATTTAAAAATATACCACGATGGTAGTAATTCATACATAGAAGATTCTGGTACTGGTAATTTAAAGATCAGGACTAACGCTTTAAATGTAATGAATGCCGCAAATAGCGAGACTATGCTGAGCGCTACGGAAAATGGAGCTGTTTCTCTTTATTATGACAACGCTTTAAAACTAACAACAGCTTCTGGTGGTATTAATATAACAGGTGAATTAGAAGCTGATAGTTTAGACATAGACGGTAACGCTGATATATCTGGCACGCTGTCAGGTAATTTTGTAGTAAGAAGTACAAACAATGCAAACACAGATGGAGCAAACTTTGCTGTAGACACAACAAACAAAAGTGCAGATGAATATGCTTATGAAGTTTTGCGTAGTGGTACTACAGTGGCTGGTATAACTATGGTCGGTAAAATTACTGGTACAGAGTTAGAAGGTACAAGTTTAGACATTAATGGTAACGCTGATATATCTGGGACTTTAACTATAGTTGCGCCAACAGCTAATTTACACGCAGCAACCAAAGCCTACGTAGATGGAGCTGTTATAGCAAACACAGACACTCAAGATTTATCTCAGAGTGGTAATACGGTTTCTTTGGTTGATGGAGGTAGTGTTGATATAAGTGCTACAACTGCGGTTGCAGCTAACACATCACACGCCGCTTCAGCTCATGCTCCATCAAATGCAGAGCAAAATGTACAATCTGATTGGAATGCTACAAGTGGTGATGCTTTTATAGATAACAAACCTACAATACCTAGTGGTAATCAAATTATTGATTGGACATCAGACCAAGGGTCTACAAACATCCACGCGGGTAATTACACTGATACAGACACTGTTTACACTCACCCAACAACCGCTGGTAATAAACATATACCAACAGGTGGTGCTAGTGGTGAGTTTTTAAAATATACAGCAAGTGGAACAGCTGTCTGGGCAACGCCTTCTTATATAGCCAACACTGATACTAATAAATTTCTAAGTGGTATATCAAAAAGTAGTAATACGCTAACTTTTACTGTAACCGGTGGTACTAATCAAACTTATACATTTGGTGCCAACGCGTTTAATAGTACAACCATCCCGGCAGCAGAATCCTACACTCAACACGAGAATATATCAGCCGCAACATCCGTTAACGGAACTGGTAGAGCGTACATACAAGATATAACTGTAGATAGCAATGGTCATGTTACTGGAATTGCAACAGCTACTGAAACAGTAGTAAATACAAATACACAGAACAGTGCCGCTACAACAAGAGGCTTCTTTTCTGGTTCAGGTATAAATACTAGCACTGGTGTTATCACGAACACTACTTACGGTAGTGCTACTACAGAAGCCAGAGGGCTTGTAATGGTTGGTGACGGTCTGAGTATTACAGAAACAGGTGTTTTATCAGCAACCGCGAGTACCGATGCTACAACATCAGCATCTGGGGATATGTCATCTCAGGATAAAACTAAATTAGATGGTATTGAGTCTTTAGCAGACAAGACAGATGCAACCAACGTGGCTGCGGCTGGAGCCAGTATGAAAACCTCTACAGAAACAATTAGTGGTGCTAAAACTTTTAGCTCTTTAACAACTATAAGTAACACAACAGATTCTTCTAGTGCTGCCGGTACAAATGGCGCGTTAAGAACCGCTGGTGGAGCAAGTGTTGCTAAAAAATTATATGTAGGTTCTACGATAACAGGTTCTGCTGATGTAATAGCTTACTCAGATAAGCGTTTAAAGAAAAACGTTAAAACATTAGATGGTAAGAAAGTGTTAGAGATGCGAGGAGTTAGTTTCGAGCGTACTGACAGTGGAAAACAAAGTTCAGGTGTAATAGCACAGGAAATGGAAAAGGTTGCACCAGAACTCGTTATAGACGATGGTAACTACAAAGGTGTTGCTTATGGTAACGTTGTAGGTTATTTAATAGAAGCTATAAAAGATCAACAAAAACAAATTGACGAATTAAAAGAACTTTGCAATGGCTGTTCCAAGTAGTGGCATAATTAGTTTAGTTCGTATAAAAAACGAAGTCAGCGAAGATGATTACAACGCTGGCGTTGGTTATACAGGTATATCTTTACAAGAGTTAGCTACTGGTGTAATAAACACCAATAGCGCTAGTGCACCTAATTCTAATGCTCCCCATGCTATGTCAGAATGGTATGGTTATGACCAAGATGCTGAGGCTGCGTTTTCAGATGCTTATTCTGTAGCAAAATCTATAACCACTGGAACTGGACAAGCAGTTTATATAGCAGATAGTGATGCTCATTTTAATTTTATACATAGTGATGCCTATACAATATCATTTTGGGTTAAGCCAGGTTGGTCAGCGAATTTAAACACCAATATACATTTGTTTTCATCTACTACTGCTGGTTCAACAGATGCAAGTGCTAACATGATTAGAATATATTATCATGAAGGTTTAAATAGGCTATACTACGAATATCGTTCCGCATCAACTGCTAAGAAATCTAATTTTTATTTATTTCATTCTAACTCTGGTAATCATGCAGCAGCATATGCAGCAGCTAATTTAGGAACTTCATATTGGAGTGCTGCAAATAGAGGAAATGTTGGAGATGATGACTTTACAATGATTACTGTTGCAAAATCAACAACAAATTCTGCTGGATCTAGTTATGCAAAAGTTTATTGGAATGGTACTTGGTTAGGTAATGGGCATTATGGAGCAAACGGAACTGGACAAGGAACTCCTAGTATGACTAGTGTTGATAGACAAATAGCTTTAGGTAGTAATAGTTGGAATTATACAAAATCAGGTGATAGTACAGAAACACAGTTTAATGATTTAACTATTTGGGATAAACAATTATCAGCAACTGAAATATCAGAACTTTATAATAGTGGTACAAGACTTGATGCTACTAGTCATAGTGCAGCAACAAACTTACAAATGTATTATAAGTTTGAAAATGATGGTACAGATAGTAGTGGTAATGAGGCTCCTAACTTTACATTAAGTGGTAACTCTAACTTTGAGACATTATAATGAAATATTACATAGTAACAAGTAAAGTTTTTGAAACTTTAAACAAAGAAAACATAGATTATGCTCTTAGTAGCATAGATAATAGTAAAAACATAGTCGTTACAAGTGATACTATAGATAGCGCATTAAGCACTTTTACTAACGCATCAGGCTTGTCCACGTATACTTTTAACAATCATACTGATTGGGTAGGTGATAACACAGGCATAACAGAAGAAGAGATCGCAGATGTGAAGTACATATCTGGATTGTAATTAATTAAATTAAATTAAACAAAAATGGCAAAAAGAAAAACACAAAAAGTAGTAGACTTAGCACCTAAAGGTGAGAAACTAACTAAAGAAGAATTAACAGCTTTACAAGCATTAGCTAGAGACTTTGAGGCTCACTATAGAGAGCTTGGGGTACTGGATTTTAGAAAGCACACATTAAACCACGCTGTACAAGAATTACAGAAGGCAATGGAGAAAATGCAATTTGAGTTAAAGGGTACTTATGGAGATGTTGATATTGATATCACTACTGGTGAGATAAAAGAGATTTCTAATGAAACTAATTCGTAAGATATCTATAGGCTCTAACTATAAGAATGACGCCATGCACTATGCCGTGGGGCAAGAAGTGTATGGTGGTCATACTATATGCGATATTATAGAAGAAGACGATAAGTTCTCTGTTTACATAAGAAAGGGAAACCAAGTGATACCTTGGAAAGACTTTAACAAAAACATGGCTATATCCGTAGAGTACAACCTAGAGTTTAAATAATGAAAGGTGTTTATAGCTTTATAATAAAACCAAAAGGAGAAAGATATAACAATACAAAAAAAATAGGTGATAAAGAGTTGATACTGAATGCTGAGATATCAAATCACCAATACATAAACAGAGAGGCTATTGTTACAGCTGTTCCTATGGCATACGATACTTATATAAATGTTGGTGATACAGTTTTAGTTCATCACAATGTTTTTAGAAGATGGTACAACGTAAGAAAAGAAGAGAAAAATAGTAATAACTATTTTAAAGAAGACACTTATGTTGTATTTGAAGATCAGATATTCGCTTACAAAAGAAATGATGTCTGGACACCTTTAAAGGGTTATTGTTTTGTGCAGCCTTTAAAAGAGAATAATAAACTGTTTAATGAGGAAGAACAATTGAGAGGTATTGTTTTGTTTTCAGACGGTACAGTTGATAAAGAAAGTTTAGTTCAATTTAAACCATCATCTAAATTTGAATTTATTATTGATGGCGAGAGGGTATATCGAGTTAGATCAAATAAAATTACAATTAAATATGAATACCAAGGAAACGAAGAGAAGTATAATCCAAGCTGGGCAAGTAGCAGTTGATGAGTTAATTAAAGTTGCAAAAGAACCTATTGTAGATTCTGACGACGATATATCAGCTGACAGATTAAAAAACGCAGCAGCAACTAAAAAACTAGCTATATTCGACGCTTTTGAAATACTTAACAGAATACAAGAAGAAGAAAACTTGCTTGAGGGCAAAGCACCTGAAGAGACAGAGAAAGAAGCTTTTAAAGGATTCGCAGAAAGTAGATCTAAATAATGTACAAGCAAAGTTTAGTTGAAATAATAGAACCCATTAAAAAAACAACTGTCACTAGAATGAACCGTGGTAGTAAATGGAGTTACGGATATAATAAAGAACACGATATTGTTGTAGTTTCTAAAACAGGTAAAATTGGTGATATAATCCAGATACAAGGTTTAAAAATAGCTTTACCAAAACAACCTAAAGAAATATATAAGCATGAAGACGATATATGGGTTAGACAGGAGTATCCTAAGCAGCTTTCTCGATTAAAGAATATATTTGATTGGAGAAGTTACCCGGATGACCAGAAGGATCAGTGGCATGATTATATAGATGAAGAGTTTAAACGCAGGGAAGAGGGTTTTTGGTTTACTAATAATGGAAAAGCAACGTGGTTGCCAGGAACTCACTACATGTATTTACAATGGAGTAAGATTGACGTAGGTGCTCCAGATTTTAGAGAAGCAAACAGGTTATTCTTTATATTCTGGGAAGCTTGTAAGGCGGATAAAAGATGTTACGGAATGTGCTACCTTAAAAATAGACGATCTGGATTTTCTTTTATGTCATCAGCAGAGACGGTTAACTTAGCAACAATGAAAAGTGACAGTAGATACGGTATACTATCTAAGTCAGGTGCGGATGCTAAAAAGATGTTTACCGACAAAGTTGTACCTATTAGCGTTAACTATCCTTTCTTTTTCAAACCAATACAAGATGGTATGGATAGGCCGAAAACGGAGCTAGCCTTTAGAGTACCAGCTAGTAGATTTACAAGAAAAAAAATAACATCTAACGAGAAGATAGAAGATTTAGCTGGTTTAGATACAACTATAGATTGGAAGAACACTGGGGACAATAGCTATGATGGTGAAAAATTAGCATTATTAGTACATGATGAAAGTGGTAAGTGGGAAAGACCTGATAATATTTTAAATAACTGGAGGGTTACAAAAACATGTTTACGATTAGGTAGTAGAATTATTGGTAAATGTATGATGGGATCAACCTCAAACGCATTAGACAAAGGTGGAGACAATTTTAAAAGATTATACAATAGCTCCGATGTCACAGAGCGAAATAGAAACGGTCAGACTAAGTCTGGTCTCTACTCTCTGTTTATCCCAATGGAATGGAACTATGAAGGCTTTATTGATAAGTACGGAGTTCCTGTATTTAATACACCTGATAGGGATGTATTCGACCCACAAGGAGAGTTAATAGATGTAGGTGTAATAGACAACTGGCAAAACGAGGTTGATGGCCTTAAGTCAGACCAAGATGCTTTAAACGAATTTTATCGTCAGTTTCCAAGAACAACTGAGCACGCGTTTAGAGATGAGAGTAAGAACTCAATATTTAACTTGGTTAAGTTATACCAACAGATAGATTACAACGAGGGTTTAGGTAACACGTTAGGTTTGACAACTGGAAACTTTCAATGGGTTAACGGTATAAAAGATTCTAAGGTTATATTCTATCCAAACCCACAAGGTAGATTTAAAGTAAGTTGGGTTCCTAAGATGGAGTTGCAAAACAATATTATAGTAAAGCAAGGTATAAGATACCCGGGTAACGAGCACATGGGTGCTTTTGGTTGTGATAGTTACGATATATCAGGTACGGTAGATGGAGTTGGATCGAAAGGAGCTTTGCATGGTTTAACTAAGTTCAGCATGGAAGATGCTCCACCAAGCTCTTTCTTTTTAGAATACATAGCTAGACCACAAACAGCAGAGATGTTTTTTGAAGATGTGTTGATGGCTTGTGTGTTTTACGGAATGCCACTACTATGTGAGAATAACAAACCAAGATTGCTCTATCATTTTAGAAGGCGTGGTTATAGAGGTTTCAGTATGAATAGACCTGATAAAACGTGGAACAAACTATCAGTTACAGAAAAAGAAATAGGTGGAATACCTAATTCAAGTGAAGATATAAAACAAGCTCACGCTGCTGCTATAGAGATGTATATACAAGAAAAAGTAGGAGAGATATCAGAAGGTAACTTCGGAGATATGTACTTCAATGAAACTTTAAATGATTGGAGTAAGTTCGATATAAATAAGAGAACAAAGTTTGATGCAACTATAAGTTCTGGTTTAGCTATAATGGCTTGTAATCGACATTTATATGCACCTAACGCAAAAATAAAAAGAAAAGAAGTGAATATAAGTATTTCAAGATATAATAACAATGGATCGAATTCAACAATAATTAAACACTAATATGGCAGAGTCTTTTAATCATAAAAATTTCCCATCTCAAGTTGTTAGTGACCGAGAAAAGGTTTCTAGTGAGTATGGGTTGCGAGTAGCTAGAGCCATTGAAGTAGAATGGTTTGATGGTCCTTCTCACAGTAGAAGCTCAGGAGCTCAAAGAAAGTTTCACAACCTAAGGTTATATGCTAGAGGCGAGCAATCAATACAAAAATACAAAGACGAGTTATCTATAAACGGTGATTTGTCTTATCTTAATTTAGACTGGACACCAGTACCTATTATACCTAAGTTTGTTGATATAGTGGTAAATGGTATGGCTGGCAGAGGGTTTGAATTAAAAGCCTACTCACAAGATCAATACGGAGTTTCTAAAAGAACAAAGTACATGAACAGCATGATAGCTGACATGCAAGCTAAGAAGTACAACGATAAGGCTATGAGTAATTTAAACATAAACTTATACGAAAACGACCCAAAAGAGTTACCAGACTCAAAAGCTGAACTTGAACTACACATGGCTTTGAACTATAAACAGTCTGTTGAAATTGCTAATGAAACAGCTATAAACACTTTAATGGATGGTTGTAAATACGATCTAACAAGAAGAAGATGTTTGGAAGATTTAACTGTTTTAGGTATTGGTGCTACCAAAACAACATTTAATTGGTCTGAAGGAGCTAAAGTAGAATATGTTGATCCTGCTAACTTAGTTTACTCATATACTGACTCACCATACTTTGATGATATATATTATGTTGGAGAGGTAAAACACTTACCTATAAACGAAGTAGCTAAAGAGTTTCCACACTTGTCTGAAAGTCAATTAGAAGAAATACGCTCTAAAAACAATAACACAGCTGGTAATTATCTTAGTGATACTGATAAAAATAAAGTATCTATACTATACTTTAATTACAAAACGTTTATGAATGACGTTTATAAAATTAAAAAGTCTAAATCAGGTGCTGAAAAATCTATACAAAGAGATGACAGCTTTATGCCACCAAAAGGAGCTAGTGATTATTCTAAACTACAAAGAACCGTTGAGTGTTTGTTTGAGGGAGCTTTGGTTTTAGGTACTGACATATTACTCAAGTGGCAGAAGGCTGATAATATGATGAGAACTAAAAGTGATTTTAACAAAGTTAAAATGAACTACTCCATAGTTGCTCCAAAAATGTATAACGGCAAGATAGAATCTATTGTAAGCAGAATTACTAGCTTTGCTGATATGATACAACTAACTCATCTAAAACTTCAACAGGTGTTATCTAGAATGGTTCCTGATGGTGTTTACTTAGACATAGATGGTTTAGCTGAAGTTGACTTAGGTAACGGAACCAACTATAATGCTCAAGAAGCTTTAAACATGTTCTTCCAAACTGGATCTGTTGTTGGTAGATCGTTTACTCAAGATGGTGATCAAAACCCAGGTAAAATACCTATACAAGAAATTTCAAATGGAGCTGGTGCAGGTAATAAATTACAAGCACTTATAGGTAACTATAACTACTATCTACAGATGATTAGAGATGTAACCGGTCTCAATGAAGCAAGAGACGCTTCAACTCCAGACTCTAGATCGTTAGTTGGTATACAAAAATTAGCCGCAGCAAACTCTAACGTTGCAACTAGACACATATTAGATGCTAGTTTGTTTTTAACAGTGGAAACAGCAGAGCAAATATCACTTAGAATATCAGACATATTAGAGTACTCACCTACTAAAGACGCTTTTATACAACAAATAGGAGCTCACAACGTAGCTACTTTAGATGAGATGAAAGAGCTACACTTATACGATTTCGGTATATTTATAGATTTAATGCCAGACGAAGAAGAGAAACAAGTACTTGAAAACAATATTCAAATGGCTATACAACAAAAAAGCTTAGATATTGATGATGCTATTGACATACGAGCGGTTAAAAATTTAAAAATGGCTAACCAGTTAATAAAGTACAAGAAGAAAAAGAAGCTAGAAAGAGAACAAGCCATGTCAGAGCAGAATATAAAAGCTCAAGGCGAGTCTCAACAACAAACAGCTCAAGCAGCAGCTCAGTCTCAAATGCAAGCTAACCAAGCTAAGGTAGAAGCTGAAATGAAGTCTGAAGAACAAAAAAACGGTTTGAAAATACAATACATGGAAAAAGAAGCTGCAATGAAAATGAAGCTAATGGACCATGAGTTTGAGATAAACAAGAAGTTGAGAGAGATGGACAACCAAGCTGCGTCTGCTAAAGAAAATCAAAAAGATGATCGTAAAGATAATCGAGAAAAAATGAAGGGAGAGCCTAAAAACTTTGAGTCTGCTAATGATAGCATGCAAGGTGGAATGGGTGTAGCAGGATTAACAAGTAACTAATTATTTAATATTATTTTATCATGGAAGAAAACAAAGAAGACGTTGTCGAGGAGACTACGCAAGAACAACCGTCACCGGTATCAATAAATGAAGACGGCGACATAAAACTAGATTTAACAAAAGTACAAGAAGAGAAAGCAGAGCCTGAAGCTGAGGTAGTTGAAGAAAAACAAGAAGAAGAAGTCGTAGAACCAATAGCTGAAGAACAATCGTTAGAAGAGGTTGTTGAAGAGTTTGTGGAAGACACACCAGAAGCTATAGAAGAAGATATAGTAGATATACCGGAAAACGTTCAGAGACTAATGGACTTTATGGATGAAACTGGTGGTGACTTACAAGACTACATTAAGTTGAATGCGGACATTAGTGAAATGGACGACTCAGAGGTTTTAGAAGATTACTATAAAGCAACGAAACCTCATCTTGACGGTAAAGAAATAAACTTTTTATTAGAAGACCAATTTTCGTTTGACGAAGAGGTTGATGATGAAAAAGAAGTAATGAGAAAAAAGTTAGCCTTAAAAGAGCAAGTTGCTGAGGCTAGAGCTCACTTAGAAGAGTCCAAATCTAAATATTACAATGATATCAAATCTGGCTCGAAGCTTACGAGTGAACAGCAAGAGGCGATTGATTTTGTAAATAAGTATAATCAGGAGAATGAGCAGAACATGGAGATTGTAAAACTACAACAATCAGCGTTTCAAGATCAAACTAAAAAAGTATTTAACAAAAACTTTGATGGATTTGAATTTAACATCGGTGATAAAAAAGTAACTTATAATATCCAGGACGTTGACAATGTACGAGACAAGCAGTTAGACATCAATAATTTCGTTGGAAAGTTTCTAAACGATAAATCAATGATGGAAGATGCTGCTGGTTATCACAAAGGATTGTTCACTGCAATGAATCCTGATGCAGTAGCTAAACATTTTTACGAGCAAGGTAAATCGGATGCTATCAAGCAAACGGTTGCCGATTCAAAAAACATCAATACATCAAGAGAGTCTCATAAAGTTTATGAAGGCGAGGGAGGTATAAAGTTCAAGGTGTTAGGAGATAGCTCTGATGATATGAGGCTACGAGTTAAAAAAAGAAGAAAGTAAACGATTTACTTTCACAAACTTAAAACATATTAAAATATGGCTGTAACAGGTGTACCGGCTGCTGGATATACTCCAGCACCGATGAAACAAACGTTGAGTACTGCTTATTTAGATTTCGCAAACGGAACTAATGACTGGGCACAACAATATTTACCAGATCTTATGGAAAAAGAAGCTGAGGTTTTTGGAAACAGAACTATCTCAGGATTTCTTTCACAAGTAGGAGCTGAAGAATCTATGAGCGCTGACCAAGTAATTTGGACAGAGCAAGGTAGATTACATTTATCTTACAAGGCTGTTGCTTTAACTGCTGCTGGTGCTGTAGGAACATTAACTTTTGACTCTGGATCACAAGATGTTGATGGTAACACTGTAGCTGCTTTAGCTCACGGTATCCGTCCAGGTGACATGCTTTTGGTATCTGACTCTGACGAAACTGTAAGATGTTACGTTAAGGCTGTTACTACTGCAGGTGCTGTTACTATCTTACGTTACGATGGTGCTAACATTGTTAGTGGTAACTTAGCTGCTGGTGATGTTAGTGTACTAGTATATGGATCTGAGTATGCTAAAGGAACTATAGGGAGAGAAGGTGCTAACAAGCCACAGTTCAAATCTAGAACTAACAAGCCAATTATCTTGAAAGATAAGTATGAGGTTTCAGGATCTGATGCTTCTCAAATTGGTTGGGTTGAAATTTCTGGTGAAGAAGGTCAATCAGGTTACTTATGGTACCTAAAAGCTTCAGGTGATACTAAGGCTAGATTCTCTGATTACTTAGAAATGGCGATGATGGAGTCAGTTGCTCCAACAACCGCTTTAACTAATACTGCAACAGGCGCTGGTGTTATTGGTGGAACTGAAGGTATGTGGGAAGCTTTAGAAACTAGAGGTAATATATCTAACGCTTTAGATAATACTGCTACGTTAACTGAGTTTGACGCTATCATCGACGAGCTTGATGCTAATGGTGCTATTGAAGAGAACATGATGTTCTTAGATAGAAAAACATCTTTAAACATTGATGATATGCTTGCTACTTTATCTGATGGTTCTCAAGGTGGTGTTGCTTACGGTGTATTTAACAACGAAGAGGACATGGCATTGAACTTAGGTTTTACTGGTTTCAGAAGAGGTTCTTACGACTTCTACAAGTCTGACTTTAAATACCTTAACGATAAATCAACAAGAGGATTAATTAACTCTACTGACTCGACTAATGCGATTCACGGTGTTATGATTCCTGCTGGTGTATCTTCTGTATACGATCAATCATTAGGAAAGAATCTTAAGAGACCTTTCTTACATGTACGTTACAGAGCTTCTCAGTTAGAAAGCAGAAAGTACAAAACTTGGACTACTGGTTCAGTTGGTGCTACTTCTTCTGATTTAGATGCTATGGAGATGCATTTCTTATCTGAAAGATGTTTAGTTGTTCAAGGTGCAAATAACTTTGTATTATTGAAAGGATAAGCATTATCTTTTAAAAGAACCGGGGCTTCGGCCTCGGTCCTTTTATTTTTATTAATTTATATTATATTATATTATGGCAAAAACAAAAAAAGCTTACGCAGGAGATCCTGGCGATGAGCATGTAGAAAAAGTGGTAGAAACTCCAATTATGGAAGCACCACCGGTTGTAGAACAACCAAAAAGAAGAGAACCAAAAAAAGAAATTATTAACGATTGGGAAATAAAGGATAGAGTTTATTTGTTAAGAGACGGTTCAACTCCATTAACCTATAGTATTAAAGCTAGTAATCTTTTTTATTTTGACAAAGAAAAAGGTCACGAAAGAGAGGTTCAGCTTACTGAAAATCAAAATACGCCTTTTGTAGATGAGTTCAAAGGGCAGGTCAGACCTGGTAGAATAATATTTAGAAACGGAGTTTTACAAATACCTGCCAGCAAGGTAAACTTCCAAAAGTTTATGAGTATATATCACCCTTCTGCTAGCAAGATTTGGTATGAGGTTAAACCAGCTGTTAAAGCCGCATCACACTTAGATGTTTTAAACGTAGAGTTAGATGCTATGATAGAAGCTAGAAACCTAGACATAGATATGGTTGAAGCAATAATGCGTGTTCAATTGGGTTCTAAAGTGTCTAAGATGACATCTAAGGAACTTAAACGTGATGTCTTATTATTTGCTAAGGAAAACCCTATTTTGTTCTTAGATTTATGTAAAGATGAGAATATACATATAAGAAACGTAGGTATTAAAGCGACTGAGTTAGGTATACTAAAACTATCTGATGACCAAAGAACTTTTACTTATGCGTCTAATGGTAGGAAATTAATGAATGTTCCTTTTAACGAACATCCATACTCAGCTTTAGCATCTTGGTTTAAAACCGACGAAGGAATGGAGGTTTTAAAATATGTTGAAAAAGAATTGAAGTAAACAATAATATGCGATCACCCTTCGGGGTGATTGCTATATTTAAATGATAAATGTTAAAGTGGAACGAAGAACATCAAGAGTGGTACGTAAACGGCATTAAACCTTCAGAGGGTCTTGGTGACACTGTGTATAAAATCCTTAAACTTATTGGAATTAAAAAATTAGTAGAAGCAATACACTCCAATTGCGGGTGTGAATCAAGAAGAGAAAAATGGAATAAAATGTTTCCTTATAAACAATAAAAAAATATGGCTAACAACACAACTATAAGTATAGATACAGTTTATCAAAGAGTATTAGCGTTGGCTAATAAAGAGCAGAGAGGATATATAACCCCGCAAGAGTTTAATCTTCTAGCTAATCAAGCTCAATTAGACATATTTGATCAATACTTTTACGACTTAGCTGCTATGACACAGTTAAGCAAAAGAGGAGAAGAACAACAATCACCTGGGGCTAACAACCCTTTGGAACCTGACTTTGGAGACACTGTCAATATACTTAGAGAAAAAATAAGTATATATCAAGGTACTGATGTCGCCCTGACATACAGTGCAGCAAACGGGTCATTTTCAATGCCTGCATTATCAAACACAATTTATAGAACCGGTAGAATGTATTACTCTGGAACAGGTGGTTCTAGTATACCTTTAAAACGTATAGAATACTATATGTTACCTGAATTAAAAGAACTATTTGATGCTAGGACAGCTTCAAGATGGAGCTCTAACGATACTGCAGAATACTACTACACGGAAAACACAGATGGAACTTTTTCTTTATATAGAGAAAGCAGTGGTCAAACACCATTAACTAGTGGTTTAAAAATAGAGGTTGTAGCAACAACACCTGCTACTGTAAAGTGGGGTTACGTTGTTGTTAATGAAAAAGCGTTGTATGATGCCAACAACTCTATAGATTTTAATCTACATAGATCAGAAGAGACTGTTTTAGTTATAAAAATACTGGAGCTAGCTGGTATAACAATTAATAAACCTGGTTTAGTTTCTTTGGCTTCAGCCGAAGAACAACAAAATGATGCACAAAAAAAATAAATAAATGGCAGATAACCTAATAACATTAACACACGAACAATATTACGAAGGTAAAGATGGCACTCAATTATCAGGTGATGATAGACAGTATGGTAACTATCAATTCATTAAAGTTGGTGACGTTGTAAATGACATACTAGCTAATTACGGTGGAGAGGGAATGATGCTAGCTGGTATTAGATTAAGAAATATTAAGTATCATGCTAATAGAGCTTTACAGGAATTAAGCTTTGACACTTTCAGGTCAACTAGATCTGTTGAAATAGAAATACCACCATCTTTAGTGATGGCTTTGCCACACGATTACGTGGGTTATACAAAGGTTACTTGGAAGGATAATTACGGTATTGAGCATATTTTATACCCTGCTATACTAACTAGTAACCCGAAACCTTACAATCAAGATAGTAACTACTTTTTAGAGTTTGATAGTAATAACGACACAACACACGCTAGTGATTCTAACACTTGGTTTGATTACCACGGTAACACTCCCAACACTAGTCCTCAAGAGGTTGATAGCGATCTTATTAGAAACGCTAATGGTCAAATTTTCGGTTCAGAACCAAAGCACATGAATGTTAACGGATCTTTTTATATAGACTATCACAAAGGAAGAGTTCATTTTAGTAGTAATTGTACGGGAAAAACTGTGACCTTTAAGTATATAAGCGACGGAGTTGCTTATCTTAATGATGGCGTTGAAAACAAAGGCGCATCACCAACTGATCCTTGGCAAAATGAGATACATGTAGAAAAAGACTTTATAGTGCACAAGTTTGCCCAAGAAGCTTTAATAAAACACGTGTTGTATGGATGCATGCAATCAAAAGAACAAGCAAATCCTAATACAGTTGCAATGTTAAAAAAGGAAAAGTTTGCTGAAACAAGAAAAGCAAAAATAAGATTGTCAGAAATTAAGATAGAAGAGATCACTCAGATAATGAGAGGTAAGTCTAAATGGATAAAACACTAAGATAAAACATGGCAGAATTAAAAAGAGATTTTTCTGGAGCAAAGATGAACAAAGATATGGACGAGAGGGTTTTACCCGCTGGTCAATATCGAGATGCGTACAACATACAAGTGTCAACTTCTGATGGTTCTGATGTTGGTGCTTTGCAGACTTTAATGGGTAACACAGAGGTAACAAATGGTATTGTGCCTGAGGATTATTCTACCTGCGTTGGAGCTATGGTTTTACCTGAAAAAGATTTAATATACTATTTTGTAGCTGGTGGTGGGTTTAAAGGTTACAGGCCAATAATTAGAAAGGATTACATAATAGAGTATGACACTATTACTAAAACCTCTAAGTATGTATTCGTAGACATATACAGTACACAAGTACAAGCTTCTCAAGGTATTTCTTTTTCTGGGATTAAGTATTTTATTATATCTGACAACGGCGAAACGTTAAACAAAACAGGTATAAGAAAGGGAATGACTATAACTGGTTCTTTTACTAATCCATCTGGTGGTGCTGTCACAAACTTAACCGCGGCTGACAACGTTTTAGTAACCGATATAATAAAAACGTCTAACGGTTGGGAAATTCATCATGATTATGGGTGGGCAACTGGTGGTACGTTTATAGGTATTACCGCTAATGAGGTTATAACTTTTTCAGCAGAGAAAGTACTTAGATTTAACCCTTTGGAAAAAATAAACTCAATAAACCATTTAGATGGAATGTTATTTTGGACGGATGGTGTTAATGAGCCTAAAAAAATACATATAGATAGAAGTAAAAAAGGAACTGGTGGTACACATTTAGTAAAAGGTTGGAACAATAGTCTCCCTATCAGCCACGCTAGTAACGTATCAAACTCACAAGCAACCAACGTAAACTTTGGTTTAAATGCTGATTTTCACACCAGAGTAGTTGTTTCTGACGCGTTTAACTATAGCATGGAGATTGCTATGGAAAGAAATGGTTATCTGCCAATATGGTCTGAAACCGAACATATAACAGTGGCTAAACAAAACCCTAAGTTTCCTTTAAAATTAGAAATGTTAACTTCTGATATTAATAGAACACCAGACTCAACTCCTGGCACGCCAAACCCATCGCCAAATTTAACTGGAACGCAAACTAGTATAGCTGTGAAATGGGTTGACTCTAACGATGATCCATTAGCTGCTGGTGTCACTATAAATGGTTTCAACTTTGCGGATCCAGTTGACTTTAGGGTTGGAGATATTTTAATGTTTACTAACGATTTAAGTTTAAACCCATTAACCTGGGATTCTGATGAATCGCAAGTGAAAGTTGTTGTAACTAGCGTTCCCGCTGGAGCTCCTAACAACGGTGGTAGTACTGGTCCATACAACTTCACTATTTCAGCTGTTGACGCTTTTGTGCCTACCGCACCTGAAATATGGTTGGCTAGATTAGAAGACAAACCTAGTCTTTTCGAATATAAGTTTCCAAGATTTTCTTACAGGTGGAAGTATCAAGATGGAGAGTATTCTACTTTCGCACCTTGGAGTAAAGTAGCTTTTATACCAAACGATTTTGATTACGTGGCTAAAAAAGGTTACAACTTAGGTATGACGAACAGGCTAAGAACATTGAGACTAAAAGATTATTTTCATGAGTTTGCTTTGGTTCCAGATGATGTTGTTCAAGTTGAACTGTTGTATAAAGAAGAGGGTAAAACAGCTGTATACTCTATAAAAGAAATATCAAGAAAAGATGGCGCTCCCGAGTGGCCTGATAGAAAATCAAGTAATTACAATAGAGGTTCTTACACTATAACCTCTGAAATGATACACGCAGTACTACCGTCAAATCAAATGCTAAGACCTTGGGATAATGTCCCGAGATCAGCATTAACTCAAGAGATGACATCTAACAGACTTGTGTATGGTAACTACAAGCAAAATTACGATATAAATAAAGGTTTGGAGCTGGATATCAACTTTAAAAACGAATGGTTAGTTGAGAACCAATACGGACAAGAGGTTCCAGAGTCTTCCACAAAGACACTAAGAACATATACTGTAGGTTGTGTTTTCGTAGACGACATGGGTAGAGAATCACCTGTTATAGTGCCAGCAACTGGTAGTAGTATAACTTTAGATAAAAAATGGTCTAGACACAAGAACAGGTTGAGAGCAACGCTACAATACCCTAGCACACCACCATCTTGGGCTAAGTACATGAAATATTATGTCAAAGAAACATCAAACGAGTACTATAACATGGCTATGGACAGGTGGTATGATGCTGAAGACGGTAACGTTTGGATATCATTTCCCTCAGCGGAAAGAAATAAAATTGACGAAGAAACATTTTTAATACTTAAACGAGAGCACAAAGATGATAAAGCTGTCCTAGAAGAAGCTAGATATAAAGTCATAGCTATAGAGCCTGACGCTCCAATGTTTGTTAAGACTAATAAAAAGTCGCACGGCGCAGCGGTTACTGACATTCAATTAGGATCTACGATGGCAACGGCAACAAATATAATTATAGACGATTCTAGTAGTGGTGCCTGGAACACTGCTTTTGGAAGTAGTTGGATGGCCGATGTTTATTCTAAAAGTGGACCTGGAGCTATGTTTGCAAGGGTTACAGCAACTAGTGGTACTGATATAGTAGCTTCAAGATGGGTTGATATAGTGGCTATAAGAGACCTTGGGTCTGATAAATCAATAAAACTAGGTGAACCTATCGGTGATACTGCTGATGGTAGTAATGTTTTTGGTTCTGGAGCTAGTATAAGTTACAAGATTGAAATAAGAGAAGATATAGTTAAAGACAAACCAGAGTTTGATGGAAGGTTTTTTGTCAAGATATACAAGGATTTGTTATTGCAAAAAGCAATAATGAAAGAGCTCGACGCTACAGATAACATGACTATTATTAAGTCTTACCCATTAAGACTTATTATTGGTGATGAAGTGGGAACTTTTCCTCACCCTGCGAACCCAACTAATACAACAGCTGGTAGTACACCTCAATACCATAGTTCAAATTACAATTTCACAAACACATGGTCTGGTGGACAAGGTTACTTCGATAGTGGTCACAAACAAGGTTACCAAGGTGGATCTGACGAAAGTCAAGATTGGTTTTCAAAAATGCCTACCCACTGTTGGTATATAGATGCCGTTGCCAGCTTGAACATGGAAAACTGGGGTTCTGGGTCGCATAGATATCACTCTGGTAGAGGTAACGGTTTACACAGTTCTCATAGTGGTGGTAGTGGTGGTAGTGGAAACGGAGGAATTAAAAACTATAGTAGTTATTCTAAGATATACTTTATGACCAAAGGTTGGGGTACCGACATAACCGGCAAGAGGCATGAGTTTAAAAAAGACATGACTAAAGTTGGTACTATATTTAGGTTTAGAGATGATCCAAATCAAGTCGCTTATGTAGTTATTGCTTACAGTGGTACGTCTCAAGGTAAAAATTGGAGAAAAGGAGGTGGAGGAGAATGCAAAAGCAGTTGGGGGTCATGTCCACGTACTGGTTTCAACATTAATGTTGAAAGACTTGATGGTGGTGGACCTATAGAGTGGCAAAAGTGGGACCCATTGAGTGCTTATAAACACGATGGAAGAGCTGATGGTTCGCCTATAGATATACTACAGTTAGAAGCTGGTATGGGTGGAGATGGTAGTAATTCTCTATCTACAGAAACTCCAGCTATATGGGAAACAGAACCTAAAGAAGATATAGGTTTAGATATATATTATGAGGCTTCTGGCTGCTTACCTCTAAACGTAACGCATGGAGACAATGAATTATTAATACCAGCGTTCTCAACTTTTACTATTAGAGAACCAAGTGGCGCGTGGCACGTAGATGGCAGTGGTAATAAGATTCATTACAGAGTGATGGCTGTTAATTCAACTGGTAGTGATCATTTCACAAACCTAACTATATCACCAGCTTTTAACGCGCCTGTTGCTGGGCAAGGTAGATATATACATTTAGAAAGATATGACGGTTCAGCTGTAACAGTTTACATTAGTAAAGCTACAGGTAATTATGCTTCTGGAGATAATGTCATACAAATTCAAACTGGAAAATCACCAATAAACGCGGCGACAAATGCAGCTGAACCGTGGAGAGCTCCTCATCACCAGCCGTTATACCTTAGCTACTCTAACTGTTGGACTTTTGGCAATGGAATAGAATCAGATAGAATTAGAGACGATTTTAACGCGCCTCAACTTACTAATGGTGTTAAAGCTTCTACCGTTCTGTCTGAGCCTTATGCTGAAGAACATAGAAGTAGCGGTCTGATATGGTCTGGTATATTTAACTCGACTAGTGGTGTTAACAACTTAAACCAGTTTATACAAGCAGAGCCTATCACTAAAGATCTAAACCCTTCTCATGGTACTATACAAATGCTAGTGGCTAGAAACACAGATACCCTAGCGTTTTGTGAGGATAAAGTTTTGAGATTATTAACAGACAAAGATGCTCTTTACAATGCTGATGGTAGTTCTAATGTAACCGCTAGTAACTCGGTTATTGGCCAAGCTACTCCAATACAGGGTGACTACGGGATATCTACAAATCCAGAGTCTTTAGCCGTAACCTCAACAACTATATACTGGGCTGATCAAATGAGAGGACAAGTGTTGTCTCTTACTGGTGGGACAAGCATAAGAAGTATTTCCGACATAGGTATGAAGGATTACTTCAATGACGAGTTGATAGGCGTTTATAGTTTAGACGGTAGTTATGATGATAAGAAAAATGAATACAACATATCTATAGGTAAAAAAACAGCCCGTACAGCATACAGAGCTACAAAGACTACGCTTAGTTATAGTGAGCTTAGCAAGGGTTGGAGTAGTTTTAAATCTTTTGAACCAGAAGCTGGTGTTAGTTTAAACAACGAGTACTATACGTTTAAGGAGGGTAGCATGTGGCAACACCACACTAACGAAACTGCAAACAATTTTTACGGACAACAGCATTTCTCTACAGTGACGGTTATATATAATGATCAACCGGCTAATGTAAAAAGCTTTAGCACGTTGAATTACGAAGGGACACAGGCTCAAATATCACAATTCGTAACTGAATCAGTTAGCAACGCTAGCGGTGATTCTTTAAACATAGGTGATTCTGAATACTACAACTTAACAGCTAAAACAGGTTGGTACACAGAGAGTTTAAAAACAAACCTACAGGACGCTTTGATGTTAGAGTATAAAGATAAGGAAGGTAAGTGGTTTAGTACGGTTAAAGGTGTTTCTACAACTTTAGACAATCTAGATGAAAGAGAGTTTTCAGTGCAAGGGTTGGGTAATGCTAACGCTAGTACAACCGGTACGCCTTCTTCTGTTCACAAGATATACATACAACCTTCACCTTCTAGTCTAATAAACAATGGTGGCACTAACTGGGATAACACGGCTGATTCTTCTAATTTTCTAATAATACTAGGTACTCAACTTGTTGGTACTAGTGGTACAACTATACCCGCTAATCAGTTTGTAAACTCAACAATAAGTAATGTAGCTTACAACGCTGGTGGTGGTGTTTATCAATACTCTGGGTTGAATTTAGATGCTAGCTTAGCATCTGTACCCGGTGGAGTTGCTACTACTACTGGTTCTGGTAACGGAACTATTTACAGGTTTACAAAGCCTTCACATGGAAGTAGTTGGAATGCTAACGACTTAGTTAAATACGTTGAGTTTTCTAACAACGGAATAGCAGATGACCCTGCAAATACAATTAACGTGAAGGTTGTTGCTGATACGTTTACTATGCCAGCTAGCGACAAATTTATACTTGTTGACGTTGATTATAGTGGTACCACTGTTTCCCAACCAGGTGTGATCGATAGAGATGCGTGTGTTAGAGTTACTTACGGTATAGATGAGGGCACTGTTAATACTAGAGCTTCTGTAACAAACAGTAGTGTGCCAAATATAACGTACAGTTCAGATACTGGTTTTATTAGCCCAACAACAGCTTTACAGTCTGATAAATGGTCTGGAGTGGTTCCTGAGGGTAGCACAACGTTACTCGCTCATTATACCGTTACAGCTGATAACAACTATCACTTATCACCAGTTGGTGGTAATGGTGCTGAAGTTGTTTACTTCGTCAGAAATGCAAACGCTGCTTGGGAGAACTATTACACATACACTATAACAGACACGTATTACACTAGCGCTGGTAATACAAACAAAATAGCGTCTAGTGAGGTTAAAGTATTTTATACCCCTCCCGTTGGTGTTAGCGGTTTAGATCCAGACCCAATATCTCCAGAAGGTGATTTTTGTTCTCACCTACATGATATTAGGCTCAACTACACTTCAGTGGCTATAGTTAGTATTCAAAGTAAGGTTACGTCTTTAGCGGTTAGTAGTAATACTCCTCAAGTGGGTTCTATGGTTAACATTACTTCTAACGCTAATACAGCTGGTAACTTTAGCTTGTACTGTGTTAGAATGAATAGTAGCAATACTGCCGCTACACACTATTACAATTTTACATCAGAAGCTTTTGTTGCTATTACTGAAGGTTCTCAAGCGCAAGGCACTACTGTGACTATAGCTAACGCAAGAGAAAGTGTTAACAATACCGTACAACTACCTTCAACAGCATCATCGCTTAGGTACAGCATTTATGCTCAACCCGGTACGATTGGTTTAGATGCTAGCGTTCCATCCACTTTTAATCTACTGAACATAGATCCAACGCAGATGACAGGTTCTTCTACTTTTACGCCACGCGCGCTTAATTACACGACCACTTCTGGATCAACAACGATACCAACCTCTGTAGAACTATCAACATCCAACCAGATGTACGACTTCACACATACATGGACTAAAGCCGCAGAACGAACTATACAAGCTAGTGGTGTGCCTACTATTGATGATGTAAGTGGTTGGAATGAAACCAAAGCTCTTGGTACTGCTTTTCCTAGCAACGCTGGCTTACTTCAATTATCAGATGTTACAGGTGTAAAAGTTGGAATGTTAGTCAAAGATAGAGAGTACGAAGACGGTAATATAACTACGAGTAGAGTACCTGAGGACACTGTTGTTACAACTATAAATAGTACAACTAAAGTTATAGGTATAAGTAACAACACAACAGGCGCTATGGGTGAAGGTTCAGGTTTATATATAACTAGTGATTGGGAGTACGAATTAGTTAATCCAGTTATAAACTCTACAGCTAACAACGTTACTGTTACTGGTAAGATAAAAGTAGTTAAATACGGTAAGATATCACCAAATGGAAACATAGAACTAGTAGCATCTAACTTTATAACAATAACATCATAATATGCCAACAGCCTTAACATTTACACAACCATTAAATATATCGTGCCAAGTAGGTGACACGGCTTATTATGTGCCAACAACAACTACAGGAAACTTTAATGTCAACTCTTCAGGTATTATAGAGATAGGTGTTATATCAGACATAACGGGCTTGGTTATAACTATAAATAACAATTTAGTTCCTAGCGTTCCCAATGGATCTTTTATACTTTTTAGCAAAGATAACAAAGCTAACTTAAGCAGTGCATTGGGTTATTATGCTGAGGTGAAAATGAAAAACTCCTCAACAGTTGCGGCAGAACTATTTAGTATGGGTATTGAAATGTTTGTTAGTAGTAAATAACTGTAAAAAAGTGTGATTATTTAAGTATAATTAAATAAAATCATGAATAAAGATATAAAGTTATCTTCACGAAAGAAAATCTTAGATTTTCAATCGATGTTGATTGACAATGCTGATGAGGTTGACATTGTAACTCATCAAGACTCAGAGTTATTTCCACTTAAACACACTTTTGCTGACGGTATATATGTTAGACAGATGAGTATGAACACAGGGTCTGTTGTTGTGGGAGCAATACATAAACACTTACATGTTTGGTTTCTACTAACCGGTCACATAACGGTTGTAACAGAAGACACAACAGAGGATTATATATCACCTTGCTACGTGATAGCTAAACCAGGAACCAAAAGAGTTATATACGCTCAAGAAAAATGTATATTTGTTAATATACATAAAAACCCTACAAACTCTCAAGATATAGAATGGTTAGAAAAAGAGATAGTAGCTAAAGACATAAAAGAATATGAAGAATACATTAATCAAAAAAAATAAGATATGAGTTTTTTACTAGTAGGCGCTGCTGTCGTAGGTGTTGGTGCTGGTGTAGCTAAAGCTATATCTGGTGGTAAGCAGAAGAAGGCTGCTAAAGCGGCTGAGAAGAAAGCTAAGGCAGAGATGGAAAAGCAGAAGGCTAAGTTTGCTGAAATGGACACTAGTAATCCTTATGCTAACATGGAAAACACAATGGAAGACCTAACCGTTAACCAAGGTGAAGCTGAGTTCATGAAACAACAACAACAACAGTCTCAAGCTAATATAATGCAACAAATGAAAGGTGCTGCTGGTGGATCTGGTATTGCTGCTCTAGCTCAGACTATGGCTAACCAAGGTTCTATGGATGCTCAGAAAGCTGCGGTATCAATTGGTAAACAAGAAGCTAGCAACCAAATGGCTGAGAGACAAGAGCAAAGTAAACTAAATATGCAGGAGGCAACAGGTGATGCTAGAACACAGGATTTAGAAAGAAACAAACAATCGCAATTACTAGGTATGTCACAATCAGATGTTGCCGCGCAAGGAGCAAAAGTACAAGCTGCTGATCAAAAAATGTGGTCAGGTATAACTGGAGCCGCTGGCGCTTTATCATCTGGACTAACCGGTATGGCTGGCGGTATGGGTGGTGGTGGTGGAAGTACTAATGCTGCTACTGGTATACCAGACGTAAATGTTGGTGGAGGATCTCAACAAAACGCCTCTGCTGCTGGAGAGTGGGTTAATGGCGAATTCAAACCATTTTAAACAAATAAACTATGAGTAAAACACCACTAAAACAAGATTTACAAGGAGGAGCTTATAAAGCTGCTTTAGGAGGTTTGGTACCCGGACAACAAGATGGTATGGGTCAAGGTATGGACGACCTTATGGAATTAAGCCAAAACCTAGTAACCAATATAGCCGAAAGAAAAAGCCAAGCAAAAAAACAAGCGCAAGACGTTTTAAGAAACGGAGGTGGTTTGGGTGAGGATTGGTTAGGAGCAGCAAAAAAACACGTTAAAGAAGGTCACGATGAATACCTAGAATTACTAAATAATGGTGATGATGGGAGTAAATCAATGATAGGCTTGGAAGAGGTGTCAGGTACTACAGCTGCAGCTAAAGATACTAGAACTAGGGTTGCAGAGATATTTGATCAAAACGATTTGTCAGAAGCTGTTGGTGAAGATCAGCTACGTATAATGAATGCTGTAACTGGTAAGTATGCTGATAAAAGAATAATAAAAGACGGCGATAACAAAGGTAAGTGGGAGGTTGATGTGGGTGACGGAGAGTATATGATGATGGAAGATGTAGATGCCATGCTTGATGAGTATGGTAAGGATTACGTGTCTATATCAGGTGTTCGCGATAAGATAATAAAATCAAGAGAACAAGGTGCAAACCAAAGCGGAGACGATCCAAACGCCCAACCGTATTTCGATATGAATAGGACGGTTTCTGATATTGATGCTACACTTAAAGAAGGTAAAATAAGATCATTAATAAACGACGATATATTAGGGGAAGGAATGCCGTGGGGAAAAGCTGTTGAGGAGAACCCAGAGATAAAAGGTATGACTTATGCTTCTTTAGGTTTAACACCACCACCTGGTGATGATGGAATAATAGGTAATGAAGATGATCCAGACGGAGCTAAAACCATTTTAAACAGTGAACATAGAGGTTTGGTTGTAGATGCTTTAGTTAATCCTGATAACGAGCTATTTGATGAAGATAGAACTAGAGGTTTAATGGCTAGTTATATTGGTATGTCAATGCAGAGTAATTATAACGAAGGTTTTGCGAGTAATAGGAAGCCTAAAGAACAAGATAAAGTAGAGCAACCAGGAGATCAAATGTATATTAAAAACTCAGATGGATCAATGGCTCCAGTGTCCGCAAAAGAAGACCAATACAAGGACTTATCAACTGAAGAGTTGTTAGCTATGTATCCACCAAAACAATAAAATAAAATATGAATAGAGAGATATTAGGTGACATTCTTAAAAGAATGAACGATGATGGACAACCTCAAGAAAACTTGGCTAAAGTTGCTAACTACTACAACGGCTTGCCTAAAGAAAATAAAGATCCCAACGTAGGTGGTAAAAATACCGATGGTTCTTGGAAAACTCCAGAACAAATATGGGAAGAGTTACAAGCAAAAAAAGAACAAGGCTCTCAGACGAAAGGTGCGACTGTAGGGCCTCAAATAGTTTCCGGAGATACGGAATCAGCATCGGGAGATGGTTCTTCGGAATCACAAGAAATAAAGCCTAATCAAGTAATAGAACAAGGTGGTTATGAGTATAAGTTTGAAGTAGGTACAGATGGACAACCTATATACTACACCAAAAAACCAGGTGCTAAAAACTGGAACAAAGTAGACGCTGGAGTTGAAGACGGTAAAATAACGAACCCAGCATACGTTAGTATAGGCCAAGAGTTTAATCATTTTGATAAAGATGCTTTTAATAGAGATGATTATTTAAAACAACAAAACGCTCAAAAACAAATAGAGTATAAAAGAGCAAACCCTACAACTCTAGAAGACATGGGTTTAACTTCTAATGAAGACGGTTCTTACTTTAGAAACGATGATAAATTTGTTAACGTTGATGGTCAGTGGTACAAACAACCTATCAATGGTTTAGGTGGAGCACCAGCTGAAGGTTATCATGGTAAGCCAGTAAGTAGTAAGTTTGCAAAAAACTTAAACAACATTTTAAGTACTCCAGAAAAAATTAAAGCAGGGGTTTCAACCGATCCAGATGAAGTTGTTAATTACTTAAAACCAAACCTTAACCACATTAAAGCCGCTAACATTAAGAAGTTAGATAACAAACAAAATGTTTGGACTAAAGGTTTAAGTGATTCAGAGATACTAAAAGTACAAAGATTAAACAAGAACGATGATTTTGATCACAGGAATACAGTTACATGGGTTGATAAAAACGAAGGTACCGTAAGAGAGAATATTGAAAAGTATTTTCCAGGTGTTAATGTAGAAGAGGTTGGCGCTGGAAATGCCGTTAGAATAAACACGCCTTGGAGATCAAAGCCTTATTACGTTGATTTAGTTCCAGGTGAAAACAACTTTAAGAAAACGCAAGCTGTATTAAACAACTTTACTAGAGATCACGCTAATCAAGGAAGTAACATTAATAGATCTTTAGCTACAGTTCTCGGCGAAAGACAACTAATGAGTAGTAATAGGCTTAGTAATGAGGGTGTTGATGCGGCGAATGAAATTTTTGCTGAATCAGACTTAGATTACTCTATTAAAATAAACAAGGCTACGTCTTCAATACCAGAGATGGTACTTGGTTTACATGAAAGCTACACTCTTAAAACCCCTAATGGTGAGCGAGAGTTTAATAATGCAAACGAAATGACGTCTTGGTTGTATGAAAATCTTAGTGAAGATGAATATAACAAGATGGACGACTTTATGCTTGAGAAAAGAAAAGATGCCATCAAGAAAAAGCAAGAGAAAATAAACAGTGAGTTAGCTTCTTTATCAGATGAAGAAATAAACAATAGCTACTGGACTAGTGGTAAGGCAAAAGAAAGTGTTATGTTTGATTTAGACAAAACCAATATGTCTACAAAAACTCAAGCTTTAATAAAAGCTGAGTTAGAAACACCTATAATGATTAACCGAAACGCAGGTTTAGGTTCGACAAATATTCGTATGGTTCCTAAAGAAGGTTGGGAGCAAGAGAGATTTGCAAACCTGTTAGATGAGATGAAGGGTAAGATACCTGAAGAAGATTACAAAGAACTACAAGAGTACGTTAAAAGTGAGCAGGTAACTAGCGTAGAGAGATTAAACGATCAAAAAAATGTAATAGCAGAACAAAAAGGTGATTTAGAATTTGAAACATACGTAGGACACAAAGAAAACGTAACAGTTAGAATAAGCGCTAAAGACATGACTAATAAAAGTTCTGTCGCGATTGAGCAAGAGAAAAATGGTTTTGTTTCTGATTATAAAAACCTAGTTGAAACTTTTAATAACGATAGTATTCAGCTAGAAAGATCTTACGAAAACATAAACGCAAACATGAGAAGGGATGGTTGCGGTGTTAAAGTTATAGGAGAAGGTGAAGACGCTACTGTTGTTGTGTCACATCCAGATCCAGAAAAACAAAGATGGTATCAAAAAAAGATGGAATCTTTAATGAACCAGAGTAACACCTTAAGAAAAGCTGGTAAAAACGCTGGCATGGAGTTTGATAACAAACTTAAAGATTGGCAGGACAAGCATGTTGAAGCAAACGTAGACAACAAGAGCTTAGCGCACTTAGTGAACAAAGAGTATGATGGTACTAAAATAGTAATGCAAGACTTCTTTGATGGTTTTAGAAGTTTTGGTTACAACATACCCGCTGCGTTTAACAATGATTGGGCTGTGGAACAAGCTGGTAATTTCAATACAGCTAAGAGTTCTTTCCAAACAAAGTTAACTATGGATCAAGCGGCTGAGTTTGATCAAATTGGTTTTACATCGTGGAGAACATTTAATCAACAGGCTGGTAACATGGTTATTGCTACGGCAACTAGTTTTGTGCCAGGTTTGGGTGGAGCTGTTTTAGGAATAACTGGATCAACAGCTTTAACTGCAGGTCTGTATGGTTTGAGTAGCACTGGTGGTAAAAGAGTTGACCTTATGGGTAGGAATGAAAGAGGTGTTAAAGCTCAAAAAGATTTAGATGAGTTAGAGGCTCTGTACAAAGACGGCAAGGTAAGTAAAGAAGAATATAAAAAACAAGCTATAGCTTTGACCGACGCTATCAACATGGGTGGTATTGATAGTGGTGATATATGGAAATCTTCAATATGGGCTGGTGGTACTGAAGCTGCTGTAATGCTAGTTGCTGGTACAGCTGTAAACGCAATGAAGTTTAAAGGTTTAATGAGTGGATCATTCTCTTCGGCTGCTGGTAACGAAATCACTAAAAGTGTTGGTGATAGGATTTTAAATTTTGCCATGGGTACCGGTGGTATGATAGGTAGTGAGCTTATTGAAGAGATATCAGCTTTGGGAGCTGACAAGTTAGGAGATGCTATTATACTAGGAGATGATGTGTGGGAAGGATTGGGAGATGAAGTAAAAGAAACGATCTGGTCTACTGTAATATCTTCTGGTGGTATGGGTTCTTTTGGTAACGCTTACAGTAATATAACAGCACACGTTGCAAATGGTCCGGCTAGAAACCAGTGGTTTAACGAAATAAAACCAGAACTTAAAAGTATAGACAACGCTATTAGTAATCTAGATCCTGATTCAAAAAACTACATGAAAGACATGAAGTATTTACAGGACGCTAAATCAGAGCAAATAGCTAAAGTTGTAAAGCTTAGTAAAGAAG
>Ga0209092_10000688_pt1 | contig 33801 bp, 28 predicted proteins | sample FraStrMetagenome_FD_187446 | JGI IMG/M metagenome (GOLD analysis project Ga0209092, IMG submission 187446) | Marine eukaryotic phytoplankton communities from Arctic Ocean - Fram Strait ARC3M Metagenome (SPAdes) (version 2) | ecosystem: Environmental > Aquatic > Marine > Oceanic | place: Fram...
GGACAAATGCAGACCGAAGGGGGCGCCAGCCATACCCTTCGCCTCATCGTGAGGTAACCGCATCATCCCCTGGCCTTGCAGTACCTTGAGCACCTGCGAATCGCGCCATGAAAAATGTCCTCAAAGCGCTCGGCCTGTTGTTGGTCTTGCTGATCCTGTGCACCCTCGGCTTTGTTCAATCCAGCGGAACCGATTACAGTTTTACGCTGAAATCAGATGCAGTGTCGGCGCCCGTGAACATCGTCTTTGACGACATGGCCGTGCCGCACATCTATGCAGACTCCGAGAACGACGCCATGTATGCACTGGGTTATGTCCACGCCGCTGAACGGCTTTGGCAGATGGACCTTCTCCGCCGAGCTGGTGGCGGTGAACTCTCTGCATTGCTTGGTCCCGATATGATCGAAAACGACCAATACCTGCGCACGCTGGGCATGAACGAAGCCGCCAAAAGGGTCACCGAGGATTTCCTTGCCCAAGCTCCAGTGCGCATTCAATCGGCCATGGCAGCCTACCTCGAGGGCATCAATCGGTTCATCACAGAAGGCGACACCCCTTTGGAGTACCGATTGCTTGGCACGAAGCCCCAACCCTTCGACACGCACGACGTCTATTGCGCCACTGGATTCATGGCCTACAGCTTTGCCATCCACTTAAAGACAGAGCCCATCCTCGATTGGATGAAGCAAAACTTAGGTCCGGACTACATGGCCGACCTCGCCCTCGGCCCCGATGGGTTTACACGCATTCCCGTTTTCGGCAAACCGCAAGACACCCTCATCGCGCCCCAAACCCCCGACGAGACAGCGCACATGTCCGGTCCGGTTCCAAGACAAGACCTGACTTCGATTGCTTCCACGGCCCACCGACTGGACGCCTTGCGCCCTGTTCCTCAATGGCTTGGGTCCAATGCTTGGGTGATTGGTGGCGACAAAACAGCCAGCGGAGAGGTCATCTTCTGCAACGACGCCCACATGGGCTATGCCCAGCCTTCGGTCTGGTATGAGGCCCACATTGTGACCCCAGAAGTGGAGTACTATGGCAACCATCTCGCAGGGCTTCCCTTTCCCGCCATCGGACACACCCGACACCATTCATGGGGCATTACCATGTTCGTCAATGACGACATTGACCTGTACCAAGAGACCATAGAAGGTGACCGCTACCTGCACGGGGACGAATGGCGCGACATCGAAACCCACACTGAAACCATTGAAGTGTCTGGCGGAGAAGCGGTAACGTTTGAATTGCGCAGCACCCACCACGGCCCGCTCATTGAAGACGACGTGGCCATGTGGTGGACCTTTACGCAGTATCCGGAAAACCGCCTGCACGAGGCCTTCTTCGGACTGCACGAGGCCTTCTTCGGATTTTCCCGCGCCGAGAGCTTGGAAGAAGTTGCGCAGTCCGCGTCCATGATGCACGCGCCGGGAATCAACCTCATGTACGGCGATGACCAAGGCAACATCGCGTGGTGGGCGAGCGCCAAGCTGCCCATTCGCCCGGCCCATGTGGACACCAAAACCGCCATCGACGGCTCCGATCCTCGCAACGAGCCCCAAGGATGGTACCCCTTTTCGCTCAATCCTCAGTCCGTCAATCCCAGCTGTGGATATGTGTACTCCGCCAACAATGCGCCAGACAGCGTCGCCGGGGTTTACTATCCCGGTCATTACTACGCCGGTAACACCCGTGGAGCCGGCATCATCGCTGCCATGGAAGCCAAAAGCGATTGGACCCTTGGACAAGCGCAAACCTTACAATTGGACCACCACTCGCCCGTTTACCGGGACAACGCTGCCAGGATGGTGGCCTTGGTGAATGCAGAAGATTTGGACCCCCAAACGGCCTCTGTCCTCTCTGCTTTCAAAGGATGGGATGGCAGCCACCTTGGTGAAGACACCGCGCCCACGTTGTATTACCGTTGGATGTACCGCACGATTCAAGGGGCCATGGAAGATGAATTTAAACGCGCATCGGACAGCACCGATGTGAATCCATTTGAATCCTGGCACAAGACCATAGTGAGCGAAAATTCCTTCCCGCGACTCTTGGCCAATGTAGACGCTCCTTGGTGGGATGACGTGTCCACCGATGTCACAGAAACAGCACAAGACATTGTTGGTTTGGCTCTGACTCGGGCCACTGCAGACCTCACCGACGCACTGGGCAACAACCCCAATCACTGGCAATACAACAAACTCCACACCGTCACCCACAAACACGCGATGTCCGACGTCCCCGTGCTTGGAGACTGGCTAAACGTAGGCCCCTTTGGTTTGGGCGCTGCAAAAGATGCCCTGTGCAAATACGAGTTCAAACTCAAGGAAGCGGTGGACTACAGCGTCTTTTCGGGGCCCTCCATGCGCATTGGCATGGACTTTACCGACATCGACGCCGCGGAAAGCATCCTGCCCACTGGGCAATCCGGAAATCCATTCAGTGACTTCTACGACAACCAAGCGCCCTTGTATCACACCGGCCAATTCCGGAAAATGCGCATGAATCCGTCCGACATCGCAGCACACACCACCTCAACGGCTACCATTGCACCATGAAAACGAGCGCGTTCCCAAAGGCACACCTTGCGCTTCTTTGCGTGCTCACATTGGTGGCGCTCTCCGCCCGTGCTCAAGAACAAGTAAAAGAGCGTTACATCGAGTCCAATTGGGGCGTCGCCGCCATCGATGGTGAATTCATTTTTCCCGGCACGTCCTTTTTAATCGGCAAACGGACCTTCTTCAACGACGCGGGCTTTGTCGATGCTCAAATTGGGCTGGCTTTTCCCACCCTCGCTACAGCCAAAGTCGGAGTCGGAAAACGATGGAGTTCTGGATGGAGTCTCTCCACAGGCGTTCGCGTCTGGCCACTCCACGCCTATGTCCAAACCGGGATTCCGACCCAACGCTGCAACCGCGACATCAGCAAAGCCAAATTGCGCCGACTCGAACGGCGGGGAAAGGGTGCAAGCGACATCAAATGCACGGAATGGGCGTTCTCTTTTGAACTGTCCCCTTACGGCGTGTTGTACAGCACCGAATCAGACAATCTCTACGATTGGGACGTCGTATCGGCCTTGTCCCTCGGGATGATCACCATAGGTCGAAGGTGGCTTTTCTGAGCCTGAAAAATGGCCTGAACAAGGGGACCATCGCATTGACCCCAAATGATCCGGACCTGCTCCACTTTTGAATTCAAGGCCGAATTCGACAGGGCAGAATGCGATTCTCAATTCAAACGCCTAAGGAGTCGATTCAGGCGTCATTTTTCAACTTTAATGCCACAATCAACCTTTCAATCTGGAGGCTATGTGTACATTGTACACCATCAATGGAAGGCGAAGGATGAAGACCCCTCAAAAGGGTTCAAGACACGCCTTTTATTGCTTGCCAAGCATTGCCATGAACACGAACCACCGCTGTCTTCTCCATTGGAGTAAGCCTCTTTTCTTCTTGCTGTTTGCCCTGAGTTGGTCAACCATTTCAGCCCAAACCCTCTCCTTGACTGGAACCGTTTTAGACGGAGAAACCGGAGACGCCTTAATCGGTGCAACCGTCCTTGCCGAAGGCACCTCACAAGGCGCCAGTGCAGGCATCGACGGCACCTTTACCTTGAAAGTGGAACGCCTGCCCGTCAACTTGACGTTCAGCTTTATTGGATACGAAAGCCAAACCCTGAATGTCACGTCGGGAACGCCTTTGACCGTGACCCTCAACATGGATGCCGAACTCGTTGGCGAAGTGGTTGTGGTGGGATACGGACGACAAAAAAAGAAGGTCTCAACCGGTTCCATTTCCAAAGTCACCGCAAAAGACATTGAAGGCATCGTCGTGCCCGATGTCACGTCGAGCCTCGAAGGCCTAACCTCTGGCTTGATTGTGAACGAATCCAGTGGCCAACCTGGTTCTGGGAAAAGCATCCTGATTCGTGGAATCAGCACCAACGGTGACAACTCCCCCCTTTATGTGGTAGACGGACTCCAAGTGGGCAACATCGACAACTTGAATCCCAGTGACGTGGAATCTGTGGACGTTCTGAAAGACGCCGCATCCAGCGCCATTTATGGTGCCCGTGCCGCCAATGGCGTGATCATCATCACCACCAAAAGTGGCAGCAAAGACGAAGGCAGCATCACCTACTCCAACAGTTACCTGAATTCCAACCCTTGGAAGTTGCCCGAGATGTTGGGTTCGGAAGACTACGTGGTGCTGATGCGTGAAAAGTTTGCCAACAGCAATCAAACCTCAGCCTTGGACATCCTCGGTTTTCCTGACTTCGGGGACGCGTTGACGGGGAACACGAATTGGATGGAGGCCATTTTCAATTCTGCTCAAGTGGTGAACCACCGGGTCACCGCTTCTGGCAAGAACTCCTATATGTCCATGGACTATTGGGATCAGAACGGCGTCATTGGGGGCGAAAAGTCCAACTACACACGGTACGCTCTTCGCTACAACTCCACCAAGAAGGTCAAAGACTTCTTGACCATTGGTCAAAATTTCTACTTGAACCGAACGCAGAACAACAACATCGGCACCAACAACGCCTTTGGCGGCGTTCAGTCCGATGCCTTCGCCTACGACCCCTTGACCCCCATCTACGACGAAGACGGTCAATTTGGATTTGCTCAATCTCCGTGGGTTCAAAAAGTTTGCTCAATCTCCGTGGGTTCAGAAAGAATACATCAATCCCCTGAGCCGTCTTTACCTGGCTGGTGGCGACAACAAGTCCGACCAAATCTTGGGGAACGTCTTCCTCGAAGCCCAGCCCATCAAAGGCTTGCGAATCAAAACCGATATCGGCTTCGACCTCAACTGGTATGATTACCGGTACTTCACTCCCCGCTACGAATTCCACCCTGCCGCACAAAACCTGACCAACGATGTGGGACAAGGTTCCGGCAACTTCCAAGGCATTCAATGGGAGAACACCGCCAACTACACCACAACTGTTCAAGACAAGCACAACTTCGACGTACTCGTAGGCACCTCATACAGAGCCAATGAGTTCCGCCAAGTTGGCGGCTCCACCTCGAACATCCCTGCAGATGCTGAGTTCAACCCCAACTTCCATTACATCGACTCTGGGCAAGACACACTAGACTTGGCATTTGGTGGCGCTTCTGTCAATTATGCTTTGATCAGTTCCTTTTCTCGCTTGCTCTACAACTTTGACGAGAAGTACCTGTTTTCTGCCACCATTCGCCGGGATGGTTCCTCGAATTTTGGAGAGAACAACCGCTACGGTGTGTTCCCATCAGCATCTGTTGGATGGGTCGCCTCGAAGGAGGACTTCCTCAAGGATTCGGACAAGATTAGCTTCATGAAAGTACGTGCCTCATGGGGCGTCAACGGGTCGGATCGCATTTCGCCACTGAGCTATGTGGCCCGAATCCAAAATGCCTTTACCTACTCCTTTGGAAGCGAAGAGCAATCCTTGAGCACGGGAACAGCTTTGGCCGCCCCACCCAACCCCAACGTAAAATGGGAGGAGAGCGAGCAACTCGACTTGGGCATCGAGCTGGGCCTTTTCGACAACAAGGTGAACATCGAAGCGGACGTTTACAGCAAGCGAACCAAAGACTTGCTCATGACACAGCAAATTCCAGGCTACATCGGTGCCACCAACAACCCCACCTCTAACCTCGGAGAAATCTTGAACCGCGGCATCGAGTTGGGCATTGGATACAAAATGAGCAAAGGAGATTGGGACCTCAATGCCCAATTGAACTACACACATTTCAAAAACGAAGTGGTCAGCGTCGCTGGCGAAACTGGATATTTGAACGGTTGGGGTTGGCCTGTCCGGAACACCGCCATTACCCGCATGACCGAAGGGTATGCCGTTGGACACTTTGTGGGCTACCAAGCCGACGGTATTTTCCAAAGCCAAGCGGACATCTTCGGTCACATCAACCAAGAAGGAGACCTGCTTCAACCCAATGCCGAACCCGGAGACATCCGCTTTTTGGACACCAATGGCGACGGCATCATCAACTCCGATGACATTGGCGACATCGGCAGCCCTTGGCCAAATCACATCATCGGTTTCAGTACCAATTTGACCTACAAGAACTTCTACATGAACGCCATTTTCAATGGCCAAATTGGACACGACATCTACCGGACCTATGAGCGTTCTGATGTGACGTTCTCCAACATGCAGACCTTTTGGTTGGACCGCTGGACACCTGAGGCGCCGAGTGCAGAATTGCCAAGGTTGACGTCGACGGACCCCAACAACAACCAACGCCCCTCGAGCTTCTACGTCGAAAAGGGCAATTTCCTGCGCCTGCGCAACCTCCAACTCGGATGGACCCTCCCCAAGGAATGGACGCACCGCGCCAAAATGAAAGAAGTCAAGGTTTACTTGACCGGAAACAACCTGTTCACGGTCACCAACTACCGCGGATTCGACCCGGACATCGGCACCAGTGGATGGATTCTTGACACGGGAATCGACAAAGGATTCTACCCCAACAATCGCTCCTTCGGAGCTGGCCTCAATGTCTCATTCTAATCGCGCACGACAATGAACACCCTCTCTCGCAACCTCACTGTCATTGCCGGCCTCGCACTTCTGTTGGCCGCTTGCAGCAAAGACCGCTTGGTCGTGGATCCGGTCAACGAATTCCTTTCAAGCAATTACTATCAGACCGAAGACCAAGTGGCCTCGGCCTTGATTGGGGTCTATGACCCCATCGGTTGGTCCATGGCCTACGGACAGTGGATCTCTCCCACCATGATGGGCGAAATCCGATCGGACAACGCCAATGCGGGTGGAGACCCCTCCAACAACGACCAGCCCGGCTGGCAGGAGTTGGACGACTTCACCAACACCAATTCCAATGTGGTGATTCACCCCATCTATCGCAAAAGCTACATCGGCATCAGCCGGGCCAATGCATTGTTGGACTTGACCGAAATCGAATCCGAAACCGTAACCGAATACAAGGCGCAAGCCCAGTGGCTGCGCGGGTATTACCACTTTGAGCTCTTCCGTCACTTTGGCCCCATTCCCGTGGTGAACCAAAGCTTGACGCCAGACGACATGAACCTCGAGCGCAACACCTTGTCGGAGGTCATGCAGCAAATCGTAACGGATTGTGAACAGGCCCTTCCCCACTTGCCTTTGGTTGCACCGAGCGGACAAGAAGGACGCGTCACCAAAGGGGCTGCATACGCCCTCATGGGCAAGGCCTATTTGTACTGGGCAGACTTGAAAGGTGACGACCCCGTGCTGTTCCAATCTGCTGCAGACGCCTTCCAATCCGTCGTGGACTTGGGCGCCTACCAACTGCAAGACGACATGCAGTCGCTCTTTGTTTTTGACAACAGAAACACCACGGAATCGGTTTTTGAAATCCAACACAATCCACTTTGGTCCAGCGATTGGAGCTGGATGGAAGGCGTGGATGGAAACGGCATGATTCAGTTGTGCGGTGTGCGCGGATTGTGCGCTGATCACCCCGATTACGAAGCCGGCTGGGGGTTCATGTCCGTTACGGAGGGACTCTGGGATCACTTCCTCGAAGACGACACCTATCGACGCGACGTGGCCATCTTGTCCGAAGCTGAACTTGCACAGGACTTGGCCGATGCCGGCGCCAGCTGCGACCCCATCATCGACATGACCCAAAACAACCCTGTGGACTACACGGGATACTGGCAGGAAAAATACCCCAACCTCAAGGCCTTTGCAGGCACCAACGTCAATGGTGGAAATGAGCACCTCACGAAGGCACAGAACACCCACGTGTTCCGCTACGCCGACGTGCTTTTGATGCTCGCCGAGGCCTTGCACCGTGGCTCTGGAGACGACGGTACTGCGCAGATGTACATCGACATCGTGCGGGAGCGCGCTGCCGGACCTGGCGACAACACCGGAAGTTTCCGCACGGCAGCCACCGTGATGGCCGAAGAAGGTTGGAGCCTCCTCGACTTGATTTGGTATGAACGCCGCGCTGAATTGGCCTGCGAAGGAGACCGTTGGTACGATCTGGTCCGCTCAGGACGTGCTGAAGGGAGCCTGTTTACCGGAGATGGGGACAAGGAAGCCAACTTTAGCAACGAAGACCTCTGGTTGCCCATTGCACTCGAAGAAACACAAGTTGCCACAGGGCTGACCACTTATCCCGACGACGCTCTCTTCAATTGAGCCCGGCGCGTTGACCCCCATTCAAACAACACCACACCACACAAATCAAACGACCATGAACAAAACGATTCAAGGACTTGGCCTCGTGATTTTTGCGAGCTTAGTAATGTTCGGCTGCAGAAAGGACCCCGTACCAGAGCCTTCAGCCGTCATTGCCAGCTTCCAATACGAAGTCAGCGAAACCAACTGGAACGAAGTCACGTTCACCAATTATTCCGCCAATGCCACATCCCACGCATGGGACTTCGGCGACGGCAACACAAGCACAGAAACCAGCCCAGTTCATACGTTCGATGGCGGCGGCACATATGAAGTCACCTTGACGGCGACGGGCCTCGATGGTTCTGCATCCAAAACCGAATCCATCATCATCACAGACCCCAACACCGCCAGCTTGTTCCTTTCCGGGGCAGACGGCAAGACGTGGTATTTGGACCGTGAAGAAGTGGCATTGGGCATTGGGCCTGCAGCCGGCGACAACAGCTGGTGGTCTTTCGGTGGGGTAACCCCTCTCGGAGATCGTCCTTGCATCCTCGACGACAGCTACACGTTTAACGCCGACGGAACATGGGAGAAAAGCACGAACGGCACACTGTTTGTGGACTCGGACGCCAACGGCGGATGGTTGGGCATCGACGAAAACTGCATGGACGAGAGCGCCCCTGGCGTGTTCACTGGACCCAACGGTGAAGACCTGAGTGCTTTTGCCGACGGCGGCAATTACACCTTCGACTACAACACCAACACCAACACCATTTCCGTCGACGGCTTTGGCGCCTATATCGGGCACACCAACACCAACACCATTTCCATCGACGGCTTTGGCGCCTATATCGGGCTCTGCAACAAGACGGAGAACGGAGACAGCTATGTCCCCGCTTCCACCAAATTGTTCACCATCATCAGCACCGAAGAAGGAGACATCGCTGACCGCATGGGCCTCGCCCTTGTGCGCGCCGATGGCAGCGCTTGGAATTTCTACCTCGTGCACTACCACGATGAGGCCAACTTGCCGCCCATCCCTTCTTCTGCGCCCACAGCCAACTTCTCTTACGTGAAGGATGGCATGAACGTGACGTTCACCAACTCTTCGTCCAACGCCACTTCCTACAGCTGGGACTTCGGTGATGGTGCCACAAGTGTGGAGACCAATCCTGTGCACGCCTATGCCATGGACGGTGATTACACGGTAACACTGACCGCAAGCGACGATGCAGGCCAGATGAACGACAACAGTCAAGTCGTCTCCATCAGCTCTGCGGTGTTCACCATGGACATGATTTCCAGCGCTGAAGGAAAGACCTGGCGTTTGGATGGCGAAGCCAGTTACTACGTTGGGCCTTGCCAAGGCTGCGGCGACTGGTGGGGCGGAATCGACGCCAACGGCGTTGTAGAACGCTCCTGCCAAATGGACGACGAGTGGATCTTCTACAACGATGGAACACTGGACTACGTCACAGATGGTGTGATTTGGGCAGAGGGCTATCTCGGTGGTGGCAACGAGTGCCTCGATGAGACCTTGCTTGCCGCGCCACTCGATGCGTTTGCTGCAGGGACCCACGCCTTTACCGCATCCGACACCGAAATCACGGTGAATGGCGTTGGTGCCTTCCTTGGATTCAACAAGGCCTTCAATGGCGGTGAGCTTCCCGATGACGGCACAGGCACACCCGCAAGCAGCATCACCTACGAGGTCTACGAATACAGCAACAACAACGGAGTCGAGCGACTGTCTATCACGGTGGACTATGGCGAAGAGTCCGGCGCATCATACTGGACCATGCGTTTGGTCGCACAGTAATTCACGCATTTTTTGAGAAAAGGGAATCGGTCAAAAGACCGGTTCCCTTTTTTTTTGCGCCATTGATGTGACCGGAAAATGGGCGGCGTACGCGGAGAATAACACTGAAGCACCTGGCGGCTGCACCTGCAGATTCAAAGACATCCCAAAACGCACGTCCACGACGATCCAGTCGTCAACCTTGAGCAAGGAAAGAATCAAACTGCGCCTTTCCCCTTCCTAGCCCCTTGCTATCGGGCCAAACCGAAGGCCGACAAAATCAGCGGAGCGACTTCAAGAATCGTCCCGCATTCACCGTTCCGTCCTCTTCGTGAATGAACACCTCGTAAACCCCTGCAGCGAGGCCATTTAAAGACAACGTCTCTTGGATGGTCGTGACGTCCTGAAAGGTCTTGCCATAGACCGGCCGACCGCTTGCATCGTACACAGACAAGGTCAAATCCTGCGGAAAGAAAACCGAAAAGCCCACCGTCACTTCCCCGGTCTGAACGGGGTTCGGATACACCAGTACAGACTGATAAGAGGTGATGCCTCCTTCATCGATTTCGTCCTCGTATTCGAATTCGAGCCAGTTGAAATTGAACGGTGCTTCTGTGATTTGAATCCGCAGAAGGTAGACTCCTGCTTCCATGAAGACCTCTTTGCTCGACGTGACCCACGTCTGCCATGCGCCAGAAGCCGGGAATTGTGCTTCACCCAAGCCTGTGCTTTGTCCTTGGACGTCTATCAACTCCAAGGAAGCCGCGCCATCCTGCTCAGATGCCGTCCTGAAATTCAAGGTGTAATCCCCTGTATAGCGCACGTTCACCGGGTACTCCATATAGTCGCCGACATCAAGAAAGCCCACATTTTGCCCCCCACCGTTGTCGTTTGTGGCCTCCACCTCTACCCCCATTTGGGTACTGAAACCTTCGGCCTCAATCCAGCCCGGAATGGCATAGCGGAAATCCAGATCATTGTAGACCTCCTCCTCCGTAAAAGCAACCAAAGCGCCACCGTCTGGTCCCATGACTGAATTTCCAGAGTAGGTCAGGGTCAGGTCCATGGTCGCATCCATGGCTTCCTCCACTTCAAATTGAACGACCCTTTCACTGCCAGACACCGTTTCCATGGAGAGCAAAGTCAATGGGCTTCCGTCGGCGAAGAGTGTGAAGGCACCGAGGTCGGGCATCAAGGGCAATTGAAGCGTTTTGTTCAAGGTCAACGCCACATGCTGTGCATCTTCGGTTTTGGCATTGACCACATCCATCGCGACTTGAGATGCCGGCGTTCCTGTGAAGGAGAAGTCGAGGTAAGACATCTCAAACCCGCCTTGATCCGCCCACAGGCTCAATCCCACAGGACCTTCTTCGAGGTAGACATCCTCGATGGTCACCGTTTGCCATCCTCCCGGAATGCCCGTTAACGGCAATTCCACATAGGATGTGACATCCGTCCCTTCCGTTTCAAGGTGGACCAACCCCGCTGTTTCTGAGACCGAAACGCGAAGGTCAATGTCGTAAAGCCCACCGGTGATCACCTCCACGGTGTACTTCATCCACTCGTCTGTGGCAATCCATCCCACCTTGTATCCGTTGCTGTGCACCGGGTCTGTCGCAAACGTGATGTCCACTCCATCATTTCGGTATTGCCAGCCCGTGTTCCATTCTGTGTAATTGCCTGTACTCACATGGTAGTTTGCCACTTGGATGTCTCCATACGCGGAGCCCACCATTCCCATGTCAAAGTCTGTGGCGTGAATCAAGCCCGGCACCTCTTGATCGGCGTTAAAAGGCACGGAGGCATCGGACTGCACTTGGCGGAACATGGCGTCCACCACATTTTGCTGTTGGACACAGTTCCCAAATTTTAGTTTTTCTGCCAAGTCCATGAGGGCCGCCGTGGCGAATTCCGCACTCGGTTGGGCAGCATCTCCGCTCCAATAGTCCAACAGGGTTTGGTACTCTGCGCTTTTCTCAATGGACAACGGTGCCGAAATACTCGCCACCTTCTTCAGCGGCCACCAAGCCCATCCAATGCCCAAATCCTCGAGAAGATGGATGGTGCCGAAATACTCGCCACCTTCTTCAGCGGCCACCAAGCCCATCCAATGCCCAAATCCTCGAGAAGATGGATGGCGTCTCGGAACCAAACATTGGAGTTTTCTCCGCTCTCCCCCAAATAGAGAGGAACATTGTACGCATCACGAATGCCGGTGGCAAAATTCATGGACCCCACATCGTTGATGCTCCAATACTTATGCGGAGAGTAAACCAGCTGTTCATCCCATGGCGGCGTCAAACCTGAAAAATCATTGGCCCACCAGTTTCCTTCAATGAAAATGATGTGGTCCGCATCCACCGAACGGATGCTGTCTGTGCATTGCACATAAAGGTTGCGCAACGCCGTGCCTCCAGGCAAATCCCAGTTTGGCTCATTCAATAGGTCATAGCCCGCCACCCAATCTTCGTCCACATAATGCGCGGCCAGTCGCTTCCAAAGCGACGCCATTTTATTGCGGTTTTCTGTGCTTTCCCAAAGGGAAGGTTTGGTGGGGTCGTAATCCGAGATTGCCGCATCGTAGCCCTGTCCTCCAGGTGCGCCATGCAGGTCCAAAATCACATACATCTCGTTTTGCTTACACCACGACACCAAGCTGTCACTCAACTCAAACCCAAGCTCCAACCATGTGTTCTCCCCTGCCACGGGCTCATCCTCAATTGGCAACGTAAAGAGGTTATAGTGCATGGGCAAGCGCACAGAATTGAAGCCCCATGACTTCATGGCATCGATGTCGGCTCGGGTCACATGATTCTGCAACCACGCTGCATAGAATTGGTCTGTCGCCTCTTCTCCAATCAGCAGTTCAATTTTGTTGCGGATCTCAAACTGCGCATTGGCAAACCCCGCTGTTTGGAGCATGTAGCCCTCTTGCAGCATCCATCCACCGAGCCCCATCCCCCTGAGCAATACGGTCTCTCCGGACTCGTTCACAATGGCCGGCCCCTCTGTGGACAGTCGATGCTGAGCCCAAGACGATGTCGAGAGAAGCATGGAACAAAGCAAACCTAGAGGCGCCGCAAAACGGAAAAAAGGAAGACGAGCAAACATGTGTTGAAAATAGCACATGACACGTCCATTGGTGTGTTTTGTACACCTTAGGTTGAACTCCAATGCCCGAAGCTGCCATTTGCGGGAACAAAGCCTTGTACATCAGCCTGTGAGACGCTTTTTCCATTTTATCTTCACCGCGCCCTCTAGACAGAACCATGAGCAATCCTGCGCTTTTCCTGATTTTACCCCTGCTCCTTTTGTGCGCGGGTTGCCGGCCGGAAGAAGGGCCTGTGGTGGTGCCTGAAATTCAATTCCCAATCGACATCAATGGGCTTGAAAACGAAGAGAACCGGTTCTTCGAATTCCCTTTGGTTCTCAATCAAGCCACCACACGAGACATTAAAGTCCACTTCGAAACCCGGTCACTCTCAGCCGAGGAGGGGCTCGACTTTATTGCCGTTCAAGATTCTTTGATCGTTCCCTGCGGGACAGCATCGGCCACCATTACAGTGGAAATTGTGATCGATGAGATTGCAGAAGAAGACGAGACATTTCGGGTGGTCATCACCGGAACCAGTGGTGCACTTTTGGCCGGAGGTGTCCAAGAGGCCATTGGCACCATCAAAAACGACGACACCCTGATCGGCGTGGACAATGCCGGTTACGTCTCATCCGACAACTACCCCGGAAAAACCTTGGTGTGGTCTGATGAGTTTGATGGCGAAGCCATTGACCTTCAGAACTGGACGTATGATCTCGGAGCGAGCGGATGGGGCAACGCCGAACTACAGAACTACACCTCCAACAGTGAGAACGCCTATGTATCCGATGGCCACTTGCTGATTGTCGCCAAGCAGGAAGGCGTTCATTATTCCTCCGCCCGCCTCAAAAGCATTGGGCTGCAGGAGTTCGAACATGGGCGCATCGACGTTCGGGCCATTCTCCCCTATGGCCAAGGCATTTGGCCCGCCATCTGGATGTTGGGAGCAAACTTCCCCACTTCGGGCTGGCCCGCTTGTGGCGAGATTGACATCATGGAGCTCATTGGCTCGTCGCCCAGTACGGTTCACGGCACGCTTCACTTCGGAGCGGACTGGACACAGCACAACTACATCGGCCAAGGCACCAGCCTTCCCTTGGACCAAACCTTTGCCGACGAATTCCACGTTTTTTCCATCGACTGGAGCGAAGAAGGCATCACTTGGCTCATCGATGATCAGCCCTTTTACTCGGTGACTTCAGGGGTAACGGGCAGCCAGCCTTATCCTTTCGACAACCCCTTCTTCTTTATCCTGAATGTGGCCGTTGGTGGACAATGGCCGGGCTACCCCGACGCCACCACCACCTTTCCCCAGTTCATGGCGGTGGACTATGTAAGGGTCTTTCAATAAGCAAAGGCCACCGTCGAAAACAGCGGCTATGGGCCGCAAGAATTTGCATGCATGAGGTCGTGCAGATGGCCAATCGCGTCGATGGGAGACCGCTACCTTCCTCAATCGCCGCGCAAACAGCGCACCGACCTGCCGAAGTTCAACAGGTGACTTTGCCGAACCACCACCGAGTCTAAGTGAAGCAGTCGGCGGTACCCGAGGCCTTGGCCATTGAGCGTCGAAGACCACCATAGGCCATCGGACCCAAACATTCCTCCTGCTCGGCACACCCCACCCCAAGCAAAGGGAACATGAAAAGAAGCTTCAATCTGCGCATGCTTGAATTGGCCAGCCGATACTCTCAAATGCAGAATCAACAGCGAAGCGCAGTATACCGTGGTTCATTGCCCCTTTCCCCAAGGCCTCTCCTGACGAAAAACCCACGGGGGTTCGAGGTACATTCGCCGAATGGGAGGCACTGCAGGAAAGAGAACAGCCGTCATTGGTGGTGGCGCGGCAGGCTTTTTTGCGGCCTTGTCTGTTTCCGCCCACCATCCTGAGCACACCGTTGTCCTTTTCGAAAAATCCAACAAACTCCTGTCCAAGGTCAAGGTCTCAGGTGGCGGCCGATGCAACGTGACCCACGCCTGCTTTTCCCCTGCTTTGCTGGCGAAAAACTACCCTCGTGGTGGAAAAGCACTCAAAAAGACCTTCTCGCATTTTCACGCCGAGCATACCGTAGACTGGTTCACCTCCCGGAATGTCCCGCTGAAAACCGAAGAGGATGGCCGCATGTTTCCTGCAGCCAACACCTCACAAGCCATCATCGACTGCCTCATGAGGGAGGCCCAAAATGCGGGGATCGACATCCGCATGCAATCGCCAGTCTCCGACATCACACCCCTGGGAGAAGACAGCCCTGGCTTTGATCTTCACAGAGAACGCTTCGACCACGTGATTGTCGCTACGGGCGGAAGCCCCAAGGCAACCGGGTTCGATTGGCTGCGAGAATTGGGACACAACATCAGCGAACCTGTCCCCTCACTTTTTACGTTCAACATGCCCGGCGAAACCGTCACCGCGCGCATGGGCTTGGTTGTCAAAAATGCCATCGTTCGGATTCAAGGCACCAAGCTCACCCACCAAGGACCTGTGCTCATTACCCATTGGGGCATGAGCGGTCCTGCGGTTCTTAAGTTGTCGGCTTGGGGCGCACGCGAATTGGAACAGCGCGGATACAGCTTCACCATCCAAGTCAATTGGGTGGGACATGCCCATGAAGCCGAAGTGATCGCAGAAGTCGAACGCATCTTAAGAGAAGCCCGACAAAAGAAGATGGCCAACGCCTGCCCCTTTGATCTTCCCAAAAACTTCTGGATTTACCTGCTCGAAAAGTCAGGAATCAATCCGGAATCCCCATGGCTAGAATTGGGGAAAAAAGGACGCAACAAACTGGTGAACACTCTGCTCAATGATGTCTATCCTGTACGAGGCAAAACCACCTTTAAGGAGGAGTTTGTGACCTGTGGTGGTGTGACCACGGGGGACGTCGACTTCAAGACCATGCAAAGCCGTATTGTACCCGGGCTCTACTTCGCCGGTGAAGTCCTCGATGTCGATGGCATTACAGGAGGATTCAACTTCCAAGCCGCTTGGTCCACGGGCTTCGTCGCTGGAAAATTAAGTGGTGTCTAAACTCAAGCTGTCCATTCGGTTTTCAATGCCCGCCGACAGAATCCGAAACCCCCTCCAAGCGGTCATGGAAAGTCCGGTTTGACTTTCCCGAGTCAACGCACCCATTGCTGCCGAAATTCAGGCTGAAGTCCATCTTCGTGAACCATGATTCCGATGGTGTGGTGGCGGAAATAAGCTGTCGAAACAAACTGCTTCCCCCCGAAACCATTTCCCTGGCCCCACGAGTTTTTGATCACGAAGTATTGCCGTCCCTTAGCATCCGTGGCGCGGCCAATGATGTGCATCAAATGGTCGTCGGTGTTTTCTTGAGAATCAAATGCTGCCTGCCGCATCGCTTGATCTACCGAAGGCTCCAACGGCATGGCGCCAAGCGAGCCCCACTCTTCCTTGGTCTCGGCTGCTTCAGGCATGACGGCCCAGCCATCGTTAAAGGAGAAGCCTGCATTGCTCACATCCGCATCCCATGCCACAGTGAACCCCCTTTCCAAAGCGCTGTGGACAGCATCTTCTAGCTCGTCCAATGGCACATTGAAGAATTCCCCTTGCGCATGGTTGTCTGGCACTTCCAGAACAAAAGATTGCCCAAAGGGATGGTGGGTGAAGGAAGACAGCGACGCATATTCCATGGGGTCGATGCCCATCGCGTCTCGGAAAGACTCGGGAGAATATTTCACGCCGCGGTAATCAAACGTGTTTGGCAAAATCCATGGGGTCGATGCCCATCGCGTCTCGGAAAGACTCGGGAGAATATTTCACGCCGCGGTAATCAAACGTGTTTGGCAAAGCGCCCAAAACAGCGTCTAGGGTGGCCTCCACTTCTGCAAAATCTGCAGGTGCCATCCCCTTTGATTTTTTGACCAACTTCTTGGCCATGGATGCCAGCCTTCTGTCCAATGCGCCATGGTCATGCCCTTCAAGTGTTGACCCGCCATCATAAACGGATGCAGGAAGAATTCCGAATACCGCCGCCGCGTGGGTCACGTCATGTGACAACCCACCTGGACCAAATTGATGGTGGCCGTGATGGCGCACGTAGCGCTCCACCTTCTCCGAATAAATCACACGCACACTGGCCATTTCGCTGAAGTCATGCAACTCACCCGTTACCCGATGAGCCTCAGACTCCAAAAAACTGGTGGTACAGAAGCTCCAACATGTTCCTGTTTGACCTTGACTGATCACTTCCGTTGCAACCAAGTCAATGTCCATCACCGGCACTTGGGCAAATGCCCACGACCCAAAAAAAAGCAGCCCACCCAAGATGGTGTTTTTGAGCCACGGCACAATCGAGAGCGTGAGATTATCCATGCCTAAAAGATACAAGCACTGCGCATGTGTGGCACTTCAATTCCACTCTGCCAACAAAATTTTGACCGCCAATTTCCAGAGTTCATTGGATTCCTTCGGGCTCTCGCCCGTGAGGAAATCTCCGTCTCTTTGAACCGCATCGCCACCTTGGTTATTGCCGATATAGACACCCATGCTCTTGAGCCTCTCACTCAATCCAGGGAGGCTATGCCCCGGAAAATCAGCCGTCATGGGCGTCATTTGTCGACCGAGCCCGGGAATACCGCCATAGGGTAGCCTTTGTCAATGAAGTCCCCACTCCTTCTGAAACAAGGGTCAACAAAGCCCCCTATCCATGACAAAGTGTGATGATGAAACCCCCTTTAGGGTAAGCCCACTTTAAGACCCTTCCTACACTTTGCGCCTTCGGGAATGTCCAACATCGCGCCGTCGTCACCCGGCGCAAATACAACAGCATAAGCGAAGGTTTTGGTCAATTCAGACCCCGCTATGCCATTGGATTTTGGCGGTTGTCAAATTCAACTTTGCATCGTTGATTTCGCAAATTGCCCCATCACTCGCCCCATGATTCGAGCCCTCATTTTCTTCAGCTTGATTTTTTCTGCATGCGGAGGAGCAGGCACCTCGGCTCCATTTCAAATGACGAACAGGGACAGTTTGTCCAACCTTGATCCCCCTGGACAAGAATTGGCGTTTGGCGCCTTGAATGAAATTCAGGTCAACACCCCGAGAAACCATTTTTACTCTGGTTTCCTTGGGTCAGCAAGGCCAAAGGAATTCGCAGACACCTGCTTTCTTATTGCCGCTTCGGAATGGCGCGGAGCCATCGCCCACTTTCTAGATCAGCATTGCCCTCATCTTCCCACAGAACTTCAGACAGAATGGGCGCATGACGCTGCACTCGCACAAAAGGAATACACCATTTGCCAATTTGATCGCCAACAACATGATGACCACGGCCGATTGCCCATGACCGGAACCTGGGTGCTGCACAACGTGGGATCCCAACGCGACATCACTGTCGTTTGGTGAAATCTGAGCCGGCTGAAAAGAAACCGCACGGTTGGCCTTTTGGCCCTGCATGCGGGTGAAGGCGAATTACTCGCGTCCTTGGATATACGCATCAAGCTCCTCTCCGCTACTGCTGAAAGAAAACACACCGTAGACCTGATAGTAGTTCTCCAGATCATAAATGTGCTCATAAGCGAATTTGGCCAAGTCGAGCTGCCCTTCGTCGAAGGTGATTTCCTCCAGAATCTCGACGAGCTGCTCAATCACAAGGCAATTGCTCCTCATGATTTGCTTGGCAATGCGAACCTTGTCATCGCTGAATGCCGCATCACTGATGGTCCCCATCATTCCAGAAAAACGATCCGCCCCAACTGGACGTTCACACCCGATGCGTCCCGTGTAACCCTCCACATACACCACTTGAACAGGGGCGGCGGGTGCTGGGGCCTGCTGGGGTGCAGCGGGCACTGGAGCGGGGGCTGCAGCGGTTTGCTCTGGCTGATCTTGGATGCCCAAGCTCAAGTTGCCGTCACTCATGTTCATGTTCACGTTCATGCCCAACTGATCGACATTGACGTTCATGGAAATTTGATCCATGCCGGACATGCCTCCGCCTGAGGTCGACATGTAGCCGTCCAAGCGCAGTCCATCTTGGAAGAAAGAAGGAATGGTGAAGTTGTAAATCCCCGAACCCTGTCCACCTGAAGCAGAAAGGGCGAGTTTGGTTTGGATGTCCGAATATTCAGGTGCCACGTAATCGATGAAAAGATTGTAGACACCGCCTTCTTGTAAGCCCGTGATTTCTTGGTGGATTGAAGCTTCAGAAGCCAACCTCATTCCGTTCACACTGATGGTAAAAAAAGCCATGTTCTCTGATGTGAGCTGGACCACCGAATTCTGGGCGTACGCATGGCTCGTCAACAAAATGACGGATGCAAAAAGTAAGAGGTTCTTCATTTCAATCAGCAGGTTCTGAATTAGTACAAGTTCTATGCAGCAAATGTGACATCAACTCTCAATAATTTTCGAAGAAGAAAAAAAAAGGATGCACACCCCGGTGTGATGTTCACTCTCCCGAGCCCCAAGTCGTTTTTTTCGCGAGAGGTCACGTGTAGTTTTGCCCCATGTTCCAAAAAGTACACCTCGTCACTTTCGTTGCGCTTTTGAGCCTTTCCGCATCGTTCGGTCAAACGCCTTGTGTGAATGGCATGGCCGGCGAATACCCCTGCAACAACATCGAACTCATGGGGTTCATGGGACTTGACGAATTGGGGGGAGGCGAGATGAACGACGTTTGGGGGTGGGTCGACCCCAGTGACGGAACGGAGTATGTCTTGCAGGGGCGAACCAACGGCACTGCTTTCGTCGACATTTCCGACCCCCTGAATCCAGTTTTGGTGGCCAACCTTCCCACCGAAACGTCCAGCTCGCTGTGGCGCGACATTAAAGTTCACGACAACCATGCTTTTGTCGTTTCTGAAGCCTCCGGACATGGCATGCAGGTGGTCGACTTGACCCAACTCGGGTCCATCACCAACCCGCCCCAAACGATTGTTGCCGATGCCCTTTACACGGGATGGGGAAGTGCGCACAACGTGGTGATCAACGAAAGTACCGGCCGCGCTTATGGCGTCGGGACAGGTTCTTTTGACGGGGGATTGAACATTGTAGACATCAACAACCCCACCGATCCTGTCTTGATTGGTGGTTTCGCAGGAGACGGATACACCCACGACGCCCAAGTGGTCTCTTACATCGGCCCCGATGCTGCCTATGCGGGAAAAGAAATCGCATTCTGCTGCAACACAAACACCGTGACCATCGTCGATGTCACCGATGCCGGAGACGCCACGCTCATCAGTTCCACGGGCTACTCCAATTCGAGCTACACTCACCAAGGTTGGCTGACCGAGGACCACCGCTACTTCATTAGCAACGATGAGCTAGACGAACAAGACTTCGGAACCAACACGACCTCCTTCATTTGGGACGTGACCAGCCTCGATTCACCTCAGCTTATCGGCACGTTTGTCTCTGAATCCCGCGCCATCGACCACAACATGTATGTGCTGGGTTCTTTGATTTATCAATCCAACTACCGTGCGGGGTTGCGGGTATTGGATGCCACCGGCATCGCCAGCGGACAACTCGAGGAGGTGGGTTACTTCGACCTCTACCCCGCCAGTGATGCTGCCCAATTCAATGGCACTTGGTCCAACTACCCCTACTTCCCGTCCGGCATCATCGCGGTCTCTCACATCGAGGAGGGGCTGTTTTTGCTGCGTCTTTCCAACGAACTCAGTGACTTGGGCTGCACCGATCCCCAAGCGTGCAATTTTGATCCAACCGCATTGGAAGACAACGGCATGTGTCTCGGCTTTAACGAATGTGGTGGGTGTGAAGGCGAGGCGTTGTTCTGCATCGGATGCACCGACTCAGATGCCTGCAACTACTCCGGAGTGGCCACCATCGATGACGGCACCTGCTTTGAGATCGAAGCCCCAGACGCCCAATCTGCAGTGCAAACCACCGAGCCCATCACCTTCACTGAAGGGGACGGCACGCATTGGTTTGCGTCTCAAACCGATCTTGAGCCGCTTTCTATTGGGGCCTCCTACACCCTTCCACTGGCCTCAAATGACCAATCCATTTGGGTCGCCAATTCCAATGGCGAATACAATTTGAGTGGTGGAAAGGCAGCGCCCGACTTCGCCAATGGGCAACACCACACCAACAATGCGAACTGGTTGCGCTTCGACGTTCATCAAGACGCCTTACTGGAGTCCGTTGACGTCTATTCCGAAGGAGGAGGCACCGAAACAATCGAGATTGTAAATGCCAACGACGATGTGATTTGGACGGCCTCTCAAGAGCTCACAACTGGACTGAATGTCTTTGTGCTGAACGCGGAACTTCCCGCTGGAGAGGAATACCAAATCCGATCCGCCAATCCGGAGCCACTCCTATGGCGAGACGACAATGGCGCAGACGTAAACTACCCCTATGACATCGGAGGTCTGGCCAGCATCTTCAGCACAACCATCACTGGACAAAATCAATACACATACTACTATTTCTACTACAACTGGAAGATGTCATCCTTCGAGCCCTGTCTGTCAGAACGGGTTGAATTTAACGTCACTGTTGAAGACATTTCTTCCATCGACACGATGCACAACGGAAGCCCGCGCACGATGCACAACGGAAGCCCGCGAACTCTGGTCAAAACCATGGACCTTTTGGGACGTGACGTGCAACAACCGAGAAACCAAATCATCTTTCGCCTCTATTCCGACGGAACGGTTGAAAAGCAGTGGATTGGTGACCGCTGGCGCTGAGCATGCTCCTTGAGCGACCAAGGGTCATTTAAAAAAATCGGATTTTTATCCGCTCAGCCCCTCAATCTTGGATGCAGCGCACAGAGTGTCCGTGCTTCCTGCTGGTGTAAGACGAGGAAACGCTGTTGGTTGTCCATTTGAGCTCCCGGTAATAAGCAAGAGAACTGTAAGGTGTGGACGTCCACCATTTGCCTCGCTCTCCGGCCAAACTGAAGTAACCGCCACTGGAGGAATTGCGAAAGCCACCGGGGAAACCATTGAATCCACTGGTGTTGAGTCCGTTGCCGCTTCCTCTCCACCCTGTTGACGACTTCAGTGCCTCCCCTGATGTGCTCGTACCTCCCCTCCGAGGTGACTGGTCAACGCTGACCATTCTGAATGCGTGGGAACATGCCAACCTGCCGGACATAAACTCCGGTCGTCGTTGACCGCATACCAATTGTAAAGGCGCCCGTATTCCTCCAGAGACTCCTCGGGATCGCAGGCGTCAAAGTCCGGCGATTCTGAGTTGCAGCCTGTGTCCTCACCATAAACGGCCGTCGCACCAAAAGAGGCTGAATTCCATTGGCTGTCGTTGAGGCCAGCGGAAATGGCATCGCCATTGGCGTAATGCAAAGCGCGCAGGTTCTCGGCGAACCAGCATTGGCCCCCAATCTGCACGGTAGCATAGTCATAACCATCAAAAGCCATCAACTCCCCACAAGGCAGTGGTGGCGGAGGACAGGTATAACTGAAGGTGGTGTCCATCCCCACCTCATACACGAACCACGTGTCCACTTGAGCAGCATAAACACTGTCGTACAGGACCGTGATCTCGAAAATGCTGACCTCGGTGGGCCCGGGTCCATTGCACACCCCGCATTCGTCAAATACGCCAATGCAAGTGTCGATGTTGTCGCAGATTCCGTCGCCATCGCTGTCTCCTGTGCAACCGCCATTGCAAACCCCCAAGAAATCGAGGTATGCGCATGTCTCGGAAGGGCTGGCGTCATAATTGCAAGCCTCCGGGTCGGTGCAGAGGTCCTCGCTGTCCCAAGTCCCGTCGCCATCTGCATCGATGTCTCCAAACAAGCCAAGCAAATCCAGCAAATCCCCGATACCCACGACACCATCAGCATTGCCATCGAAGGAGTTGGGACAGGAAATCTGGGCTTGAACCACCCCTAAGGACATCATCAAGAATACCGACAAAAACCTCTCAAAAGTAGCCATATATCCCATAATATACGACCAAAACATCAATCGCCTTGATGGCCATCAGCCAAATGAAAACAGGGACAACAGCCTGCCGCCGGTGGCCTGTCAAAAATGGGTGGCCGCATCCAATAAGAACAGACTCAATCCTCTGCTTTGCGCCGTTTCCAAAAGCTTGGGCACAAGCCGAGTCGAAGACCTCCTGAGAAACGCAAGCCGCCTGGCGGTGGAAACAACACCGTAGACTCGAAATATGGTCCAGGGTAAACGTCCTTCGCCCATGTGCATCCGGCATATCCGTCCAATACCACACTGCCCAGCCGCAGTTGGTGTCCGATGTGAAGCGATGCGCCAACAGAAGACCAATCGTCATTGTCAATGAACCCTGTTTCCGTGGTGTATTCGGCAAAGCCAAAGACACCCGATAGCGAGGCATAGGTCCCGCTCAGGACATCGCCCCGGTACAACCTCACTTGCGGCTCGAAAACATAACCCTCTTTTCTCACCGTCAAGGGCTCATACCAAGGGTGGTCCGATTCTAAGAACACTTCTCTGCTTAGGCAATCCATCTCGACGGCCACGCTCAGCCCCTTAGCGATGCGCTTCTCCAAGCCCAAACCATAGCGTCCTGAGATTGGGTCAGATAAACTGAATTTCAAAATCGACGCTCTTTGCGCTGCGGCATTTGAACCGAACATACAGAGGGCCAATACCAGAGCCAACGTCAATTGATTGAGGGTGAGTTTCATCTAAAAATTATTGGAGTAACCAACGGATACACCATTCCGCATATTGCCCGGATTGTTTCAATCTGAATACAATCACGCCCATCCGATTGTGACTGGCGAGGCGAAATTTCTACCTCGCTTCCTGTCCATCGCGCCTGAGCCAAATACCGAGAAAAATGGCCGTCGGAACAGACAACCAACCAAAAAAAGCCATACTGAGCAGCGTGTACCCGCAAGCCACACCTAGGCCAAGCCAAGGGTTGATCACATCGGGGTCCACAGCACCCCCGAAAAATTCACTTCGGATGTAGTTCACCACCAAGAAGCCATACCAACAAAGCCAGTGGCTGAGCAACGCGATGAGTGAGCCCACCCAAACCAAACGGACACTTGAACAGTGCTCCCTCCTCTCCACGAGCCACCGGGACAGCGCATAGCCCACCACAAAAGAGGCAGTGCCGGTGAACATCCAGAGTCCTTTCCAACTGTCATCGTCAAAAGCCGCGATGGTCATTGTCCAACCCGCCAAAGCAGAAATACCACCAAAAGCCAAGGCGAATCGCAATGCATATCTCACTTTAAAAAAGAGGGCCCAAATCCTTGAAATCAAACTGAATACAGATTTAAAAAAATGAAAAAAAGCGCCGGAACGGCCATCATTATCGCAGCCAATCATGACCCGAGCATCTTCAGGAAATCCGCCTTTCCAATGGCCCCGAACCGCGCTTCCTTCACCACGCCCGACGCCTCCATAACCATGGTCCAAGGCGTGCCTTGAATGCCAAATTGAGACAATACAGGAGCTACATCCGGATCGTCTACATCCAATAGCACGGGCAAAAACCCTTTGTTTACCACGTCCATCACCTCCTCATCTGCCCATACCTCGCGCTTCATTACGCGACACGGAGAACACCATTTTCCAGTAAAAAACAAGACCATGGGCTTGTCGAGTTCTGCCGCTTTGATCTGTGCCGCAGACAAGTCTTTGGTCCAGGCAATCTGATTGGACGGCGCCCAAAACGAATAGCCTGCATACCACAACGAGATTACCAAGAAACTCAACCAAAACACTTGCCAAAATCGGCCTGTACTTTTTTTTCCTTCTGCCATTTGTGTGCTTCCCTTGCCTGAATCAATTGCTGCTTCCACGCACCCTGAAAGGACCGCTGCACAAGTCTACACCTTTTGTGTCGCCTTGATGGCATAACAATAAGGCAGACGCTGGTCTTCCCTCGACTTGAATACGTGTTCACCAGATCCTCGCTCCACCATTCCCTCCAAGGGGTATGGAGAGTGGTCAAATTCCTCGAACAAAATCAGCCTCGAGTTCGCACACTCTGTCTTTCGCTCCACAAGCCAATAAGACAACGAGTAGCCCACGATAAAAGAGGCAGAACCTATGCACACCCAAAGGCCGCCCCAACCCTCATCAACAAGAGCAAGCGAGGTCATCAAGTAGGCCGAAAAAGCAGATACTGCCCCAAAAGAGACAGCAAATTTGATGGCATATCCCCCTAAGAACGGCATGAGTACAATGTATGAAAATGCTTAGAGGAGGCGCCAAAAGCGCTGAAATCGACCTCTACACAACTTACTGACGGGCCTTTCGAGCGGCAATAAAGCTCCTCACAAACCCCACCATAGACAACAAAGACGTGGCGATCATGACGGCGACACGGAACAGGCCCATTCCTCCTGACTCCAACGATTTAGGCAAGCGCATTCCAACCAAGGCCAGAAGCAAAATCAAAGTGAGCAGAACCGCGATGTGGGCCACAATTTTGTTCTCCTTCTTTACCCCTCTTTGACACAGGACCAGCACGATTCCAAAGGCAACCGGGATAAAAGCTGTGAAAGACTCTGTTTCGACATAACCCCACAACCCAAAGAGAATCAGAGTAATAGAATTCAGTAAGTTGAATTGAGCTGCAGACATCTGTTCTTTTTTTTTTCTAAAGTACGGCTTGGCCACAGCCCTGACCCTGTTCTACAAATTTCAGCCCCCTTAAAATTGGCAAAAAGCTGCGGGCCATTAAGCACACTCTGCACAAATCCCCTTCAAGAATATGCGCGCTTCCGTGACTTTGAACTTTCCCGAAAGAGGCAAAACCACCTCCTCTTCCATGCACAGCACTTTGTCGCACGAAACACAGTTAAAGTGCGGATGATTGTGATCGTGAGAAACGCCCTTACACGCGTGGCAACGGGCATAAAATGTGACACTGTCTTCGCCCGAAAAAGAATGCACCATGCCATCCTCCTCCAAACGGTCCAGCAACCGATAAACCGTGGTTTTGTTGACGCTTTCACCCAATCGATCACGGATCATTTTCACAGAAAGCGCCTCATTTGAATCACCAAACGCCTCATAAACGGCCTGCAAAGACTTGGTTTTTCGCTGAATCCCCATGGTAAAAATTTAATGCAACTTAGTTGCGTTAAAGGAGTGAACGCCTAATTTAGCCCCTCAAATCGAACCCACTTTGTCTACTCTCTCGATTAAGGCCGACACCATCGGCGCAGCAGCCAGTTTTCTCTGCATGATTCACTGTGTAGCTGCGCCCTTCCTCTTTGTGGCGCAAGCTTGTGCCCACACCTGTTGCAGTGGTGCGCCCACATGGTGGCGCGGGGGGCATGCATTTCAAGACCCCTGGCCACAAAACATGGCCAGAATCACCAACTGAACAGGAGGAACGTACCTCCCAAATGTGCGCTCAATGGGCCGGGGGTGGCCGTAGTGCGTGCGACCAAATCAAGTGCTTCAAAGCCGGTTCAATTTGGGTTGTGGCTCGCCTGGTGCACCCTGACCCTGTCCATTCTTTTCGAGACTTTCCACCCCGCTTTGTTTTCCGAATGGGTGAAATATTCAGCCGCCACCGCGCTGATCGTTTCTCATTTCTACAACTTGAAATTCGGACGGTGCCATTCTGACTCGTGTGCCATCCACCAAGGGTAACAACACCCAACAGTGCCAAGGCGACAGTTCCCGGCCATTGAACAGCTTGTGTTGCAATCTTACCTGTAGAGCATGCAAGGCAGAAGTTCAGCACCGTGAATCCCCCATCCAACATGACCCCTTTGCAAAGAACCCCCATCCTGATTCTCAACGGGTTTTTGGGGTCGGGAAAAACCACGTTGTTCCGGAGCCTGCTCGCCCAAGCACGTAAGCTCAGCCTGGATGTTAGCGCCATCGTGAACGACATGAGCGAACTGGATGTGGACGGGGAACTGCTCGGCATTACGGAGGCAGTAGAAGAAAACAAAAGCATGCTCGTGTCGATTCACTCGTGTGTATTGAGCAGCACCAAGGGCATTGAAAAACTGGATGAGGCCATTCGAACATTGAGGTCAGAGAAAACCCCCAAGCTGATCATTGTAGAAACATCAGGAAGCTGCCACCCCATGCCGCTCATCGCGTTCTTTAAGGAGCAGAAATCACTCAAGCTCACTGGGGTCTTCGCCCTGGTAGACAGCCTGATGATCAGCCAAGATTTTGACAATGGGGCAAACTTGATCCCCAGAATGCAACACAATGTGACCCATGGCAAACGAGACACCGTGAACTTGCTCGTCGAACAAATCATGTTCAGCAGCCACGTTTTCTTGACCAAAGCCGACCGCATCGCATCGCACCAATTGAACCCCATTGCTTCCGTCGTTCGCAACATCAATCCATACGCTTCGACCCATTCGTTGCAATTTGGAAAGCTGGACATCGACTCCTTAATGGACCTGGACGAGTATGACTACCTCAACGTGACGCAATTGATGGAGGAGTTGAAACCCGCCCTAGAAGCCGAAACACAAAATGACAGGCCCTACGATCTGGCCACAAGGGTCATCAGGGACGACCGCCCCTTTCACCCTCAACGCCTCTGGACAATCTGTCACGAACACCTGGACGAGAAAATCTACCGCAGCAAAGGGTTCTTCTGGCTCGCGAGCCGAGATAAGCATGCCATGCTTTGGAACCAAGCCGCAGGTGGCATTAGCCTAGAGATCATCGGATCCTGGAGGGCCGGCATTGTCGCGGACGAAGACCACGGCATCTCAGAAATGGAGATTGCCCAACTCAAGGAAATGCTGGCCGAGGAAAAAGGCCGATTTGGCGACCGGAATTGCGATGTCACCGTGATCGGAGATGAATCCAGAGTCGATCGTTTCACAGAGGCCTTGAAATCGTGCTTTTTGTCGGATGAAGAAATTGAGTTGTGGCGCGGGGGGCATGCATTTCAAGACCCCTGGCCACAAAACATGGCCAGAATCACCAACTGAACAGGAGGAACGTACCTCCCAAATGTGCGCTCAATGGGCGAGACGAACGTTGCAATGGCCCTTAATACGGAACGTCTTCGGGAGAAAGCCCACCCGCACGCTTGAAAAGGCCAATCATCATGTCTTCGGCCTTGAGGTCTGGGGGGCCGCCTTGTGCCCGTTCAAACCCATACGTCTGGTCGGGACCGCGGTCAATCAGATTGAACCGAAAAATGTAGTCATCGGCATTCTCACCGCGGCCCGAAAAGGTGCCGAAGCGGAGATCATTGAGCTGCAGGCTACCATCCTCGCGCCGCACGGCATTGAGATATCCTGCACTGAACCACCGAAGCTCCTTCAGCGTCTCGTCAGTATCGAAATTGTGAAGCAATTCACGGCCCTTGGCCACAGGATGGAAGGTGATCGGGATTTCGTCGAGAATGGAGTACTGGGCAAGGAGGTAATCGTCGCCCGCATCCACCACCACATTCCACAAGAGGTTATTGAAGATGGTGGGCGTAATGTGGAACTGCTCGTAGCTCATCCCCTTCTGCGCTAGCGCCTCCTCAAAGGTGCGGTGAACCTGGCTGTAGTTCAACGCCGTCAGCGCGAGATAAAAGCAGCACCAGCCCAACCCAATGCCGTTCCACAATGGGCGCCGCCTGTCTTCACGGGCGAAACGCGCCGCCACCAAAAGGCACGCCAGAAAGGGAAACGTCCACAACGGATCGGCCACAGCGATGGTGCCCCACGCCACACGCATGTTCGAAAACGGTGCAAACAACTGCGTGCCATACGTGGTGCAGCAGTCGAGCAAGGTGTGGGTTAAAAAGCCCCAGAAAAACAGGAGCACCCAGCCTTTGAGGTCTGCATTTGGCGCTTCCCAATCCCCTTTGAAATAGCGATAAAAACTGTGCCTTAAAAACTGTGCCTGCCAAGCCAAGCACCCACCAAGGGGATGTACAAGGCCACTGGCCACCAGCCCCCCGGAGAGGCGATCTGCGTGATGAAGTTGACCACAAATCCAATCAGTACAGCTGCGGCGGCTTTGGTCGCGATGGCCATCCAAGCATGATGACGGCTGCGGTAAAGCCAGTGGGTTACCCATCCAAAAACCAAGGCACCCAGCACACAGAACAGAAGGCTGTGGCTGATGCCACGGTGGAAACCGAGGTTGTCCAATTCGCTCAAGAAAAACTTGCCCAGAACATCCATGTCGGGAATCGTTCCGGCCACAGCGCCCCACACCATGGCCCGGTTGCCAATGCGGCGGCCCAAAACCACCTCTCCAACAGCCGCCCCCAACACAATCTGTGACAGTGAATCCATGGCTCAAAGGTCGTGCTCTCGCACTTTCATCACCCCCCCCTTTGCCGCAAACAAACCGAAAAAGTGAACCCAACCTTCCGATCACTGCACCCAAAGACAGGACCTGACCAAAAAGTCAAATTGATGCGAGCCTCACAAATTCGCTTGAACCAGTGAGTCCAAAAAAGCCCCGGAGTCACCAAAACCAATGTCTCTGGCGAGGACTGAACCGTCTCGGGCAACAAGACACCACGTGGGGTAAGCCATGACCGCATAGTCTGCGGGCAGATCGCCAAGAATGGCCTGCGGGATGTCCAGTTCCCGCCGGTCGAGATAGCGTTGGACCGTGGACGCACTTTGGTGGTGATTCACCCCCAACACCCGAAAACCATCCGCACTGAATTCCCGATGCGCCTTTTCCAAATGTGGCAACGCACTCATGCAAGGTCCGCACCCGATGTACCAAAAATCCAAGTAAACCAGGTCTCCTTTCATTTGAGCCAATGAAATGGAGTCTCCACTGAGGTTGACGCCCTGAATGTCCGGCGCAAGAGAGCCAACAGCTGGCAAGGCCGCCAGAGCCTCCGCATAGTAATCGCGCACCTTCTCCTCCTCCACGCTTTCAATGGCCATCTCCCGGGTCCAATCCGGAGCGACCCACTCGCGAACCGCAGTCTCCACGCTGCCCTCATTGACCGCGTGCCATTCCCATTCAATGGAAATGTTGCTGCCAAAGGCAATCTCCCCCTCGTACCAAGACTGCTCATAGAGGACTGGCAAGCCCAGTGGAGCCTCAAAAGTCCAACGCTCAAATGATTGGTTTCCCAGATGAAAATCGGCACTCGCTGAGTCTTGAATCACGGTCCGGGTCAAAACAAAGCGCTCCTCCTGTTGGTGCTCGGCCTGCAGATGTTTCCAGCGTACCTCAACCAGCGAATCCCCAACCTGCTTCGACCACCAAGTGGTGTCCACCAACATCTCTGGCAAGGTCATGGCCGCATAATAATTGCCCATGCCATTCCCATTCGGAAGGCCATTGGGATCCACCTCTGTGGTTTCACGAAGGCTGTCCGGTCGGATGTAGGTCTTTTCGTTGTCCAGCAGATGTCCCAGGTAAACACTCGAGTCCCCGTCCTGGATAAAGGTGTCTGCATACACCCAAGCCAACCCAGCCTGAGCGTCCCCCGCTCCACGGCCCGAAACCCAATCCATTTCAACCCGTCTTCCAAATGCGGTTCCCGAGGCTTCGGTCTGGCTGGTCATGACCGCTGTAAAGTGGGCATTGTTCACCGCGGACAGAGCGGCCTTTACATCGGCCTCATGGTCAAACACCCTCTCCTGTTGAGTGCATGATTCACAGAAAAAAGCCAATGACAAAACCAACAATATTGAGCGCATGGTTGGTGAATATAGATCTCAATTCCATCCCAATTTTGCCCCTTACTTTCCCCTCCCCAATCGACCGCTCAACATGCCAGCGCAGGACATACAAACTTGCTTGACCCACTACTGGGGATACCCTGGTTTACGCCCTTCGCAAAAGCCCGTCATCGCAGAGGTCATGGCAGGAAAAAGCGCCCTGGTGATCATGCCCACGGGAGGCGGTAAATCCATGTGCTACCAGCTTCCGGCCGTTCTTCGGTCTGGATTGACGTTGGTGATTTCGCCCCTGATTGCCCTGATGAAGGACCAAGTGGACGACCTCAGGCTCAAGGGCATCGATGCCGCTTACCTCAACTCCAGTCAAAGCACCGAAGAATCCAATCGGATTTTCAACGCCATCGGGGACGGCAAAATGAAATTGCTGTACATCGCCCCGGAACGCCTCATGAGCGCACAAGGCAGTCTGCTCCAGCGGCTCAAGTCGGTCCAAATCGACATGGTCGCAGTCGATGAAGCGCACTGCATTAGCTCCTGGGGACACGACTTCCGTCCGGCCTATACCCAACTCAAGGGCCTGTCGGCTCATTTCCCGGGCGTGCAAGTGTTGGCCCTCACGGCCACAGCAGACGACACCACCAAGCGGGACATCATCCAGCAACTCGGACTCGAAGGCGCCGCCCTGTTCGAAAACAGCTTTGACCGCCCCGAAATCCACTACACCGCGACATCCCGCACAGACGAGGTTACGCAGCTCTTGGACTTCGTGTCCGAGCGCCCCTCCGAATCCGGCATCGTGTATTGCCTTTCGCGCAAGCGGACCCAAGAAATGGCCGACCATTTGCAAAAGGCAGGATACAAGGCCACTTGCTACCATGCTGGCCTCTCGAGCGAGGAGCGACAAAAACGCCAAGACCAATTCATCCGCGACGAAGTCAACATCATCGCGGCCACCATCGCGTTTGGAATGGGCATCGACAAAAACAACGTCCGCTTCGTGGTGCACATGAACCTGCCCAAAAACATCGAGGGCTACTACCAAGAGACGGGAAGGGCGGGGCGCGATGGACTCGACAGCAAGGCCCTCCTTCTCCATGGTGGCGGCGATTTCCATACCCTCTCCTCGCACTGCGAGGTCGAAGGAAACCTGGATCAGAGCAATGTGATGCTCGGCAAGCTCAGGCGCATGCAGGACTTTGCCGATGCCAAGGTCTGCCGACGAAAGGTGTTGCTACAATACTTTGGTGAAGAGCTGGCCGAGGACTGCGGCAACTGTGACAATTGCCAGACCACCTTCGAGGAGCTCGACGGCACCGAAGACGCCCAAAAGCTACTCTCCACAGTGGCACGGTTGGATTGGTCCTTTGGTCTGGGCCATTACGTCGACATCCTTCGGGGGTCGCAGGCGCAAAAAATCAATGCGAGCCAGCGCGCACTCTCCACTTTTGGAATCGGAGCGAACAAGAGCAAAAAGCACTGGATGAGCATTGGAAAGGAACTGATCCAACAAGGCCTATTGACCCAATCGGTCGGCAAGTTCCCCGTGGTCGAGCTCAACGCCCGATCCTGGGAGGTGCTCCATGGAAAAGAGACCGTCATGCTCACCAAGTTCGAGGAGCCCAAGGCGGTCAAAAAGACCGGTAAGCCGAAGGCAACCGCGGCATTCGAAGCCGGGTCCGAACACCAAACGCGTTTCAATCGGCTTCGCCAAATGCGGTACGAACTGGCCAAGGCGTCCAACGTCCCCTCCTATCTTATCCTCTCCGACCGCTCCCTGAAGGAGCTCTGTGTAGAACACCCCCAAACGCTGTCGGAGCTCGCGTCCATTCATGGCTTCGGTAAAGTCAAAATCGCGAAATTCGGTCAGCAGTTCTTGGACGCCCTGAAGGACAAACTTGCTTGAATCACGTCCAAAATGAAACTCGAGGGCCCGCAAGACTGGGAGATGGAATGCCTGTATTGGACATCACACGAAGCTGCGGACCAAAAAAAAATCAAGGGCTCGGTCACATATCCGTGACCTTGGTTGTTTTAAGAATGAAAAGGCCACGAATACTTTGGGTTTGGCCCTTCAAGCTCGAAAAAATAAACAAGAACATGAGACACATTTTTACTTTGCTAATGGCCACCCTGCTTTGCACAGGCCTCCATGCACAGAATTCAACCCTGACCCTTTACCTCACCTCGACCATCCCCGGTTCTACAACTGTCGCCTTTACCGCTGTCGCCACGGGATCCATGGACACCACATTCGTGGAGACCATCGTCGCTGACTTTGGGGAAAACACAGTCACCTTCAGCTTCGATGCCGCAGAAAGCACGCAAGGTTTTATGATCACAATGACACACTTCTGCGACAGTGTCCAGAGTCCATCCTTTCCGATTTTCGTGGGAGGCAACATGCCTGGTGAGCCTTTCGATGCAGAATTCGCTGTGGAGATCGGATGTCAGGACACAGAATGCGATTGGTACCTCGACGTCAATCCGCCCAACGACCTGACCTCACCAACCACATTCGAGGTCGTCACGGAGGGTTCTTCGGCGACCTACGAATGGCATGTCGACGGTGAACTCGTCCCACCCAGCACTTCAACCGGCGGCTTGATCTGGTCTGAGCCCTACGAAACCATCTGTGCCGTTATGACTTCCTTGGGCGAATGCACTGACCCCGGCGAGCAGTGTTACGATAATCCGGGCAACGGAGGCGGTGGGATGAACTGCCTCGACGGAATCGATGTGGGCTCGCTCATGGTCTTCCTCATTGAGAATTGTGCAGACCAGACGAATTTAGAGCCATGGGTGTACTGCGGCCTCGCTGAGAGCCTGACGGACGCCATGAATGGAGACGAAGAGGCCTGTGAAGATGTGTGGGCCTGGCTCGATGCTGGCGGATGGAACGGCGAAACCCCTTGCGACATCAACTTTGACGTCATGCAAGCCTGGGAGGCCAATGGCGACCTCATCCCCAACGAGGTCTGGGTCTGGATTTATGACTACGACAGTGAATACACCTACACCTTCGACTTTGGCGATGAGTCCCCAGTGACCTCTGAGCCCAACCCCACGCACACCTACAGCGGAAACGGCCCTTACCTGCTGACCATTACCGTGAGCAGTGAGGAGGACGATTGCTCTGCCACCTTCTACGATACGCTGGCCGTGGACACCGATGGGATGATCGATGGGTTCATGTCCGGTTTTACCGTGACTGTGATGGGCGC
>Ga0209092_10000689_pt1 | contig 33752 bp, 26 predicted proteins | sample FraStrMetagenome_FD_187446 | JGI IMG/M metagenome (GOLD analysis project Ga0209092, IMG submission 187446) | Marine eukaryotic phytoplankton communities from Arctic Ocean - Fram Strait ARC3M Metagenome (SPAdes) (version 2) | ecosystem: Environmental > Aquatic > Marine > Oceanic | place: Fram...
GCCATCCAAGAATATCCACTTCATTTTGGAGTATCCAGTTCTTTGCATGGTCTTGTTTTGGGTTTATTTCTGGTGCAATTCCTATGCAGTTCACATTCTGACTTGCAATTCTTACTATTCCTTCTTCTTTTTGAATAATGTGATGGCCATAAACTTGTCTCATTTGAATTTTTTTTAGGCTTTTTTCTCTTGAGCGATTCTGGATTTTCATATGGTTGGATGTGAAAACTTTGCCGTTGGGATTTTGATTTGATAGGATCGCTGATTGTAGTACTACTTGTAGACGATTCTAAATAATTTCGTTGATGATCATGCATTTTCTTTTTTTGTTTAGGTACACTACTTTGATTTGATGACATGTGTTTTTTATTTAATGATTTCTTCTTTTTTAATATGTAACATATATTGGACCGTTCCCTTGAAATTCCCTCTGGTGACTGACATAAACAGCCTTTATTGTCAGCCACGATTTTCTGTGAATTTACAGAACGCCCTCCAGATCGCTCACGGCAGATCTGGAGGTGTTCATTTCGTCTCGATTAACAGGTGTCCTGGCCTGATGATCTTCTTCATCTGATGATTCGACGTATGATGGTTCTGAATTTTCATCATCTTCATTAGAAACTTCATTTATTTCTTCAGATTCTTCATCTTTCTCTTTTTGATAATTGTCGATGTTGGTGTTTTGATTTTGGTGCTGACTGTTACTCTGGGTCGGCTGGTCATTTGTTGAATGGATTTCACTTTGATGAATGATGTCTTCTTGGTCATTATCATTTGGGGTTGGCGAATGTTCTGGTTCTAGAATGATGGTGCTTCTCTTTTTCTTAGATGCAAATGTTGAAACAGAATCTGCATCAGTAGAGCGAATATGAAGGGCGTAATTGCCTTAGTGGTTAGGTGGTGCACTAACCATGCCAGTGGTCACTGGTTCGATTCCCGGTGGGGGGTCATTTGACCAATTAATTTTCATTCCACCATTTTGTCCAATTAATTAAATTAAATGCGAAGTCCTCAGCTTAAGAAGGGCTAGTGTTTCTTTGGACCCTCTACTTGTATGGTTCATTGAACTACACTTAAAATAAGATATATTAATTATTATTATCAGTAGAGCGAATATGCAATTTGCCTTGCATTTCAATTTGCGCAGTATCAAAGGCAATAATGTCATCTTGGAGTTCTGGTAGCCATGCTTTTGAAGATGATTCGAGTTCAATAGCATCCAATTCCAAGTCTAAGTTTGAGGTGGCGCATAAGTTCTCTTCATCCCATTTCGATTCGTTGGCTTTAACTGCTCCTTCTGCCGTAAGCATGAATAAAACTTCTTCTCCATATACGTAATTCAGATAAGCTGGAAGTTGTGTGATGAAGTCGTCAGCCTCCTTTTCTAAGTGTTTGGGAAACGTTAGTACATATGCCAAGTGCCAATTGCTGTAGTCTACATTGATAAAGACTTTCATGGGATTTCCTTTTTCATCAAAGATTTTCAAGGTTTCTAGATTCATGATGATATCTTGAAGTGTTGTATTTAGTGTTGAATTGAAATAATCAATGTCTGATAAATATACACATGGTTTGGTCATAAGCGTTGATAGGAATTGTTCCTGTTTATGAGTCATCCTCGCAATTTTCTTTTTGGTGTGAGATGGAAGGTCAGAATTGAGGACTGGAATCATTCTCATTTCAGTTCCTAATACTTTAATGTTGTTGGAAGTACTAAAAATTCGTCCTAGAATGCTATAAGCTTCAGTCTTTTCTTCTCTCTTTACTTCGATGATCATTGCTTTATTCCATTTTGATGGTATGGAATTATTCGAAAATTTGGTGTCTTTGCGTACCATTCCAAAGTTAAAACTTAATTGAAATTTCTTTTTAACAATCTTCATAGTTAATTCATCAATTTCATCCTTTAAGATTTCATTGTCCATCCGTTCTGTTGACCATAATAACCAGTAGTCTTTTGCAGTGAACTTTTCTTGTAGACGTTTTTTATATAAAAATGAGTCATTTTCAGAGGACCAATGTTTCATATTTACAGTGATATTTTCAATTGGTTCTGTATGACCTATCCATACTTGGAACCATGTGTGTCCACCATTCGGCTTAACATTAATATTGTTGAAATATGTTTTCATGATCGAAAAGTCATGAGGGATGTTTTTACTACTTAGAATTGCTTGTGTTGGTTTGGCTGATTCATAGTCGTAGATTGCAATATCTGGATCGATTAGATATAGTTGGCCATAGAAGGTTTTCAGACTTTTGAGTAGTTGCTTCGTAGCAATTCCACCTTTCTCAACTTTGAGTTTCACTGAAAAGTAGGTGTTGTAATTTCGATGAATACTGATTTTTGATTGCTTCAATTATTTTGGAGTAAATTCTTCTTCGGAGTCTTCATCCATACTTTCATCATTCTCACTTTGTGAATATTCTTCTTCTTCTTCATTAGTTTGATCATCACTATCAGTTTCCATTCGGTTATTATCCGTGGAGGTTTGATTCGTATTTTTTGAAGATTTATTGCTTTCACTAACTTTTCGAGAAATAGATTTCTTTGATTCGGTATTCACTTTTTCTTTTCTATTGTTAGATGAATTCTTTTGAAGTTTACGGTTCTTTTCTTTTATTTGAGCTTCCTTAATTTTCCTTTTTGCTTCTGCAGCATTTGCTTTTGCTTGTTGTCTAATTTTTTTGATCTTTTCTTGTGGACAGAATACTTTTAGAGCATTTTGAAGCTGTTCTTGCATTACTTTGATCGGAGTTTCAGTGGTTTTCATTTTTGGAGTCTCATCTCCATCATTTGAATTTTGAATGAAATCACTGATCTTGGTTTGTGCTTTTAATGGAGTAATGAAGCTAATTTCACGATTATCTTCATTTAATTTTTCTCCTTTTTCAATAATTTCATTACTATTGTTCTTATTCATTTCCATTTGTGGAGAAATGTTGGGTAGGATGATGATATTCTCATTTTGGATATCCATTTCTTCTTCATTACTTTTTTCATTTTCATGAACTGCCGGATTTACATGGAGGATTTTGAAGAACAGAGTTTCTTCATTTCCTTCTTCTTGAATTAGCTGTAGAGCTTCTTCTGCATCAGTAATGTAGTTCCTTGTTTCTTCTACGTAGTCAATATTGACATCCATCTCAATTTGACGTTGTAGAATTGAATTTAGTTCTTTGATGGTAGCTTCGGGATGGAGCCATTCCATCGCCTCATCTCTTTCTTGAACTGCTTCATCAAGTAATTTCTGTGCAACTAGGATATCATTTTCATTTCCTGTTTTACTGAGTTTATTGAAAAGTTTTTCAGTTTTGCAAATGGTTTTGGCATGAATTTGCTCATGTTTAATCTTCATTGCTTTTCTCATAACTTTAATTTTGGTACTCTCATCTTGCATTTCTTGGGTGATGATGTTATCGTCATTCCTGATTTCTGGCGCGCCGATATTTGCTTTGTTCATCTTGTTGTTTTTGGATTTGCTTCTTGATGATTTCTTTGATTTGGTTTTGGTTTTCCTCTTAACTTTGATAGATTTACCCATTGTGCTTTAAGGTGATGTTTCTATGTTGTTTCTGGAGATTTGATTTTGTATTGGTGTATGATTGGTTGATTTAGTGCTTTTTGGCCATGGGCTGAAAAAGTGAAAATTTCATAAATTGCATAGGTTTAGGTAGGTTTTGGTATTATTTATGGTTTTATGTATTACGACTTCCGAAAAAAGTATTATAAATAGAATTTTAACTTTCTAAAAGAGAACTATGGATATAAACTATTGGTTAAGGATGGTGATGGTGCCTTGATACAGGAAAAAAACTATATTCTCCCATCAATATATATTTGATATGGAATCAGAAAATATATGATTGAAGTGTGACGTGCATTATCTTGGTGTTATTCTAGATTGTTGATGTACAACGTTTGGAAAATAGGAAATTGCAGGGATATGAACTATTGGATAAGGGTCAATATATATTTGATATAGAATCAGAAAATATATGATTGAAGTGTGATGTGCATTGTCTTGGTGTTATTTTATTTTCTCTGTATTTTTTTCTGTTTACTGCTTAAGAATCTTATACAATCCATCTTTTATTGGTATATATGCCAATGATCTATTCACATATACAAGAACAAGTATTGTTCTCCATGGCCATGTGTAATTGTAGTTGGTCTAGCTCATCCTATTTTTGCTGAAACTCTTTTTATTTTTGGAAGACTGAATTATAGTTTCAATAATACAAATATCACACACATTGAAGATACAAATTTGGATGACATAATCTGCCTTCAAGGAATGAACAAGGGAGCATTTCAAATCCCAATTGGATTCAAAATGAATCAAATATTGAAAGTGTAATGGTAACACATGAAATTGATGAAGGATGGAGTGAAGAAGAAGCTGATATAGAGGAAAAACACAAAGATAATGATAGTATCATTGATGTTGAATAGGTGCTATTACTTTACAATACATAACATAAGTGTTTATTAAATATTATTAATAAACTGGAATATGATTATCATTTAATCCAACTACTTTCGATTTCAAATAGAATGATGTGGAATAAATATCAATGTTGTCAAAAGCTTCCTCCTTTTTTGATTGGCAATGGGGAACAGAAGACAATCTCCAAGACAAATTGCAACTACCACATTATATGTGCGAAAGCAAAAATGATCCACAACAGGAGCTTCATTCTCACATGATACTTGATGGAAATCTGCAGCAAATACTTATAGGATGCTCAAGAAAAAATCTTTGTCAGTATGAACCTTATTGGCACTAGCAGCAAGAGCAGAAAACACATTCTCATCCTTGAGGGTAGTCCAACCAATGAAGTCTTTGGCCTTGATAGACCATTCAAAACATTTTCTGGAATGAACTTCTTGATTGAATGTTCTGTCTACCCTGCAAAATTCTTGAGGGTATTCCACATTAATGGATTCTCACGAATCATGGGAAAATGAACATGTCCATGACAGTTTTGGCTTGCAACAACACTAACAGACACTTCTTTCTTGGTGATACCTGCTCTCTTTCCCCCAGAGCAGTTTTTTTGCCTTTGTTCACAATGTACTTTAGAACATTAGCAACTTTCTTGACATCTAATGATGTGATGTCATAAAAGGTTTTCTCCTCATCAAAAGCCATGTCTTTTGAATTAGGAAAAAAATCAGTTTTGACAGATTGCATACGAATATTGATTAATTAGAAACATTTGGTTAATTTTCTTGAATTCGTGTGTTATGTGTACTAAATAAAATTTGATTACTTGTTGATGTTGATGTGAACGCATGTTTACTATATACACAAATTTAAGCATTATTTGTGAACTTAAATACGCAACAAATTTCATCACACATCTCATATTTTTTGTCATGACATTTTGTAGCTATTTTGAAGAGGTAGACAAATGGAGGAGGTTACTTTGACATAGATACTCTTCTGTTTTGAAGAATGAAAGCATCAACTCTCATTCCATTTTCCCAAAGCATCCATTGTTGTTGAAAGTGAGTAATTCTCATCCGTTTCTTATTTCTGCTGAAGACATCGTGAAACAAATGAGAATCCTGATACATGGGATGTATGATGGAGCTTTCAAGAGTGAATTTTTGTTCATGTTGCAGACCACGATTGGGCTTTTCATTTATGAACAATGCATGGTCTGATTATCCCTCAACAGCACCAGAAACAAAAGATTTCAGTTGCATATATACTTTTATGAATATTAATGTTCATACAGGTGGCCATTGGATACTATTAGGTGTCAACAAGATGGATCAGTATATTCATTTTATGGATAGTAATAATGCAAACCCTGGAATTGCACTAAAAGAAATTCAACATTTATTAGTTTATATTGGAGAGCTTACTGTGTCCGAAGCTGAACAGGTTGATGATGATGGAACCATTGGTCCAAAAGATAATTGCTATAAAATTGGTTGGGATGTTATTCCAAATTCAACCGATGACAAGGACAACAAAGCTTGTGGTATATACACTTTCATGGTGTTTTACAATATAGTGATGCAATATGTGGAACATTATGCAGAAAATATACCCAAAGATAGCCTTTTCTGAATCCTAGAATTTGAATATGGATCAAATGTTTGAGAGAAAGCATTTGAGTATTGGTTAAAAGCTGCAAATGTTGTCCATAATCATGTACATGATGAACGAAATTGATACAATCATTCGAAGTATAGATAGTAAGAAAAAACAATTTGGAAACATTTCCTTTTCAAAATATAAGTATAAAGTGTATTAGTACATTTTAGAATATGATGATAAGTAGTATAGAAAGACTTCTTGTTTGACAAAATTGGATAAACGTTGTTTTTCTTCATCGTGTAGGTATTCTGATATTCAATAATATTTTGTATTTGGGTGGTGTAGTATAAACAATATTGAATACATAATTTTGTTTCTAAAAATATCTACTTACTAAAACATCTCTATTTTAAGTATTGTTTATTTACATAAAAGTTTCTTCTTGTAAAATAATAATGCAAGTATAGTTTTTGCTTTGGTACATAATTTGTTAGTTCTCACAATTATATACAAGAAGAAATATTTTGTTTAAAATGGTACGTTATTTTTAGGTTCCAATGGTGTAAATGATTTTTTGGCCGTTTTGATGATGTAACTTGTATTTATTTACTTACAGTTTTATTTCCTATTTATACTCATATTGATTCTAAATTTTTTGAAATAGCTATAATTTCATATTTGCAGCGACAACTCTTTTCTGAAGTGTCTTCATAACAAACTTGGTTCTTGTTGTTAGTCCTGTTACAAGATCTGTCCACAAGTACTCTTACTTGATTTACCTTGAGAACTCCTGAACTCCGCATACATGTGGGCTTCTTTGAAAAAGATAGAGATAGAACTTCCTCTTAAAACAGGTTAAGTTCATATCTTCTTCCTTCTGGTGGCACAGTATTATAGAAGCTGTGCAGAATCCTCAATCGAAGTTTGTACCGGTACTAATGGTTGGTCCTGAGGTTGTCAAGTGAGGGTACTTGTTGGTTCAGTGAAGTAGAGCATGGACGATACTACCGAAGTTGAAACCAATTTGGGTCTTTCAGGCAAGAATGAGTATGGGATAGTTTTTGAGAAGGTTAATCCTGAGGAATCAAATCAACCAACTACTAACAATACATGTTTTTCCCCAAGTGAAAAAGATTTATAGTTTTCAAATATCTCTGGCGAAGATAAGTCCTCCTGTAGCTTTTCAACTCAATCTCCAAAGAGTCAATTCATCGTAGCAGCAAGTACAGTAATTACAAGTCATTTTGAGGTTTCAAAGGATATCAGTTTTTTCTGGAAATATCAATGTATTCTATGTTTGTTTTATTGAGAAAAGAAATCAGAGGAACATCAAGTACAAATTTGCCGATTGCAGTTATGTTGTACAGTCATAGTCCATGTTTCGGGGTATTTTGCCCAGTGATTGTAGTGAGTTCATTATTTCAAGGACGTGGACTTGGGAAGTCTCTTTTGGGTTATTTACAAAAGTTACGTTTCAAGAAGTACAAAGATAATCAAATTTTTGTGTGGATAAGTTATTGCTTGGGTCTTGATATGAAAGGAAGTAAAGGAATAGATCTTTACCATTATTTTCAAAAGTTAGGTATGCATTTGACTTTACAGAGTGAGCTACCAATCAAATCTATCATGTCATCAGAGTTGTTCAATAATATAATGACAATATTCATCCGATAGTTGGAGAGAAACAGAACAACTTTATATCATACACCAATTCGACATTACATGTGAACACAAGGCGAAAAGCAGTAATGCTTCTTTCTCTATCCAATAGAAACAATGAAACAGACTGTATATTGTTGAAGAATGAAATGAAATGTGACATTTGTGGTTTCGAAAATAAGTACAATGGCTTGATAGAAAACAAAACTTTGAGGCTATTTATTGATTATATTCAATACGGTTCCCATTTTTTTTCAGTATAGATATGTATCTATTTAAATGTTCCTTCAACTGCTTACGCTTATTCAATCTTCGGAAATAGTATCCGATGAATACTACCCTGAGCCACTGAGAGGTTTCAGGAGGTCTTGTATGGAAATAGATGGAGAATACCATATTGTATAGAGTAGATCAACTCCTTTTGCTCCTTTGCCACAGTAGGTCATAGCATAGGTCATACTTTCAAAGACATTCCTGTACTTAGAACTACTAGAATATGTTACGTTTTTTCGGGATGTCTTAGCACTCCTGATTAATTCCTCTGCAAATAGTTTCGTACTTGTACTGGAATGAAAAGGTAATGGTTCTTCTTTAGACGAGTAGAGATCCACCATTACTTTTGTCATCAACTGTAATATCTTGCTATCAAAGCTTGATATACTCGAATGCTTGGGAACACTATTCTCACCATCAAACGTATAATTTGACCCATACCAGCCAATTGTTTTTGCCCAATTAACCCTTTTTTGAAACTGTTGCTTCTTTCTGTACCATATCAATAACCTTATTGAGTTCAAAATCATATCTAAGGTATTCAATTGTGTCCATATATTCTTTTGATTCACCACAATAATGATAGATTTCATTTGGGACTTCAAAAGTTCCCTTTGTTACCTCTACTAAGAACTTGATATATCTTTTAGTTTTAACAAGATCATCGAACTCCGCACACTTGTTATGAGGATTTTTGTGTAAATCTATAATCAAATAGGTGCCTGTATAGAAGCTTGGGATTCGATACACTTTCTCGGTAGTCCATGTTTTGGACAGATAACATTGTTTCATCACTTTATCTGGGCTATGTTTGAAGTTCTTCTTTGTAACTTCAATGTATAGATCTGGCAGATCCCTTGGGAAGGACGACATTGTTATTGTTTGTTGAGATAGTGGTAGCAGCTTGATTATTATTTATTTCAATTTTTTAACGAAAATTTTATAGAAACAGCGAGTCAGGGGATTATATGCAAAATGTTTTAGATTTTTTTCAATTAAAACTAAGATATATTTGCTTTGTTATCCAAATTTAATATTTTAGGAGGGAAATACCGGTCAAAACAGTTATACTTGATTTAAATTTTTTTAAAAACGAAAAAATTGCGCTTGGTGGGTGTATTATTTTGAACCCCCCCTCCAAACAACCAATATGCAACAAACCTATATCGAAGCTAGACAAATCAAGTATTCCAACAAACCTCTATTAATAACAATTTTTTCATATTTTTACTATTTGTTTTGATGTAGTTACACTAGTTTTATAGAAAGGAGGTTAAAATGTTAATTAAAAAGATGTGAGGATATAACAAAATTAACATAGATACGCATACTAGAAAATAATAAACAATCTCAATTTTTTCTTTACGTTAATACATTTAGGAAAAAAATAAACACAGAACAATATACTTAAGTACTACAAATTGAGTATTATTTCTCAGTAATGAGAATCGAAATTAAGCATGCAATGAGCACGTCAGAGAGAAAAATTCGTGAAACTGCTTATGTAGTACATAAATTACGAAGGATTAATTATTTTTTACAGTACGTAACTTAAGTACTACAAATTGAGTATTATTTCTCAGTAATTTTTTTATTAATAAACTTACCTTGCTTTCATCACTACTACTTCATTCCCAACAACAGAACAGAATTAGTACCCCAATTCAACAAGAACCATGTCTGGTAGGCCAAGTGTTCCTGAGAGGCACTGGCTGCAGTGATCAGTTGCCTTAGCAGCTATAGATAACTTTGTATTAATGAGAATTTTTAAATTTAAGCTGATTATTAAAATTTTTTTGCACTAAATTATTAACAATTACTATATAATGCTAAGTAATAATATGTGAGGACATTGTAAAAACAATGTACATACACACATAAAATATATGGTCATATCTATATTTTCTTGATTGTATTGTATTTAATTACAGAATTAAAAATTGTTTTGTTTACTTGTCCAAACATGAAGATGATAATGAAGGTCAACTAATCAATTTTTGGATTAAAAATATGAAGTAGTTTAAATTAAATTTTAATAAGTGAGTAAATTGAAACGGCATATACTATTGTGAATCATTATTCAGCTTATTTTTCATCATACCTTATCTAGTGCACCTTTATAATGAGAGGTACATGAACATGATCCATATGGACCATGAGCTCACATTCAATATTTATTGGATAAGATGCAACTGATGTGTGCATATACAAATAAAAAACAAGTACATTAGTATGTAAGTAGACTCCTATATTGCCTAATTTAATATGAAGCTTTTATGTGTACATTTATGTATGTATGTGGATTGTATTGTTTTTTTCTTTTTTCAAGGTAGACTTTGTGCCAAAAAGGTAAATTGCATAAAGATCATCATATGGTAGTATGATGATTGTATTGATTATATCATTTCATACTTTTTCTTCCATTATCATTTTTGAAAAATTACAATTACTCCTTAAATAAATATATGTAAACAATAACAAGAGTTGTAGCACAAAGTCAATCTTGACGGGAATTGATCCTTTGACCACACTCATCAAAACTTTTCCATGCACCAAATTCAAATTCTAATACATGAATTTATCTCAATACATTCCTACATACGTAAACTTATTCAAATGATGTTATGGAAACATCTTAATTTTTGCAGTGCAAAACGTTAGAAAATATGCTTTCGCTTAATTAAATAGGATACATAGAACGGAATTTTAAGCATTTACCTAAGTAATACAGATGTACATGCATACTTAGGAACTTCGTGATAATTGCATTTTGAGAATATTTTTTCCAACCGAGATTTCTGCATTTTAATTAACTACACTTACAAGAATTTCATCAAAAAAATTGGTCCAAGTATGATGCTAGCTACGGTATAGTATTTATTAATTAATTTACCTGCCCTTGTTGGACTTTTTCTGGTCAATTATTCAATTGTCACGGATTGGGAAAGAATCTTGTTTACGCTTGTTTCTCTGACGACGATTCGTCCTGAAATAAGAACTCAATAAAAAATAATGTGAAACAATTAGACTTGTCTAAATCATAGCTACGTTCCAATCCATCTATTTTGATGACTGCGATATTTTGTATTCCTATCTCGTCGTTCCCTTATTGGAAGGTTATTTGGAGAAATTAATGGGTATCAAGGATTAGTTCCTTTTATTTGGTGGATATAGAATGTCCATTACCATAAAATCGTATTTAGACTTTTTACTTTATTTTATTACTATATTCTTTGCAAATTGTTTAATATCTATATTTGATTGGAACCGAATTTCACAACTCAATACCCGCAATGTCGAGATATGTTCTATCACATGAGAACATTTTATACTCCTTGAAATGCCGAGATTGGAATAGATGGCAAAGTAGACGTTCTTCCTACAAACCCCGAACCAAACCTACTGTCTGGATGTAGAGAATTACGACATGCCTCACGAAATCGTTGATGAGTCAATACATACAGTCTTTTTGTGGGATCTGGGCGGGGTTTAATCTCATGCGATGAAATATTAAATTGACGTTTACATAAATGTTCCCACAAATCATTAGACAACGCGATAGATCTCCATTCCTGACATACACAGGAGGCACGTGAAAGTGTTTGTGCATCACAGAAGGATAATATGTTGGGGATGATATCACCAATAAGTCTTGGTTGTGGACAAAGATATTGTTCCAGGTTCTCAATATTAATGTTGAAAAAGAGTGGATTGATTTGCGTTGAAAATAAATGATGCCAAGTATTGCTCCTGTACAAAGTCTAGATTATGATATTTTTAGAAATGTATTTCGTTGGATGAAACCCACAGTGTTTATCAAAGATGAGTAAAAACATTCAAATTGTTTGAAAATACTGGTTTCAATACGAGACTTAACATACCAGTGCAGTTTCCATCTTATTTTTCTCTTCGTCCATTGAATCAAACATATTTCTTTCACCTTTCATACTGCTTCCTCCATCTACAATGGGCTTCCATTTACTTTCCTGCATCTTTCTCTATGCAGATTGATCAAAAACGTGTATTTCTTTATAGCTGCTTCAAAAATCGAAGGGTGATGATAAAACCAAACTCCGATGAAAAGTTGATGCTATCAAACGTTATTCAATGCTTATTGAAGAATAGTGTCTACTCAATCAAGAAAGTGCCAATGCATTTAAGAGGATAAAGAACAATATTTTAAATGCGAATTCGATGACGTTCACACTTTATGATTTATTTATTGAAGCTCACGACTTTTTGTACCCAATTATTGTAAGTTTTGACACGTAGAGTACTGTACTCTTTGATATTCTTAGATAATTCAAATCTAGCTAGACAGGAGAGATAAATTCGGCATACTGAAGCTACATACGTTAAAATTTAGGTATCTTTCTCTTAACAATCTAAAGTGCTTTATGAGAGAGACATACTACCATGCGTACAATCATTCATAGGAAATAAATTCTTACGCACAAGCTCAAAGTTTAGACTGTTGTAAGAAGTACTACGGTATCTTCCGATTGGCTGCTGACAAACGTACTTTTTTGTCACTTTTTCCTTACAATTCGGTAAAGGTGTTTGAGAAAAAGCACAAGCTCAGTGCATATTCCATGACACCTATTGGATCCATTTTTTCCATCATCCACAAAATCATTCAAATTTAAAGCAAGAAAAATTCCAATGACATCAAAAAACTGTGTAAACTCATCCTCTTCACCAAAAATACCAGAACCCATTCGAGTTGCTATTGTAGGAGGAGGAGTGGCAGGGCTTTCAGCAGCATGGCATCTCCTTGCTAATTCCCCCCAAAAATATGAAGTCACTGTGTTTGAATCTGAAAATCGTCTTGGTGGCCATGCCTATACCATTCCTGTGCCTGTCCCAGCTGACACAATTATCCACAAAGATGACCAATCTAATAACGCCGTTAGTGAAGACAATTCTGCAACAAGAAATATTGATGTTGACGTTGGATTTATGGTGTACAACGATGATAATTATCCTAATATGACAAAATGGTTTGAAGCCTTAGGCGTAGAATCAGAAAAATCAGACATGTCACTTAGTGTGTCATTAGATGAAGGAAAAACTCTAGAATGGAGTTCAGATGGAATTTCTGGTTTATTTGCTCATAAGCGACAACTTTTAACTCCATCCTTTTATACTTTTCTAGCGGACATGATACGGTTTCATAAAGAAGCGCAAGTGATTTTAAGCTTACATGCACAAGATCCTCGTAGATTTGTATCTGTGGGAGAATATTTGCGGACTCATCAATATTCGGATAGTTTTGGGCGTAATTATCTTCTCCCCATGATGGCGGCATTATGGTCAGCTAGTATGGAAGATGTTTTGAATTTCCCAATGGAGCAATTGGTTGGATTCATGTGCAATCATAAAATGCTACGTATATTTGATAGGCCTGATTGGAACACCGTGAAGGGGCGTTCTAGATCTTATACTGAGAAAATGACAAGGTTTTTGCAATCATTTAATGCCATGAGGACATCCACACCTATTGTGAAAGCTACAAAATTATCATCTTCTTCCATCAAATATGATTTATTCACGAATGATGAAAAATCTGTTGGAATCTTTGATCATATAATTTTTGCTTGTCATCCGCCAACAGCTGAAAGAATCTTATCATGTGTCGAAAATTCAGCATCTATTCCTACTCGTTTACTTTCATTACTGCACGATATTGATTACGCAGATAATATTATATATCTGCATTCTGATCCCAAGCTTATGCCTAAGCGAAAAGCTGCATGGGCTTCTTGGAATTGCTTAGGAAATTCTTCTCTTATCACAACCAGTATTGCGCCGAAATTATCATCTTTTGAAGAACCAAAAGAGCCTGAAAATCGCATGAAAGCAGTTTACGTGACATACTACTTGAATCGACTTCAAAATCTTAACACAACCACCGATATCTTTGTCTCATTGAATCCCCATTCAGCTCCTGAACCAGATAAAACTTACAAAAAGTTTATACTAGCCCATCCACAATTTACACAAAAGACTACAAATGCAAGAGAATCAATCGAGGAAGAATTTCAAGGGAAGAACAATTTGTGGTTTGCTGGAGCATGGAGCGGATATGGTTTCCATGAAGATGGATGTCGTAGTGGATTTCACGCGAGTACCCTTTTGAGTCAAAATCCTCTCCCATGGGTGAGAGATGAGAAACAGATGGTCTTACCACCACCCAATTTAGCCCCATCACGAGAAGAGATCAAGAAAAGTACTAGGAATATTTCATATCAAATCATGGTACTCTATTGCAAATGGGTTACTTCAAATTACTTCAGGAAGCTCATAAAACACGGTACATTAGAAATAAGGTTGGAAAATGACAGTACTTTTGGAACATATGGGGAAGGAAATTCATTGCTTCCAGAAATGGAACAGCTTCTAGACAAAGGTGGAGACAAAATAGTGTTAAAAGTATTGGATAATCATTTTTTCATTGATTTTGCTACGTATGGGAATGAAGGAATTGCAAGGTAAGAAGCAGCGAAGTTGCACCAGCGTTCGTTCTCGAAAAGTTTATTTAACTCTTCTTCATTGTTTGTTTAAATGTTACATGTAGATCATATTCCGCTGGTCATTTTATGATTGAACTTCTTGGAGATGATTCATCACTTGATTCTCCTGTCCTTGGAGGAAAGTCACATGGGTTGTTACAGCTGCTTCTCCTGTTCAACATTAATCTAAATGTAAGGTGCTTTGAAAATAAACTTTCACTATCTAAGTTAGGTAAAACCTCGATCGCAAAGCTTCCTTCTATTTTCAACATCTGTCCTCGCATCGTGTACGCATTATACCATTATTGGAAAGACAAATTCATTTATTTATCGAATCCTATATATTATGATAGTGCTAAGAAAACGGCTCGCAATCTTGTTCAAAGGTTATCTTTCGAACCCATTGAAAGCAGAATATCAAATCTCTCATCACTATTGCTGTCTTCTACATCTTCAGCGCTGTTTGATGCGCATGCTACTTCTCCTTCTGTTTTGGTCTTTAACCCAGAGGATACTTTAGAACAAGCCCATGAAAGAAAAATTAATGTTCTTCTTGCTCGTCTTAACATTACTAGTCCAAAGATGAATGTACTTTTGGTGGATTTGAGCACTTCATACGGCGCTAATGAAGCTTCTCTAGGATCTAAATCAGGCGTGATCATGGTAACTATTGCCATTCAAGCTGTTCAAAAATTTGGTTGCAAAGTGTACGCAATTTTGGCAAATGCCTCAGAATACAATACTGCCTTGAAGCTCCTTCAGTCACAGGATTCAACAACTCAAGATTTCATCAAATTGACAACAATACCTGGTATGACGAAGAAGAAATGTCGCTCGTTGCGATCTTTCACAAATGATTGTCTCAAAAGTGGATTGAAGTTTGATCGCATCCTTATTCCAGATACCACTTCATTGATTGAAAAAGTTACATCATTACAGGACGCTCACCCTTTCAAACGGAAATTAGAGAATCATATTTATGATCAGACCTTCTTTTCATGCATGGAAACTGCGTTAAAACGAAGTGGGATCTTAATTTTAGAAGTTACTACTATGAATGATAAGAATATAATTGAGAGTAGTATCGATCATTCAGCAGTTCTTCCATCAGTACGTGGACTCTTAGAGTCATCTTATCAGGGTTCAACTTTCACACTAGAACATATGGATAACTACGGTCTACAATATTCTAAGACTTTAAAGGACTGGAGAAGTTCCCTAAATTCATATCAATTGGATTCTCCAAAACTCGATGACAGGGAGTGGAGGGCATGGAATTTTTATGGAGCATATTGCGAAGCTGCATTAGGAATGCATAATTTGACTTCATCCATTTTCGTATTTACGAGGCCTGGTTGTACCGATTTGGTAGGATATAATGAAGCTAGAGCAATCATGCAAAGTAGCAAGTTATCGGATGAAGAAGTTAAACAATGCGTGAACGAAGTATAGAGAGCATATAAAATTATGTTGAACAGCGCACATCGGTAGGAAGTAATGAATAAATCAAACTAATTTAATCATCAAACTTTTGAGACAAAAATTATGACAATTAGGACATTTATGATTCACTTTTTTGATACAATATCTACATTTATTCGTATAATGTTGGAGCGCTTTTATAAAGACAAAATACAACATCAAGAAAGAAGACAATTATGACATTATACATTATTTGTTCAGAATAACTATATGTTTTAAAATCGATAAGTTATCTTATTATAGGTATTCCGTGAACCTCGTCATGCGAACATTCTGAACTTGCGGTAATTCAACTTGCTTTCTTTTTCTCTTTCGTCTGGGTTTGCCTGTACGAGTCTTTTTACGACTTCTCTCACCATCAATTCTGCGCCCTTTACCCCTTCTTTTTCTTTCCATCATTTCTACCTTTACATTTTCCCGCCACTCCAAAGGTAAATCCTTCCTTCCACTCACGTTCGGTGGAATTAATTTCAGAAACAACTCAACAGGTACAGCTCGCTTGAGCTCGTTCCAAACTAAATCTCCTACCAATCCCTTTTCACATGCTCCCTTCCATAGTTGCTCTGCCATTTTATTTCGTTGAGGATTATCTCGAGGAAGCAAGTTCGCACATACTTTTAACAGATTTCCATATGTGACTTCATCCGGTTCAATGGTATCATCGTCTAAAGAGCGAAGTTCATTGAATGTAGATAGGGCGACAAGAAAAGCTTCCTGTTTTTCTTTTTCACTGGTAAAAGCTGAAAAAGCAGCAGCATTCAATACTGTATTGTAAGTGATGATATTTGGGTAAAAACTCGACTCAAAAGGGTCATCTACACCTTCACTTCGGTACAGTTCCCACATTGCATTTAAAATCTCTTTGGTTTTCTTGGCCTTATTTGGATATGTCCTACTTTTAGCAATGGCATTCATACATGTCGAAAAAGAAATTGTGTCTGGTTCTACATATAGGTTTCCTTGTTTGTATAAAGCCAATTGTTTGGTGAGGATAAGCGATGCTTTTTTTGCTGCATCTTTAATGCCATCTTGAGATGAATTTAAGGAGGCATATCCACTTAGCATAATATTATATGTCCTTGTGGTAGGCATCATATTTGGATCGGTGAAAGACTGCATCCGTAAAAATAAGTCTTGTGCTTTGCGAATTTGTTTCCCGTTTACCAGAGCTTTCAGAGCAATATTATACGATATAGTATTTGGTGAAACAATTTCACCTGGCTCATGCTCTTTCTGGTATTCATTAGAATTCTCATACAATACTTCCATTCTCGTCAATATTGCCATCGCTTTTTGCCAGTTCGATTCTTTTGTCCAAGCATCCATAACGCAATTCATAGTAATTGTGTTCAGTTTCAAATCTTTATCCTTCGTCAATACATACAGCTCCTCCATTCGCTCCATTATATCTTGTGCTCTTTGGGCATTTTTCCCCTCTTGATTGCCCCACGCATTGATAAGATTTGTAAAGCTCAAAACAGTAGGTTTTACATCCCAATCCATATTTCTACGAATAAAATCCATTTGTTCCAAAATTGCTTCTGCCGGTTTCGCTTTATTTTTTGCTTTGGAAAATGCATGTAGGACTGTATCAAATGTGATTGAATTTGGTTGAATGTCCTTCCCAAAGTCATTATTTTTATCATGAAATAGTTGTATCATTGTTTCTAGCAAAGCTTCGGCTTTCTCTGCTGCTTTAGGATGATTTGATTGAGCCCAGGCATCAATTGTGCTTGTAAATGTAACAGTATTCGGTTTGATTTTCTGATTGTTTGTCTCAAGATACTTGGAGAGCATTTCATTCTGAAGATCATCTGCAAGTTGGGGCTGATTAGTCTTTCCATAGATTTGAATTAGAAGTATATATGATTTGGCATTGGGTTGTGTTATCTGAGAAAAAATATCTTGAGCTTTTTTTGTGGTTTTGAAGGTAAATTTATACGTATTTGCAAGTACTGTTTCAAGCTCCTTATGCAAGATGTAAGTAGATTTTAGTGGTGTTGTTTCTTGATCATTTGCTTCGGTTGATTTTGTTTCTGATGAAGATAATTGGGTAGACGGAGAAGAGCTTTGCGTTGGTAATAATGAATTATACTCATCTTCTTCACCATCTTCATCATCTCCTCCAAAAAGAGATTCTACTGTAACAGGTTCCTGGGTATTTTCTGCATTTGAACTTCTCAAAATGATCGAGTTAGATCTCGAGTGTGAAAAATGATGTTGTTCTTTGGTTCCCTTGAGAATATTTGTGTCATGATGGAGAAATTTCACGTTTGGCCCCGGCATCACAAAGCAATTTGTCATACCCTTGAAAAGAGAAATACTCATCACAATTACATGAGTCAACAACAAACAAGAAACCATAATGTTGATCTATATTAAAGTTGTTTTTGATTGTTTTTTAGGTTGATGAAAAGTTTATGCTGGTTTGATCAATTTCTGTCTTTCGGTTGTCTTTGAGGCTATGTTTTTGTGTTGGTGTTTGTTGTCCAAATTGACCTCCATGAGCATTAATTCTGTGTGCGTCACAAAAAGCAGTATTTACTGAAAAGCTACTTTTTTGATGTCACAATAATGAGCTACATACGTCGAAACGGGACTTATGCAAAATAGTGATGATACTGTACCTTGAATTAATTATCTGGGTCATCTCTCTAGCACGTATGAGAATATTATGCTTACGTACATGAAATGTCAAAAGTAATGAAAGTTCTTTTAGATTCAAATCAACTCTGAACTGTTAATGCATAGAACATATCTCAGTAGGATAGGTGGTAAATCCAGTAAGATACTCAAAAAAAAAGCGATCGCAGAAGCGTTTCGAATAAACAAAAAATTAAGAAGAATGATTGAGGGGGAAAATTCTGCTTTATTCACACTGGATGATGATGATGACGACGATGATCTAGATGACGCTCCTTTCAAAAGCACAACGTTAGCGGAAAGTGGTCTTTTGATGGGTGGCAATGACAGTGCAGGAACCAGTGGTGACCTATTTGATAATACTACTTTGGAAATAAACAATAATGCGCAAGTTGGTCATAATGGAGATTCTATGACTACAAAAAATGTTACAAATCCCCTAAATGTTGCTGTAAATAATATAGCTGCTCAAGGCCAGTCAATGGCTTATCGTTCGGAGGAAACACAAGACCCATTGGGCCATTTAAATTCCGCAATGGGAGATTTAATTGTGGATAATTCAAATTACGATCCAAACTCGAATGCGAACCCTATGTCAGTACAAGCGCAACCACAGCTACAAGCACAAGCACCAGCACCAGCACCAGTTACTACACCAGTAACAGCACAAGTTCCTCCATTCCAACAACATTCTACAATGCCACAGCAGTCATTTCAACAACCTACTTCTGCACCAGCTCCACCCCATTTTTACAGGGATCACAATAATCAGTATGGTAGCAACGGAAGTCAAAATATCAATATGAATGCAAACCAGCACGTAACAGCGAATCCAAATATTAATTCCAACATGCCCTATCAACCAAGTCACACAACTTACCATACAAACAATATGAATAACATGAATAATATGAACAACATGAACAATATGAACAATATGAACAACATGAACAATATGAACAACATGAACAACATGAACAACATGAACAATATGAACAACATGACTCAAACAAGTTATTCATATTCCTCTTCAGCAACGCCAATGCCTAATACTCAGAATCTAGTTGTAAACCAACCCTACCCTCCTCAACCAGCTCCACATATGGGATCTACTTTCACTTCTAGATTCACCTCTACATTGAAATCTACCTTCACGTCCACTAATATGCCTAGCATTCCCACTCCATCCTTTTCATCTTCTTCTTTTATGCCAAGTTCACAAAGTGCTTCAGTAGCTCCATCTTACCATTCACAAAGTGTACAATCGGCTGAGCCTAGGACAACCATGACTCGTAATGTTCTTCCCAAAGTCCAAGATAACTATAAGCAAGTAAAAGTAAGCAATCCCCATTTCTTTCCTTCGTCAAATCTATTTCGAAATGCTTCAGGTGGATATTGGATGTATCAAGTCACTGCAACTTTTAAAGATGATTCAGAAGTTCAAGTTCATCGTAGATTTAGTCATTTTGTGGCCTTGGAAGAGCGGTTACATGAAGCATGTCCTGGATCCATTTTGCCTCCTAGGTGAGTTCATATATTTCGAATGTAGTATACATCTCCTTGTCAACATTTGTGTTCATCATTACTCTTCAAAATGTGCTTTTATGAAAGACCTGATAAGAAGAATTCTATGGACGAAAGCGGTTTGCTACCTCAATCTGTGGAATTTGCCAAAACTCGTGCTGCTGAATTACAATCTTATTTACAAACACTTCTGAAACACCCTCTCGCCGTGACTTCACCAGTTCTTCAATTCTTTTTAACCCTTCCTGACATTGGTAGCATTTGGCCCGATGTTTCTCATTCTACGATGACTCGTCTTTCGGCCATGGGAAGTAAAGCAGTAAGCCAACTTGGAGAAAAGACAACTAAAGTTACCGAAAACTTCGAATCATTGCAATTGGAGGATGATCCAGAATTGGCAGGACTCATGAGCTCAGAAGAGCTGCGATTAGCCGCAATACAAAAGCATGTACCTCCTGTTTCACTCCTCGTGAAGGAAATCATGCCAGAACATTCTAGCTTGAAAATGGCCTTGGGTATGGAATCCTCAAAATGCTCAAAGAATATGAAGGCTTTAGACAGTGATCTATCTTCAGCTCTTCAAATACTCTCTTCTTCTTCTTTGAGGGATGGTCGTCAATCCAAACGTTTAAGCCAACAACTGGCATCACTTTTCAATCCATTTTGGACAGAATACAAACAGCTCGGCAATGTAAGATCAGCTATTGAAGATCGAAAAAACGCATTGATGAAGAAGCATCGTGCTCAATATCGTGCAGATTACAACGCAGCAAGACTTATGCGAGAACAAACAGGTCTATTAACTCAAGGAAGAATGGATGAATTGAAGAGATTGGAAGACGACACAAAAAGGAGTGAAGATTTTGTGAATATTTGTGAAGAGGACGCGGAAGAAGTTGGCGATATTCTCAAATCAGAAGTTATGAGGCTGAGTCAAGAACGAAGACGGCAGTATTTGGAGAGTATGAAAGGTATGGTGAAAAATTGGAGAGAATGCTGTGATGAAAGGACAAAGTTGTGGGAGGGGGCAAAGAAACTCATGGAGGAAAAATAGTTGCGTAACTACAGTCTCGACTGTGTATTTGTTTTATCATTTTTATTTTTCTGATGGACCACTGCTGTATCATCTAGATACAAACTATTAGCGCGTCGTGTGACAGAGCCATGTGAATAATGTATGATTTCCTCTATCGACGTAATTGAAATCAAATTGAAATCAAATGAAAATATTTTTTTTGAATTTGGTAGTGTTAATCTACGTAGTCCAAAAAGTTCTTCAAAGAGTATGGCCAGCTTCTTTTGAATTCAGTGCTTATTACTTTCGAAACAAACTTTTCGTATAACTTTTGTTCTTGTCTCACCAATGTCACTACTTTATCTTTGAACGGCATTTGAATATACGCATGGTACAGATTTACGTTTTGAAAAATATATTCATTAGAAAACAAAAGAGTATCCATCATCCTTGTACACTTCTTTCTTCAAGAAATGACAACTATATCCACGAGAATTGTTTTTCATGTAAGATTTCGTCTATTATGTAGGCAATCCTACTTAAATTGCAATCGAGATCTACGAAGAAGAATGTAATATGCCTTGATCTATATTAATATGGGCATTAAATATTACTTAACTTTCAAAAAAGAAACAAGACAAAGTTATCATTATTTCATAATTCTGAGAATACATGAATAAATAAAGTATTTCATAAGAATCACTTCCACAAAATCAGCGATACCGAAAAATGATGCAAACAGAAAGACCTCAAGATCAAACACATATGCAAGAAGAGCATGGGCAAGAAGGCGAAGATGAGAATGCGGTAAGAATTCAAGGTTCTGTTTGTTCTTTCATGCGCAAGAATGAATCAGCAGTTGCTTTGTCTATGTTGACATTATCTTTGTTGAATGATGGAGAGACAAAAATGCATCCATTGAGATTTTGTTTGGTTTCGAAATTAATACGACACACGTATGTAGAACACCAGATCAAAGATGATTTGGCGCCAAAATTGAAAGAATATTTTTATCTTGTCATCCACGAGAGATGCAATTGTTGAAAAAATTGAGGGCTTGAACAAGCAAACAAAGACTGATTTGACTGACTCTTTTTCTTTTTGCGAATTTCAGATTACAGTCAATTATCAAACGTTGGATTGTCTCATCGAGCAAGGAATAGCAGCAACTGATGTGCAAAAGCTGAATGATGCAGGCTATCATACTGTGGAATCGGTAAGTCTATGTAATCATTTTGAATAACCTGATCAAACACAGAAGACTAAGAAACGCTTTTATTATTACAAATGCTAAAAATCAAGATCGCTCATGCTACTGTACGAAAGCTATCTGATGTGAAAGGCATTTCAGAAGCAAAAGTCATGAAACTGAAAGACATGGTCAAAAACCTAGTTCCTATGGATTTCAAAACAGCTGCAGACGCCTTGGAGGATCGAAAGTACGTGTGTTTGATACCAATGATAAACTCCCCACCTCCTTACTAATGTGTCTGCTAAACTCATATTTTATTTCTCGATCGTTTTTCATAAAAAGATCACTGGTAACACTCACGACAGGGTCTATTGAATTAGATAAGTTACTCGAGGGTGGCATAGAAACTGGATCATTAACTGAAGTTTTTGGGGAATTCCGTACTGGTAAAACACAACTTTGTCACACCCTTTGTGTCACATGTCAAATGTCAACTACGGATGGTGGTGCAGAAGGTAAAGCAATTTACATTGATACCGAAGGAACATTTCGCCCCCAACGTTTGCAGGAGATTGCTGAGAGATTTGGTTTAGACCCTGAAGTTGCATTAGAAAATGTTGCATATGCAAGGGCTCATAACTCAGAGCATCAAATCGAATTGTTGAAGACAGCTGCCGCGATTATGGCTCAAGATCGTTATGCATTAATTGTTGTGGATAGTGCAACTGCTCTTTATCGAACAGATTACACTGGGCGTGGAGAACTGAGTGAAAGACAAATGCAAATGGCACAATTTTTGAGGCAACTTACACGATTGGCGGAGGAATTTGGTGTTGCCGTTTTTATGACAAACCAAGTTGTTGCCAATCCTGGTGAAATGAGTTTTGCAAAGGATAGCACCAAACCCATCGGAGGAAATATTATGGCTCATGCCTCCACGACAAGGTTACGTCTCAGAAAAGGAAGAGGGGAAAATAGGATTTGTACTGTTTTTGATAGTCCTACTTTGCCCGAAGCAGATGCACAGTTTGCTGTTGGCCCAAAAGGAATTTGTGACGCTACTGAATAATACTCTAGTGGAGGAGAATGGTGAACAACTTGACGGTATTGTAGGGGTTATCCAGCAGGTACAAATATCATTGTTTATCTCTTGTGCATTGACCAATTATTAGAAATGTTTGTTCCATCAATGGTCTGTTTCAAAAGGGCTTCTGTGTATCATAGTGTAGATATGATGAAAGCTCTTTTGACAAGGAGGAACAAAAGGAAGCTTCCTCTAGAGTGTTCATTTGCGATGTTGCATTTAAACTATATAAGATTTATCTTGAATTCTGATATCCTTTGTAAGTATTTTCAAGTACATAGAAGAATGCTATCTAATTAAATTTATTCATATACCTACGCAATTAATATGATGTTTTACGTTTGTCGGAGAGGACAAGAAATGAATTGGGAAAAGTCTTCTTTTTTAGATTCGTCGGGAATGAAAAATAATAAGACACAGAGACGGTTTGGAATCAAAAGGAAAGTTCTCGATTGGGTATCAATATCTACATCAAAACAGGCCGAAGAAAGAAAGAAAGCTCGAAAAAAAATGACCTTATTTTGGGATGGAATTGTGGATGCTTCTTTGGAAGCCCCATATGTTTGGTTTAGCCGAGAAAAAGAGACTGACGAATGGAAACCCTTACGAAAAGAAGATTGCCGCGTTCTCAACAGTTGTTCATCTGGTAAGAAGTCTTTGCAAATTTTAGTTTGTCAACGCAAATGATCCTTACATTTTTCTTTCAATAATCAATCTTATTGAATACGTCAGAGGAGACAGAAGTTTCTATTGAAAGTGGTAGAGCTTCCGCTAACTTAAAAACCATGACTATTTCCCACCATTTCTTCAGTTATCCTGATCGAAAACTATATAAATCTATTTGGTTTGTGGTAAAAAATCCAAAAGGACCCACTCTGGAACCTGTTTTACCGTTTGAAGATGCCTGCAAAATTGAGGGTTTATACAAAGGAACGATAAAGTCGTCGAATGCCTTAGCAACTGTCAAAGATAAATCATCCGAAGAAGTCAAACTGACGTCGGAAGGTGAATTTAAAGTTGTAGTATCTCGTTCTAATGGTAGGATCTCTCTTAGAAAAAAACAAGCCTCGGGATTTGGTGCGATCTTAGATAAAGGTAAATTGCTGCAGCGTGGTTTTGGAAATTATGATGTAAAAGGAGAAGATATAGAATTGGCACTTGGTCCGGTGAAGCACTTAATTTTTGTAGTTCATGGTGTAGGTAAGATCATGTTTGTGTATTTAAAGTTATCACGATTAAAAGCATCATTCTCTTCCTTATTTTTGAACCTTTTGAATAAAAGGCGAGGCATTATGGAGCTCTTCCGAAAATATTCCTTCTTTGAAGGAAGAAATGACTAGATTGAGAGAATCCATGCAAAAGAATCAGATAGAAGATTGGAAAGTAGCCTGTGAGAGACATAAACAAAAAAAATCAGATAACCCAGAACCGCCAAAGCCTCATAGAATTGAAATTATTCCTATAGAATGGTATGATCGTATTCATTCATCATCAAATTCCTTGATGAAATCATTAAATTCAGCGACATTAAAATCTATCCCATCCTTACGATCCGTAGCTAATGATGTAGTTTTTGACGTATTGATGTACATGACACCAGAATTTTGTGAAGCAACCTTAGATTGTGTAACCACCCAAATAAATGAAAAGCTTGCGAAATTCAAAAGCATTCATCCTCATTTTACTACAGGAGAAAATGAAAAGTTTAAGATTTCAATAATCGGTCATTCCTTAGGGTCAGTCATTGTTTGGGATTTGTTAAGTACAAGAAAACTATTGCTAGAAGAAGAAAAGAATGGAACCAAAAAGCTCAAACCAAAAACCTCTGGATTTTCTGTATTTGAAGAAGGCGACAACTGTCGGGATGACGAGCACCATACTCTAAAGAGAACAGAAACATGGGCTCCCTCTCTTCCAAAGAAAATGACAAAATATATCGATTTTGAACCTGAAAACACCTATTTTGTGGGATCTCCCCTAGGGTGTATGCTCACGCTTAGGGGTGCTCATGAAGAATTTGATGATATGATTTCACTAGAAAGCCCTGATGTAGAGAATGGCAATTCTGATGAAGAAAAGCTGCAAGGAAATTCGGAGAAAACAATCGAAAATCCGTTTGAGGATAAAGATTATGAAAAAGATGATTATTCCAAAGTCAAAGAGGATCAAGATGATGCTGAAGACGTGAAGGTCGAAGTTGAGGATGCAGCTGATAGTGAAAATGATAAAGAAGAAAAGCAAGAAAGTCTAGAATTGAATGCACCAACACCACAGATAGATATAATTATAGATAGTGATTCAAATTCCATAGAAAAAAAGGCGGATGATAAATCTACGAAAGAGAAGTCAATTGATTTAAGCGGTATGGTATCACCATTTACTTTGCCTACAAAATCTTTGTACAACATTTTTCATCCCAGTGATCCTGTCGCTTATAGATTGGAACCACTTCTTTTACCTCGTCACTTAAATAAAGAGGATATTCCCGCACCGGCGGTCCTTGCAACAGAAAGCAAAGGCGTTCGTTTACATATCAAAGCAAAACAATTTCAAGTAGGAGTATCGAAAAATCTGGATTCTTGGTTTGGTGGTAGCAAAAGAAATGTAAATGAAGTAAACATGGATGACCATTCCATCAGTAAAAGCATGAAAAGGACTTCTCGTTTTCTTCTCTCAGAGAAATCTCTAGATTTCCCCATTGGGGGAAAGAACAAACGTATAGACTATGAGCTTCAAGTAGGTCTCATTGACAATGAATATTTATCTGCTGTGTAAGTAACCTTGATTTCAAACGTTTTAATATACTTTGTCTCGACTTTATCTAACCCTTTTCATATTCAACAAAATAGTTCTGCCCACACTTCATATTGGATTCACGAGGATATGGTAGAATTCATTCTCCAGCATTCCCTATATGAATAATTTACAAGAACAAGTATCAATGCCAAAGTATAATAGATACAAGAATATTTTTATTATGTAAAGAGATAAATCTTTTAATATTCTCTTGTGTGAAATCTAACTCTAATTTTGTCTTTCGTTCGAGGTTGCCTGTAAAAAGTGAGTTGATTAAAACTAGCAATAATATCAAGTGAACCTGATCGAATAGGTGGACTTGAAATATTTGTAAATTTTCAATGCCTTGCTTTTTGGTCTTCGTATCTTCTTGCATTACATATATAAAAAAACGTCAAGTGGGAAATGTACCTACATCCATCTTAGGCTTACTCTAATGTATCTGTTTCTGGAACAATCCTTTTCCAGAGAGCCAAACCTCCTCCTCCGCCCCTAGCAGTTGCGATGTCATCGTCGGCACTAATCCAATTGAAAAAAGGTTTCTTTTTATTATCAATAAGTTTTTTATTATTCTCTGAACCTAAACCTGTCGCCGAGCCAATCTATTTCCAAGAGAAATCATGAATCAAAAGTTAATAATCAGTAGAAGTATTTTCACATATAAATGTAGATCAAGTGTCTCACCTCTGCTGCTTTTCCTTTACCTAGATTAATGGTGAAACCAAGGATTGCAATTTGATCGAAATCAAATTCCACCTTGACACATTAAAAATGGTGAAATCGAAAAAGTATGAAAAACAATTTAAGTACCACATACAGTTACTGGGGTTTGATTGAGAAAGACTTTTGCCAATCTTACCTTCCTTTTCTTCAAGTCGAATTCAAAATCCCCAAAGAACTTGATGAGTGCAAGGTCTCCAATAAAAATTCCATTTTGAATACCCATTGGATCAGATGTTGTATCAAAGCTCTGAACAGCCTGATGAATATGTAAAAAAATAAGAAAAAAAGATTTAGATTCACTTTACATTTCATGAAGAGAAGTATATTGAATTCATGGATTTCGTATATGTATAATGTGCATATTTACCTTGATTGGGAAGTAATTGATCTTAGCACCAAACTTTTCTTGTGATTCTTTGGTTCCAGTTGTGAAAACCAAACGCCATTCTCCATTTAAATTCGAAAGAACTTCCTGAGGTGCAGTGTCTGGTTCAGCTTTGGCTTTTTTTCTAGGTTCGTGTTGGATGAAAATAAATACAAAGTTGTTACAGAAAACCAAAAAGCAAAACTATGAATAAGAACATGATTGTATATTTACCTCATGAGTTTTTCCAAATCCTCCAAAGCTTGACAGACAAGTTCAGGATCTTCTGATTTTGTTTCCACTGCACGATTCAAAATTGCTTTGGCATTGGCGATGGGTTCATCATAATCATTTACCACTTTCAAAGAGGTTGACTGGCCATCTGTTATCCCTGAGAACAGTTGCTTTAGAGGAGCAAAAATATCATTTTGTGTTTGTTCATCTGTGGAAGACATAGATACTTGTGATGATGATACATAAAAAGCTTTCGATGGAGCTGCATAGAAAGCATTTGTGCTTATAAAAAGACTGGAAGAAACTAGGAAAAGGATTTTCATGGTCACGATTTGAATTATCTTTTTATGTATGGAGTATCTGTTAAGAATGGAGGTTATGATAATGATGTTGCTTGAATAGCAGAACTACAAGAGAAAACAACTGCTTCCAGATTTTTTATTCCAAGGGAAATCTATTGCATACGTAAGCTTGTGACTATCTTTCTCAAAAATTAGAGTACGTCATCTTCATTTTCTTCAGCAGCAGTGCAAAAAATGTTAAAAAACAAACGTGTCAATTTGTATTATATAATTCATGTTTGAATAGAGAGTCTTGAGTCTTGTTGAATACAGATCATGCGTCTCAATCTTTGCAAAGAAGCACCGATATATGGCTCTTTGATATACTTTTTCTTTCTTGGAATTCCCTGTGAAGCATTTACATCTCCACTCTCCAACAAATTACTCTCCAAAACAAAGTGTCAAGCAGTCTCAGACGATAGGCGTTCCTTTCTTATAAATTCATCTGCCGTAGCTATAGCTACAAATACCTTCTTTATTAACGCTTCTCCTAGTTTAGCCTTAGATATTAAAGTAACCCCACTCGCTCACACATTTATTACAGCCTCCGGAGCACCAAAACCTCTCCGCGAAAATGATGCAACACGATACTTGACCAATGCCAAGGTAACCTATTTATTTACAGGGGATAGCAGTGACAACCACGCAACTTTATCCAATGATGTGCTCAAACTCACCAATACACGTAAAATCGAACAAGGTCCTGGTGTGACTCCCGGATGCATTCATGTAGCTACCATGAGCAAATCTACAATTGATCTTGCAACCTCCTTAAATCTAAAGACCACAAAAGTTTCTGATTTTTCAGCTACAAGTATAGCTAAAATTGCATCATCGTTACCCGATGGAGATACATTAGTAGTTGGGCCTATTCTATCTGCAGGAGTGGCAAAGAATGGAGAAATATTAGCGGATTGTTCAAAAGCTTTAAATGGGTTTGTTGGTGGATCCAAGTCTGGTGGGGTACTTTCTGCTTTGTTAGATGGGCCTAAGACTAATCTAGACATGATAGCACAAGGATATCCTATTAGTACTATTCTATGGTATAATGCTCAAAGTGGAAAATCGTGACTCTACACAATCAGTTGATATAAAAATTTGCGCAGTCAAAGAGGATAGTACACATCATCATGTTATTCATAGTCATGAAAGTAGGAACTAAATAACTCATAGATTACAAAAAGTTTTATTACTTACACTTTTACTTTTTTCACATTAAAAAAATTCTTTTCTACAAAATTTTCAACAAAAAGATTTTTACTCTTTCCCAACAGCTTCCTTCTTGAGTTTACTTTGTAATTCAGCAGCCATGGCTAAATCCTGTGTTAGATTGTTTTCTCGTTCTTCTGATGCAGTAGTCGCTGGAGATGTAGTACACGATGTAGATACTGCCGTTGTTACAGTATTTATTTGACAGGGTGTTGTAGTCTCTGTGACACTTATTGGATCACTTTTCGTTGGGTACCCAGAAAGTGACTCATCAGACATGATACGAGAGCGTTTCGATAAAGGTTCCAATGGTCCATCTTCCGTATCAATTGGAACAACCTCTGGAACATTTTCTTCTAATTCTGGGTCGTCGCTGGTGAGAGCTTTACGCTTCTTGGAGGGATCAATATTTTCACTTGAGCTCTCTTTTTTCTCAATAGATTCATATTTCTCTTTCTCAAGAGGGTTGTCAGGAGATGACGAGACTTGTCGAGACACCTGAGGAAACGAGGAATCAGATTGTGGACTGGAATTTTCCTTTCCATTGTCCTCTTTCTTCGGTGTTACAATTTCATCCGAAGATCTCGATATGACAGCAGTGGCAGGATTGCTTTTACTCTCGTTCTTATTATCAGATTCTTCACCCTTGTCTGCAGAGACGTTTGCACTAAATAAACTTGTCATTGCATATGCAGCCATGAGGGTGGCCTTCTCATCTTTTACCACATCTGAAGATGCTTTACTTGGATTTACGGCGTTCTTTTGCGTCGGTGCATCACCAATAATAGAGGAAACAATTTGGGGTGAAGTTGTGTCCACTGTTTCATCTTCGATAGTAACACGATTGGAATGCTCCACTGATATTTTCCTTTTGGGTTCGTCATCAACCTTAGTGGCAGAGGATATTATGTTTGTTCCTGAGGCATTGCTATTCGGATCTTCGTTTGGATCCATACCTGGTCTGTTTTTACAGTTAATGCAACGACAATTATTCCCACACTTCACTCCAGCATTAAAACATTCACAATATTTTTTGAGGCAAAATGATTTTCGACATTTGCATCCCAATTTGTGCGTCAATACAGGTCGTTTCGCTGGTGGTCTATTTGGATCATTAGTGTTGTGAATACCTGGTCCATTCCAATTTAGATCTTCTGTTCCGACTCCATGTGGCCCTACTTGTTTATTGTATCCATTATTCTCATAAGAACCAATATGTTGCGAGTCACCATTTTCATTGTAGTATACGTTGGCCTTATCCATACTCATAGTCCTTGTAATTCCAGGATTGGAATGATGCATGGAATTGTTAACATTCATGTCATTTTCATCTTGATCATTTTCCACATCTCGAAATTTAGTCTGAAAGGCACTTGGATTCCGTTCTAAAATGACTTTACGAGCATGACGTCGTTCTGCCTCATGTTCCGGAGTGTTATGACAATTGAGACATCGACATCCAGAATTGGAATCCGTGGAGCACATTTTGGAGGATGCAAAACATTGACAATAAAGTTTCAAACATTTGGATTTTTTACAAGTACATCCTCCAGCGGCAGCAATGTCACCTTCTGGTGGTGGTTGGGATTGTTGTTGTGACTGTGAATGATGGGACATCTGTTGGGATGGAACCATGGCAATGATAGTGGGAGGATGTTTAGGAGCTGGAGGAGCTCCCATATTCATGTTCGCATCTTGATGATGCTGTTGATGCGGCAATTGATGCTGATGCGGGTATGGATGATGAGATGAATGCATAGTAGGGGGAGGAGGACCAGATGATCTTGGTGGACCAGGTGCATGAGTTTCTCTGGGAATATTGCTATTCATGTTGATTTCTTTTTCATGCCAGTAAGAATGCGGATGAGGTTGATTGGGATAATGTCCAGGAGCTTGCACAGACATGGATCGGGTTTCTCCGTTGGTCGGTATCATATAGGGGTCACCTCCATTGTGTGCATGCACATGTGGACCAGGAGGAGCATGGGATTCTCTTCTATGATAGTGCCTATCTTCTTCATGAATGTTGGGACCTGGTCTATGAGTGTGATGAGGGTGTTGATGATGAGGATGGTGTGGTGGATATGATTGAGATGGTCCACCTTGCACTTGAATGGGAGGTCCATGATGACCATGTCCATACCTAGCATTGTTCCCATGAGGGTGTGGAGGTCCTTGATTCGAATTGGGATGATGAGGCCCATGGCCATATCCATTAGAATTGGGAGCATTCGCATGAGAATATTTATGTTGAGATTGTGGTGCTGGATGTTGAGAAATTGAAGGTGGATGTGGGAGAGGGTGGTGAGGATGATGTTGCTGAATTGATGATGGATCTTGATGGTGTGAAGGTGGACCTTGAGGAGGCATTGATTGACCTATTTGATTGTGAACATTTGGGTTGCCATGTCCATGCCATCGTTGATGCTGCTCTTCGTAAGAATGATGAGATTGTGATGGAGGTCTATGATGTGAATGAGAGTGACCATGAGCATGAGGGTAATAAGAACTGCTGGAAGATCTTGAATAATGTGACGGTGGACCTTGTGGAGAGCTACTTGCACCGGGCCCGTGTGCATGCCCGTGCATATTGTGGCTTCCATTTTGCGAGTGATAATTTTGAGGCGGGCTTCCTTGAGTTGGATTGTTACTGCCGTGAAAAGAAGCTTGGGAAGATGCAGGTGCATGTTGGCCCATGTGTTGTTGATGTTGGTCTGGGAGATGTGACTGAGGCCCTCTGTGAAATTGTTTCGGGTAGTGATGAGGGTGATGGGTTTGTGGTGGTTGTTGGTGCTGTCGAAGATGAAGATTGCCACTTTGAGATTGACTTCTAGGCGATGCAACTCGTTGATCTGGTAGTTGGGGTACTGGTTGTCCCTGATTAGGCCCCTCGCGTTGATGCCCCGGGTTTCCGCTTTGAGCACTGCCAGAATGTTGAAGCTGTGGAGGGCTAATATGGGTTTGAGATGGCGACATGTGTGGATGTTTATTCATACTTGCATTATTTGAAGCTTGAGAAGGAGAGCTTGCATTCATACCATGTTGAGGCGGTAGTGGCGTATTCATACTACCATGATGTTGCACCTGATGTTGACTTTGATGATTCATATGGTGCTGTTGTTGTCCTTGCGGAGAGTTGTTTAGTGGCATAGAGGAACTTGGGGCTACATTGCTGCTATTATGAGCAGGTGGCGGTGGTGGAGGCTGACTAGGGTGTCCTTGACCTTGTCCCTGAGCCTGGTGGTAGGGTGGAGCATAGACAGCCGGGTGAGAAGGGTAGTTGTAGGAGTAATCATTCATTCTCTCAACCGAATAAAAACTCAGACTGCGACTACAATTTTCTATTTAAATATTAATTATGTCAAAAGATATAATAAGTTCTTATGTTTAGAATGTTTATACCGCATTTTTTAATTTCCTACGATATTTTCTACTTTTTTTTGTACTGACAACCCTGAACAGACTCTCATCAATTTTAATTCTACAAGATGAGCTTTCAACAGATTTTTGCTCCTCATTTATCATAGAAAGTAAATTTAAATTTGATATTTAAAAAAATATTTTCCTTCAACAGAATCTATTAGGAGCATTAATTTTTATTAGTATTAAATAAATAAGTGTATTAGGAATGTATTATCAATACACATATTAAACAATTGTTGGAATCTTATTAAATGAGTTGGATTCTCTAAATTTAAAAACAAACAAAACCATACTATTCGAAATCATCTCAAATAACAAAGTTCTTCTGAATGTGATTTAAAGCTCCCAAAAGCAACGTGTAATGTTGAATTGAATTTCAAATCATCCATTCTTACTTTGACAGCTAACGGTGTTCTTGGAAACATAATAAAGCAAACTTTACTTAGGCTTATATAAAACACTTTTTTCAAGAAATTAATCCTTACCTCCCATGGATAGAAACTGTCACTTAAAGAGATTATATGGATATATCCTAAATATTTTTTGCCTTTCTCATGATAAAATTATCGTTAAAACTTCTTGTAGATAAAGTTTGAATCGTATTTAGAAAACTTTTGCAACGACATAGGAACATTCTAATCTATTCACAGCGTGACACATACACTTACATATTGTGAAGACATATTTATTATTGAGCTCACGGGTATGAAAAATGAAGACTTTCAAACCTTCGTTAGGTTACATAGCCTTCAATTCTATCCTACGATGAAAAAAATCAAAGTTCCGACGAAAAAATCAAACAAAGAATACCGCCTAAATATTTTTTGCCATTTGTCTACGGTACCAAGTTCGTCACTTTGTCTTTGAATTGAGATCCTACGTATTCCACGTATCGCGAACAAGAATTTGAAATATTCAAATAGGAAATCAATTCAAATATTATTACATAAGGAAGCCTATTTATATTAATAATGTATTTAGGAAATTTAAATTTTAAAAATATTCCCTTCTACAAGAATAAAAGTATTTTTCTACGTAACGAATGAATTAAACTTACTTAATGGTTGTGCTGGTATGACCTTAGATAGAAGAATAAATTCAAGTACGGAAATAACTGAAAGATTCGAGTGACGTAGAAAATTGAAGTTAGTAGTTAAGCTTAAATCAAAACATACAATAAAACCTTCATTTTTCTTTTCACATCAAATATAAAATTAGA
>Ga0209092_10000690_pt1 | contig 33729 bp, 29 predicted proteins | sample FraStrMetagenome_FD_187446 | JGI IMG/M metagenome (GOLD analysis project Ga0209092, IMG submission 187446) | Marine eukaryotic phytoplankton communities from Arctic Ocean - Fram Strait ARC3M Metagenome (SPAdes) (version 2) | ecosystem: Environmental > Aquatic > Marine > Oceanic | place: Fram...
AAAGAATAATGTAATCCGATGATGAGAACCTCCGCAATAGCTCAAAAACCGTTCAGTCCCGAAAAACGCCGTCTTCTCCACGTTTCAAAAGATTTTTTTTTTTTTACCTACGTTGTGTACGTAATGTATGGATCAGAGATTTCTGTAGCATCAGTTTTGAATGCTGGTTTGCACGTTTTTCTGCTGACATTTTACATTGTGTTGTGGTACGGTACACGTCGTATAGACTAGTAATCTAGTTATTTAGAACACTTTATCAGGTTATCGTCCCACATTAATCGCTCGAGAAAGTCCTTCACAATATTATTATTATTATTATTATTAGTAGACAAAAACCCAGAAGAGATAGACCTCGTCTACCAACTTCCCCCAAACAGCAGAGTCTGTGACCTGTTTTGTTCAACACAAGTTGGTCGGCGAAGCATTGAGCTAAACCTCAGAAATCCTTGTGAGATTTAGTAGTATTATAGCCCATCTCCCTTTGTGATAATTATCTAGTTATTACACTATATCATATTGATCCAAATGCACGACTCGGTTCATTTTCTTCACAATAAAAGACACTAAACCATATTCTTTTCCTTTTTAAGTTAATGAGAGGCACACCTTTGCAAAAGGAAGGAAAGAAAATTAAACTAAATTGCAGCAATGATGGAATTATATCAAATTGCGAATGCATAAATTTGGCGAATCTTTTAGATTCAGCTTCAAGACCTGACATTCATCCTTGCATTGTGAATAGAAAAAGCCATGCATTATTTTAATTGTTAAGCAACTAGACTAATACGTCTTGAAAGATGTGTTTCCCCTTCTTTTACCCACTCGTATTCTCCAAAGAACAAGTTATGTATGTTGAAAGATACAAAATACTTTCACCAACTTGAATACATTGCAAAGAAGTCTAAACTCTAGTCATATTCGTCAGTATCTTCAATTAAATGATCCTCCGTAAAATTGATAGTCATGGCATCAGAGATTGTTTTTTGCATTGAATTGTTCCCCGTGACAATCCCTAACTCTTCACGATTGGTTTGTACCCATTCTTGAGTGGACGTTGCTTTTTTATCTGAATCTATATTGGATTTTTGATTGGATTTATGCATGTTCTTTGTCTTTTTTATAAAAGTTGTTTTTAGACCATTGGTTTTAGGTCTCTTTCTCACACGGGGGGCAGTTGTTTCGTTCAAATCACAAAGTATGGACGAATCTTGGTTTTTTTCTCCGGTTTTCTCTTTGGAACCTAGTAGAAAATCATAGGTTTTGTCATCATTGCTAATAACATCTTTTATATGATCAGAAGTCACTGTAATTATGTTGCCATTAGATAGTGAAGAGGAGTCTCCTTTTGCTTTGTCTGTTGCATGATTTATTAATCTTTGTACAAATGAAGCTGAACAAGCACCTTCTCAAAGAATTTGAATAAGTTGCATCAGTTCGTTCCTCAATATTCAATCGAAATGATCCTAAATTTAAGAAATGAATCTCATTAAGCATTTACTTACTGATAAGCTCAACAGCTGTTTTGGTAATTTTACCAATGTCTTCCTCTCTTTTGATCTCCTTGCGAATCTTATTGACGGGAAAGACATATCGTAGATCGGTAGGTTCAAGTAATCTCTTGTCACTCATTTTCAATTTCCTATGTGATGCTCAAATGTTGTATACCATATTCACCTCATTTCGATTCTTTCAACATGTGGAGAGTACTGCACTGGTGTGTTTGGAGTTGAATTAGTTATGTAGTTCCTTTGTCCTTCGTGGATAGGTCCTAAGCACAAAACATCAAAACCATCAAGTGAATTTTCAAGATCTATGACGTCATTTGAATATTAGTTATTCTTGATTTCTTAAATGGTTTGAATGGTCATGGATCAATAGTGACTTCCCAAGAAGTAAAACAAGATCTGCTTCTAGCTGAAAAAACATCCCAAAACCGATTCATGTGCAAACACGAATGCACATGATCTAAATAATATTTTCGAATCGGGACCTATGTAAGTGAGAATGAGTCATATATGTGTTTTAAATAATTTTCTGGGCCTATATAAATTAGCTTTTAATCTTCTCAAATTTTAGAAATCACAGCAAATAATTTCACAAGCTGTTTTCAAGGCGTCACAAATCAAGGAGACATACAACCTGTTTTTTTTTTAAGTTGGAGCATCAGCAAAGAAATATATCTTCAATGAAACGTCTGTCACTGATTGCTCCTCTTTTTCTATGTGTGAATTTATGCACTGGAGAAGATGTATCAACAAAAAATCACGGACCTTGCCGACCAGATATAAACGGAACTGTGGACCCAAGATATGAAAAAAGGGCTAATCAATACTTCCCAGCTATACGAGAAGAAACTGTTACTTGTGTAAAGAATGTAGCTAATGAATATCCATGTTCACACATCAACTTGGAATCCTTTGTTCCAACTAGAGAATTGAATGGAGGCGGAACAACAGAATTGAATGACATATGGGGCTGGACAAGTCCAAACACAAGTATTGAATATGCATTGGTAGGTGTAAAATCAGGAACGAGTTTTGTGAGTCTTGAAGATCCTAATAATCCAGTGGTTTTGGGATTTTTACTGAGCTACTCATCAAATTCAATTTGGAGAGACATAAAGACTTATATGAATTACGTTTTTGTTGTTGCAGAAGCATCTGGCCATGGAATGCAGGTGTTCGATTTGACTCTTCTTGATGATATTGATGATACCTCAGAGATAACATATTTCATTGAAACGGCACATTATGAATTAATCTCAACTGCTCATAATATTGCTATCAATGAAGAATCCGGCTTTGCTTACATCGTAGGAGGTAGCGGAACAACAGATTGCGACGGTGGTCTACATGTAGTGAATATTACAGACCCTCTAAATCCAACATTCTCAGCATGTTTTTCTGAGCAAGGGTATACCCATGACGTGCAGTGTGTTAATTATAATGGTCCTGACACTAATTATGCTGGTGCTGAAATTTGTTTTGCAAGTAATGAGAATCAAGTTGATATTGTTGATGTTTCAGATAAGACAAACTTACGATTGATATCAACGTTTTCTTATCCAGATGAATATTATACTCATCAAGGATGGCTGACAGAAGATCATAAATACTTTATAATAGATGATGAGTCGGACGAACAAAGGAGTGGAATGGAAACAAGATCAATAATATGTAATGTTATAGATTTGGAAAACCCAACACTGCAAGGAATTTATACAGGAGAAACAACGGCGATTGATCATAATATGTATGTGAAGGGCAATTATGTCTATCAGGCAAACTATAGAGCAGGTTTAAGAGTGCTAGATTTGACGTCAATATCTGATGGAACAATGGAAGAAATTGCTTACTTTGATGTATATCCAGACGATGACCAAAATTTTTTTGACGGAGCATGGAGTACATATCCGTTTTTCGAGTCAGGGCTAGTGATTGTGAGTAGTATTGAACGAGGTCTGTTTGTTTTACGCTTGGACTTCAGTGAAAACAATACCGTCAAAGATTTTTTGACATCTTTGATAGAAAATATAGTTTCTTTTTTCACAGAATTACTGTCGGCAATTTTGGGTATTTTTCGCAGTGATTAGAGTTACAATACTTTCAAAACTGCAATAAGAGCCGATCTCCTCATTTTGCATTTCATGTTCGTAAATTGACCTGCTATGTAACGCTAAATTAATACACATATATGAATTCCATTGAATAACATTGCCATGCAACGTGTATTTTACAAACAGTATGTGCTCTTTCACTTATTCATTTGTCTTAAGAATTGACACTGAAATCCATTTGAAAAAGGATGTATTGTTTTTGAATCTTTCCAAAAGAAATAGTTTCTCATGCTAACAAAAAGAGATAACGCAGTCACCATTGTAAGAAATGATTATACGTGATTTGAATTGATAGCATTGATATGCTTCGAACAGTAATGGTCATTAAAGTGGTAGACAAGAAGGTTCATTTATTATTTTACGATACGCTCGGACTAGAATTCAAATCCTCTGGTCATTTTTTCCTATGCTGGAAACGAAATTCTGCTGAAGCGCACTGATGAGGATAAGCTGAAAGGTGTGAAAAAGCTACATCATCGGTGTTCGTCTATAGAAAGATGTTTACATACGAATCTTTATTTATCCAAACTGTTAGCTTTACCTCAAAGTAAGAATTTATTTTAGTATTGATATTTTGACTCAGATATTTTTCAAAGAATCTTTCTGTTCTTCTAGTGAAGGTACATTTTCAACCATCGTTTCAGTTGATTTTCTTGCCAAATGGACCTTCGACTTCCCCAATACCACTGGACAAGACTGCTGTGTACCACTCTTTACATCTGCTGTAGAGTCATTATCATTATTTGCATCAGTCTTAGACTTAAAAGTAGGAACAGAAAAAGCTTCATGAAGACACAATTCTTTTCCTTTCTCACGAACGTATTGGATTTTTTCTTTTAACAAAGACCTAACATCTCCGTCTTCAATCTTTTCATCTTCCCTCCATGTTTTTGAATGCAAAATGAATAATGTCATGAGAGAAGGAAGATACCACAAAGATGTTAAAAATACCTTTCTCGCATTTTGATTGCTTCGATCTTGTTTGAACTTATGAGCAACGTATAGTGCATATCCATTCAAAAAAATACCTTCTATAGCGAACATGCTACTCGTGACATCAGTAATTGTAGCAATAAATGGGACAGTGGATAGATACCAAGTGTACCTTGTTATCAAATCGGATGTTCTATCACCATTAGGGTCATTCACGGGGACCATTTGGAATCCACCACGTGCATAATCTACACGATGCATCCAACTCAATGCAAAGAAATGCGGAAACTGCCACAAGAATAAAGTGCCACCTAATAACGCAGCTTCAATGTCCCAAACACTCCCACCTGCAGCAACCCAGCCCATCACGGGGGGAATAGCACCAACCAATGCACCAGCCCATGTATTCCATTCTGAACGGGGTTTGAGATAAGTATATAACCCCGCATACAAACCAATATTTCCTACACCCAACAGTGCTGTGGTCGGGTCGGCAGGAACACCATAGTACAGCATTGTTCCTCCTGATATACCAGTGGTACAACCAACCATGAATGCTTGGGTTGGCGTAAATACACCCTGTGGAAGAGGGCGGTTACGAGTTCGTTTCATTTTACAATCGCGATCATATTCGTAAACTTGATTAAAAGTAGATGCAGAAGAGGAACACAAGGCAGTTCCAATAGTACATGCAGCTAGGGTAGGAAAAGAGATTGGTCCTCCAGCTGCTAGAAATCCTGCTGATGTGGTAGATACAACCAGTGCCGAAAGTTTGAGTTTGGACAATTCGGAGAAAGCTGTTAAATAATTGACGTCCTTCTTTTGTCTTGATATCGTTGTCCCAACTACAGGGTCCGCCGTGCTGTCTTGTACATTATTGGGGATGTTAGTGGCAAAGCAACGATATGGTGCATATTCAGTTAATAACGGGAAGTAAGGATTCCTTGTAGATGCATGTTGTAGATTCAAAAATGCTTGCGGACTACTTCTTATGTTTGAAAGAAGATATGCGTTACGCTGTCTACATTGTTGAAAGAATAATAATCGAGTCATGGAGGCATTACAACGACCACGATATAGAAAATTGTTCCATGTATGCGATTTGTGGTCTATGTACAACTTTTGCTAGCGTTTTCACATCCTGCGTTTTTATTCGCTTTTTTGTGGCCCTCCGAAAAAAAAGTACACGATTCACTAGTATCAAAAATACGTATAAATCGGCGTCATTTTTTACCCAAGAAATTCAAAACAATTGGAACAAAACGAGAATTTTATTGAGATGACTTAGTCAAAGAGAAATATGACTATCAAGGTAGTGAAGTTGAAACTCTTTTACTTTATACTACATATTTTCAAATCCTATAGAAAGTTGGACTCATCTATGTACTTCTCAAATTTAGTAGTTTTCGGAAGAGTGTCACCTGAAAAATCCAAATGAAAAATTACTTCTCATTCATTCTGAAATACTCCAGCGAATATTGAACGACCTGAAAGAAAAGAAAATAATCGGCGGAACAGATTCAAAACTTGAAATCGATAATTTGTTTGTGTGGGTGTTGTGGAAGGCCTATTTGATGGTCGAAAGGATGGTCTATAGGATGGATGAGATGAAATTGTTTCTAATACTACATCATTAACATGCGACAAAGTTGAAGGTTCTAAGGAAGGCAGATTGGAGGGTCTAATGGAGGGAACTCCCGAGGGTGTAAATGATGGGAGATTTGTTGGATGTAGCAAATGAAGCTCGTCATTTTCATTGCAAAAACAACACGCTTCCCTTGCTACTCGCCCAAAATTTCTATAGTTATACCCATCTGTTTCACATGCATTTTCTAATTCGTACCAAGTGCAATTATAAGATGTCCCTCTTTCATCATGCCATACTTCAGGAGGAGGATTTGACTCAATGAAAACCATTGCTGTTGCGTATATTGGAGTTATTTTGCAAATTTCAATCACTAGATTGTTGGTTGTATTCTGAAAGTTACTTATTCGATAATTTTCGTAAGCACCTAGTGGAGCTTGTAAACTACTCTTTCCTATACCATTCGAGGATACAATCACGACTTTATCACCAAAATTCATTGTACCAACATTGATACCCTTTTTACTATTGTACATCATATAATAATCTTCGTCGTTGGATATTTCGATCTTTGCTACTAACGCTGAAATATCATCTATATTCTCGTAATCATCAACCCCATAAAGTTTTCCCTGCCATACAAGACTTTCTTTACTCCCCCCTAGGCTTATTTCAATATTACGATCTTGATACCACCCCAATTGCCAACTTTTCGCTGCATTAAAACACATGAAAGGTCCACTTGCTTCCACAAAGCTTTCGCCCATATATCCAGTGTGGTCACCATATTCAACTCCATTTTCGGTGGAATGCTGCAATCCAAGATTGTGACCAACTTCATGCATTAAAGAGCTGAGACTTCCACCTAATTTGTTATTATATACTGACATTTTCCCGTTTTGGACACCATATGCATTCCAAAACAGATTATTTGAATCAAAGAAGGTACCGAATTGGACGAAAAACACAACATGATCAAAATGATCAATCGATCCAACTGGGCCGTTTTCTATTTCGAATATTGCGTCATTTATAGCAGTTCTGACATCCTTTCCGTAAATTACGGAATTTAATTTGATAGAAATAATACCATTGGAAGGAACACCGGGACTAGAAGGTGTTTTAAAAGAAAGTTTGTTGTAGGAGCAAGCTTTGTATTGGGAATTCATTGAATTCATTGATTCTCCGATCACAGCTTTATGTATTTCACTTTCACTTATAGACAAAGGATTGGGTCCATTGGCAGACACACGAACCATCAAGATGGTACGCTCACCTGTCATTGCTTTTGTTGGTGAATATTTTTGATGGAAGGGAAGTTCAATGAATTTTATTTTGGATGTTGAAAGAATTATTTTGATCTTAGCGTTAGGGCTGTCCACAACTACTTTTTCCAATTTCACCAAGAGGGCTTGTTGCGATCGCTTCATTGCATATTCTGAGTATTTGCTTTCAAAATTATGTGGAAGATCTTGAAGAAAGTAATAGTAATTTTGAGAATACCTTTTGTTCTGTATTGTTGACTCTGCTGACGTCGTTGCAAGTTGACAATACCAGTGATGCGTATCGTAAGGTATAGGTTGATACATTTTTGCTTCGGCTTTGAAGACTTTACATAGGATGTCCTTTATTTTAAAGAATGCAGTTAAGTATATTATCAGGAGAGAAACCATCACAAAAATCTTGGTAATGGAAATCTTACCTGCATGTGTTCATGTTTAGCCCAACCTTGTGAATGTATCATCAACAACAAAGAAAATATTAGTTGAAGCTTGCCCAGAAACTTCATGATATTTTTTCAAGGTAATGATGATGAGAAGATTAGATTGAAAAGGAGATGATAAGTTTTATTCAGGGCTTTGTCATGATCATTATGTTTTACTGTTGGAACTATTTTCTGTTGTTTTTTATAACTTTCTTTCCTAACGCTTCCAATATTTTATCTAAATGTTTACATTTTTTACGTTGCAGGAAAAGTCCAGCTTTAAGTGACATGAAAACATGTCTACAACGAAATATAGGAATACTTTGTACATAGAACTTATTTTTACCCATATACCTAATCATGAAAGACATACATGTGTATTCTTTAAACAAAAATAATACATTCTCACAAAAAACCTGTCAGACGCATTTTGCAAGGAGGTTTACATGCTTCCATCACATCCGAACTCAATTTTAGCAGCTTCTGTGTATACATCAGGAGCATTTTTCAAAAAATTAGATCTGGGAGCAGAAGCGCTGAAATCCATGCGTTGGAAAGTAAATATATCCAATACTTTCAAAATCCGGGATTCTGTAGATCTTCATTGTTTTCAGAACGACCATCGGGGTCAGGGAAAATTTGGAAGTAATGATAATATCCATGGACCAAAACAAGATATTTTAAAATTCCAACTGTCTCAGCAAGAAGAATTTCCAAAAAGTCGATGAATCCAGTTGATACTGTGACGGGTTGACTAGTCCCACATTCGGGAAAATTTAAATTTTGTATAATATTTTCCAACCAATTCAAACTATACCTAGATAAGTTGCAATCATAAGCTTTTTCATTCTCGGAAAAGAGGCAAAGTAGTTTTCAAGGAGTATTCGTAACTAGTTAGAACATCAAAATAAAAAGCTCTTCAAAAGATTTCATTTTTTGAATCAAGCTGGAACCCATGTGGCATTTGCGCTTTTTTTCCAAATCAAATGATGAACTTATGGTTTATCTGGAAAAAATCTTTTAACATGCACGAGCATATTTGTTGACAAAACTACTAGTTATTTTGAAGTGTTCATTTCAGTTCGTTGCAAATTCTGGCTGGATCCGTTGAATTTTAATTGAAAAACGCTTCGCATTGGATAAAAAGAAAAGGTTAAACATAATCTCCCACTCGTAATGTTGTTTTAGCTTAGAGATGCCGGTCTTCCCTTACGTGAAACTGGAAAAATTTGCTTATCTACAATCCCCAGCAGAGCTTCAAATACGTACAGTACCTCTTTAGAACTCGTGACTCGCATCATTCGTCACAGTTTTCTTCCTTATATATGTGAGTTGAGTATAAGACAACACACAAATAAGACGTATACGAAGAAACTTCGATGACGCTTACATAGTAAATGAGAATAATTAACTTTAGTCATGAAGATCAACATTTTGTATGATTATCAAGAAATTGGCAACGATTTATTTATGAAAATGCAAATCATACTACTAGACGAGCTTGTGCAAATTAATAAATAGATACTCCTGAATCTTAAGAACACGTGTATCCAAAAAACTTCAATAAGATAGTTGAGATATTCAATAAGCAGCTGGTATATGTATAAAGAATGTTAAGCCATAAATTCGTGATTAACCTCTAGTTTTAACACACACCGGAGCTTTTACTAACTTTTAGACTCCAAAATATTGCTATAAACATGCACTTCAGCCTAGTGGATAGATATAACAATATAATTTGCTGCCATAATTACCAAGACTATCCTTTATGCAAGCGATCCCTGCATGGCGAGCTTAGCGATCTAAACGTCACTCTCGGTAAGATTTTTCGAGTATATTTACTATGGATACTATTACCTTATGTCATGAGCAGCAATCCTTTTTTTTATTCAGCAGATGTCAATCTTGCTGAGCTCTTTTTTTCGACATCTCTGTATTAAAATATGAATATGCCTCTCAAATACGCATAAATAAATGAAATATCTTTGACGTACTTATAGCAATATCATATCACATCATATTGTATGATATCGTACATACAGCATATCCAATAAGATTCTATGAAACATATGACTCTTGCCAAAAAATCTTTAAATAAAAAGTTTTTTTGTATCTGACAAACTTCAATGAATTACAACAGCATAAATTAAAAAGTGCAACATGAGAGTAGGTTTAGTTTCCTTTATTATCCCATCCCTCACTCGCAAGAGTAACAAAACTTTTCGTCCTGGAAATGCGTGGCTTAGAAGCACCAAGTTGTGCATGAGTACCGAAACTGGAGGAATTGATGGAAGTAAGATTCCTCCACTGGAATCTAGTTTGGAGTGTAAGTGCTAACCTGATAACAGTGATCCTTTGCGTCAAATGTTACCATCAACTTATTCCTACTTTTTCATTGTTCATATGTCTAGTATCTCAGCTCATGTACAGTTACACCGATCTTAGAAAGTGGGTCGATCTCCACGAGCTTACTTTCCAGGATAAGAGCATTAGCGAAAAAGAAATCGAAGACAACACAATCGTAAGCTTCAAGCATGTGGAACTAGTTGATACCCGTTTGAGCCCTACAAATGAATATAAAGAAACAAAACTTCGTGCTCCTGTTCAAACTAAAGGGATTCTCAAATTTCTCGAAGAAAATCAAAAATGGTTCTCTCAACCTGAAGGTGAAGACATTACATTTGATGAAAACGGTGAAAACACGGAGCCAATTTTCATGATGGAAAAACTTAAAGACTTAGCAAAATTTGATTCAGATATTGTAGAGTATGATGATGAAGGAAATCCCAATAGTAAATTGAAGCTCAGTGGGACTGAATTAGTTTACGCTATTATCATCAACAGGTGAGTGTGATGTCATTGTATGGAAACATATACGACAATTTAAAAAATAAATATTCACAATAATTTTTGCAGAACCGAAAGACGAGTTGCTGTCGTCTTCAGGGGCAGTGTTGTCTTAAAAGATTGGTTTGTAGATTTGAATTTTCGTAAAACAACTCCTGATTTAGTGCAAGAGTTTACAGATAAGGAAGTCTTAATGCATGATGGATTTGCAGGTACGTTGCATATTTGCCCAACATTTTAAAAACATTGAAATATGAATCATCTCAAACTTAGCTCTTTGCTTCATCTTTGCACTAGACTACCTACTTGAGCCAGCTGGAAGGAGAGACAATGAAAGCAAATTCGAAGAAATCCTTGCAGCATTGAAAGAAATCTACGATAAGGAAGAATATAAAGACTATGGACTTCTTGTAACAGGCCATTCTCTTGGAGGAGCTCTTACTCAGCTTCTTTCATTTATGTTGGCTGGATCCCAAAGAGCTGACTTTCTTCCCAAGCCTATTCTCGGTATTTCCTTCGCATCTCCAGTAGTTGGAGACCAAGTATTTCGAGAGGTATCACAAGAGTTCGAAAAGGAGAGAAAACTTAGGCATATTCGTGTATCGAATAAAAATGATGTTGTTCCTGGAACTCCACCTTCTATTCCTTTTGTATCGGGAGAATTCACCCAAACCGGCATCAACATTCATGTAAAGCCAGAAGAAAAAGCAGAAGTTGGATATCGTAACACCAAAAGTATTTTAAGCCAACTCACTTGGTGGAACCCCTTTAAATCTATCGGATGTCATAGTTTGGAGCTTGATGATTCGTATAAACGTCGTTTGTATTGCAAAGATGCAAATGGAGAATATTTGAACAAGGAACTTTTGGGTATGTCAGTGCGTGAGCTGTATGAAACTTATGCAGGAGACTTCACCAAATAAAGGTGTCAACATGGAAACACTTTTTGTTTCATTAAAGACGAAAGCTATTTGTGAAGATAATGAGTATGACCCCATTTCTTAAATGGAAGAATTCGATTCTTACGGTTGATAAGTTTGAAAGATTACGATTGCTGTTGCAATGATTGATAATTGATGTGATCAAAATTAAGTAATGAAGCAAAAAGTGTTGAATCACTCTCTAGTGTGATTGGGTGAATTAATAAGATAGAATTTAAAAGCAAAGAACATGTTAGAAAAGACTATACAATTATTCATAAATCATTGAGATTTAATAATCAATGTCATTCGTTGTCCTCTCCTTTACAACAAAACTTATTTGAAAGGACGCCTGACGCAGAATGTATAAGTCTCTATTGCCCAATCATGTAGGTATAAACAACCTGCACTTCCATTCCCCTTCTCATAAAAACAATCCCATAAAAGAATCATTGAGGAGGATGGGAAATAATTGGGCAAATTCAATTCTGAAACATGGACATGAAAGTCCTTCACTTTTGCTGATACGCGAATGGAATGAATATATCAAAATAAGCACTCACTTATATTGTATTCAAAGAAAGATACGTAGACGTCACAGCAAAAAAAGAGTCAAGGCACGACTTTGCTTTCATGTTTTTTTAATTCAAACCATCATCTTGTTGTGGATGAGTATTCTGAAAACAAATCTTCCTTAGTAAGCACAAATCATTAGTCATGAGCACAATGATATCAATCTCATCGCGCTCATTCAGGGAAAGAAAGACGAGCAAAATATGTTGAGTCCCGTAAATAGTTCGTACGCATGTATCATGACGTCATTGCATTTTTGACACCTTTGACATTTGTTTTGGTTGAACTTGTTTCTCCTCTCTTCATTATTTCTGTGTCTTTCGAGTGCAGTATCGCTTTGTGAAACAACAACCACCGCACGTGGGTATAGACAGTCAAACAAAGAAGATGAGGGACAACGGAAAGAATCAAGTTCTTAGATTTGTTCTTATCGCACTTCTGCTCCAAGGATCTGCAATTTACACAAATGCCTTACCTAGATCTCAAAAATCAAGTCGAGAAACATTGAAGATGAAAAGTCAAACACCAAAATCAAGCTTTGGAGTCTCTTCCAGCATGAACCTAAATCCTAGAAACAAAAACCTTTCCACACGAGGAGGGGGTATTCCTGCTCCAGTGCAACCTAGTCTATCAGCTTTGAGTAAATTTTATTTTCCGTGTCTTGCTCTGTGGACTGCTCAACCACTCTTGTCATTGGTGGATACTGCCACAGTCGGTCTCTCTGCCAAACCGGGTGAAGGAGCTATTCAATTGGGTTCACTTGGACCTGCAACAACTTTTATTGATGGAGCTACTTATCTGTTTGCCTTTTTGAATGTAGCGACGACAAATCTGTATGCTAGTGCTCAAGCTGAACAGAGACCTGAAAAATGTGAGAGTGTGGTTCGAACATCTGGAAAAATTAGTCTTTTGTGTGGAGTTTTCTTGATTGGTCTATTATTTAGTGCAGGAAAATCTTTATTGACGCTATATATGGGATCAGAAGCTGCCAAGACACTTCTAACTCCTGCCACAAATTATATTTGGATTCGGGCTCTTTCCATGCCAACTACTCTCTGGTATGGTGTAATTCAAGCTTCGTTGTTGGGAGCCAAAGACTCTTTGACTCCTGTTATTGCGATTTTATATTCGACAGTCGTTAATGTTGTAGGAGATATTTCTCTTGTAAAAGGGCTGGGTATGGGAGTACAAGGAGCTGCGATAGCAACGGTACTAGCACAATTTGCAGGAACAGGCGCAATGGTAGGTCCAGCAAAAAAGAGATTAGTCAATATTGAAAATGCTGGAATTGGTTCTCTATTAGTAACCCCTAAGAATTCGCCTAGTAAATTACCTGAAGACGAAGTGTCTTCTTCTTCCTTCTTGAAATTTGCCGCCCCTGTGTTGACCCTGATTTTGGGTAAATTAGCTGCTTTTGGTTTCATGACACATGTAGCTGCAGCAGTACCTGGACAACCAACATCTTTAGCAGCCCATCAAATTGTCTTAAGCTTATTTTTTTTCATAAGCCCCTTTTTAGAAGTGATGAGTCAAACAGCACAAACATTTTTACCTCAATTTTATCAAAATGAGGAATGGGCTGATGAAGCAAATATTCTAGCGTCTAGAATGTTGCGATTGGGATTATGTCTTGGAGCTATCATTTCTTGTGTTGCTGGATCTATCCCACGTTTTTTCCCTTGGATTTTAACAAAAGATGCCGTTATTTGGGATGCGGTCCGTCCTCTAGCCTCGCCACTTATCATTTCAGGACTCTTAACTGCTCCAGTTGCTGTTAGTGAGGGTGTACTCTTAGCAAGAAGGGAACTGAAATATTTGGCAAGTGTTTATTTGCTCAGTACAGCATTGTTACCCAAAGTTCTGTTGAAAATCAAGACGAATGGATCAGAGAACGGTGTTGTTGAAGTATGGACTTGCTTTGCATATTTCCAACTTTTTAGAGCTTTATGCTTCACTGGAAAGTTGTGGGGAGGAAGGATTTGGAACAAGGTTTTTTCATCGGGAAAATCGAAGCCTGTAGCTCCTAGTGAAATAAAATGATCAATTTCAGACATCTGCTGACTAAATAGAATGAATATTACTCCTATCTAATAATCTTATTATATCTGTGTGCCTTAATCTAATGCATCTTATTTTGCCTTACACATAGATGTTGGTTTGAATGCTTCTCTTAAAAGTCTGTTCCATGATATGAGCTAGATCGATTTTGGATCTGTGAACACATGCAACGTTGCTCCATTCATGCCAGGATTCATATAGAGGGTGCTGACAACCAGTAATACGCCATAATCTATTCACGCCTGCCCAATAACATGTGAAGCCCTTCGTGTCCAACAATCTAATAGCATCTGTCAAATGATATCCTCCCCAATTTCCTACTTTGTGGAATTCGAATTCCAAGTATTCTGTTCGATCCAAAACATTTCCTGCTCCAAATAACACATCAAAATCAAATCCTTCCACATCGATACTTAGTATATTGATAGGACCATGACCGTTTACAAAAGTTTCAACATAGGTTGGGAGCGAATACATGGGGACTTTTTCACAAATATCATTATTTTTTTGACAGGAATCAATACCGAAATTTTCTTTTCCTGCTCTAGCATTGGGGAAATCAATGACACCATTAGTAGAGGACAAAGCTGCGTTAGTCATGACAAGGCCTTCTTTGCCTAAATTAAGTTGAGATTTGACTTTATTAATAGCTTCAAATGTACTTGGCATTGGTTCAATACAGTGCATTTCACCTTTACGAACCGTATGACCACTTAAAGCAGAAGAAAGTTGAAACTGATTTTGTGTTTGACTTTGACCACATACACCTACATCAGCTAAGCCAGCATTGACAAGGGCTTGTCCCCATGTATCTCGATCAAACTTTGGGTTTAACATTCCCAGTCGAGCTAGATTGATAGCATCATAACCTTTATTACAACCGACATTAATTCCCAAAAAGGGTTCTAGATTCCAGTTCGGATTCTCTTGATGCTTTCTGTAAAGGAGAGAGTAATATTCATCCAGCCAGGAACTTGATGGACATTTCACTTTATCTTTATTCATTTCCAATGTTTCTGAATTTATTTCTAAAGCGGATTCGATCCCTTTCATTTGCTTCTCCGTACATTGACCAACTCTGTATTGTTGATGATCACTAGAGTGTTTATAGTTTGATACACCGAAAATTTGATGATTTATTTGCTGAGAAGAAGTATTGTAGTATGGTTTGAGTAGCAATGAAAATAGAAAGTAATGAAGAACACAAAAGTTAATGAAGAGACTTGCTGCAATCAGACTTTTTTTCTTTGGCTTGCGTTGGAGTCTAGAAGGCAATAATGATGATGTACTTTCAATTGATAGAGAAATGCTTCCTCCAACCATAAGAGGTTTTGCTTCAGCAGCCTCAAGTGTGGACATATGATCTGCATGATGATCGGGTGATTTGGTTTCGAAGGATTCTTTTTCTTCAACCATTGTTTCAGAATTTGATGTTAAGGTAATAACAAATCAAACCACAAAAGTGTGTGGACTTTTTGACATTTGCTTGATTTCCCTAACCCCTGAACTTATTGTAAGAAGCATAAGCTAGTTAGCATCGGACATGAAGACCTTTACAGAGACTGACTTTTCATTCCAATTATGTCTTTGATCAGCAGTCTTTATGCCCTTCTTTGATTCTTGGAAAGCTTCACGTACGTTTAAGTTCTCCTATTAGTTATCTACACAAACCGATCGTATGATTATGTCTGCTGTTTGAGCCCATATAGTAGATACCTATTTCTTCGGTACGGCACATATTCATATACCTCGATATAAAATAAAGAGTTAAACTTTAATTTTGGGAGTAAAAGGCCATTAAAAAAAGAATTTTTTAGGTCACTTTCTAACATACAAATGAAGTTACGATATCCTTTTTATTTAAATCAATGAGCTTCGATTGACACCAGGTACTACTTTCTCACTCGTGTTTGGATTTTTCTTTCACATATGTTCCTACTCCATACTCAACGTAAACTGTTTTGTGGTTTTTTGATACACAAGATTATTACGGTAAAGATTTGTTCTGTACACTTTTCTTTTTTTTTGTTTTATTCCCATTTTATTTACATCCTCAAAACATACAAAATGGATGAAAGTATCTTAGCGAAGGACACTTTCCTTTGTCCTGACAACACACCATTACTAAGCATTGAAAAAGGTTTCTTAATTACAGCTCACTATGTAAGAATTTATCAATGTGAATTTGTTTTTCAAATGACATCTTATGATTTCAAGACCCAACAATATACTCATTTTGCTGAATAATTTCGTTTCCACAAAGCTTACTTTCGTAGTATGCACTTTCGCAATATATGCTGTCTATCGAAAAGTGGCAATTTTTCAGCAACGCATATTCTCACCTTTTCTTCTATTGATAGGTCTCATATGGCTTCAAATTGGTCCAGCCTTCGAAATTGGAAATCATTTTTATGTCAATGATTGGGAACTCCGAGAATCTATATCTGACATGATCAATGCCTCATTTTCATTTTTTAACTTTGGTGCTCAGAATCTAATATCACTATCTTTGAGAAAGAAGGGGGTCAACTTTCTTCGAAAACCAAATTTCGAACCTGAATACTATTATTTGCGTGGGTTGATGGAATGTGTTGTGATCGTTCTGGATGTCTTATTTGTTGTTACTATTTTGATTCAACCAGCGCTATATAATACATTGGGTAGGGATAGATCATCCTCGGTGCTTTCTCCACTCGCTGGAGTAGCTGGTATCTTAACTTTGTTTCGATTATGGTTTAATCTTGGCCCAAATCCATATACGAAATGGGGTGGCATTTTCTTTTTGGTGATGGCATTGCTGGGTGTTGGAATGTTTCAATTGTACAAAGAAATCTGCAATGAAATTGTACATATTTTTATTGGTGGAAGCTTTGTGTGTTCCGTCATACCTTTTTCGGTGGCACTTTGGAATATTGAGTCTCTAGAATCAATATCTAAAGAAGATCTGGATAGTGCTGAAAACATCAATGAGGAAACAGGAGAAAAAACTGAACAGGAAGTATGAAATCCTTCATGATATTTGGGTCTATTAAAGCTACATGCTTTGTATTTTTCTATTTCAAATCGTTCTTTTTTATATACATAGTTCAAATCAAAGATACGCATTGTATGCAATCGATTCATCCAGCTGCTGTTGCCAAAATCACTTTCAAATCAATGATATTCAAGGACAACAAGCTTCATTAACACATGATACAATTAAAATGAATTCTATTCAGTGTTTTCCTTTTTTGTTTTACTAGAGTAGTGTTACAATTTTCTGACCTTTTAAATTTGATGCTTAATTTCAATGCCTTTTTGAAGATATGCTCTCTGATACAGCTTCAATGTGTTCTCATCTAACTAATTAAAATTTGTGATCATTTCAAACAATGTGAGTATCTTTAAGAATTAATCAATCATTTTTAAAATGATAGGTTACGCAGGAAGAAGAATTCATTACAAGATGAAATTAATAACAACACGAAACTTGGGATTTATGTACATGGACAATTTTTGTAACCCATCAGTTGATATTGTAACGTGATGCCACACATCATGATGTTACCGTACCATACGAGCAATTTTGAAGATTATAGATGAGTGGTCCATTCTCTTCTATTCTGGGTCTTGCATACAAATCGTATGTAGAGTAAAATGAATTTGATTACGTACGCACTTAAGATGAGTGTTTTCTTTACGGCAACACGTATGGAAAAAATATTCAACATCTGGAACAAATCAATGTAGATTCTCTTTGATGTTATTTCTCTCACCTGCTGTTGATAATAAGAAGTGCTCGATATAAAATCATTATCAAGTGGGCAAGCAACCAAACTAATAAACCAACAACGTCCCATCCAAATTGTTAGGGTGATATTTATACAAATACTGATTATGCGTTCTTTCATCCCCGTTTTGGCAACCATTGCTCATGTGTCAGCATTCACCTCCCTCAACACTTACAACACAAACAACAAGTTTTGGGGAGCATCACGCACCACTAACACAGTCACTTCAAGCTCCTCCCTCCAAATGATCTCACGACGAGGAAGACCTAAAGGCCCCCTACGTACCATTGAGATAAAACCAACCATGAATCGAGAGATCAAACACGATACTCTTCGTGTAACAACCCCCAGCCCTAAGGGAAAAGATGAAGCTCTCGGAATCATGAGCAAAAGCGAAGCACTCGCAAAAGCAAAGGATATGGGTGGTTTAGATCTTATCCTTATAAACGAAAACTCAGATCCACCCGTATGTAAAATCGTGGATTATTCCAAGTACAGGTATCAAAAAGAAAAAAAGGCGAAGGAGTTAAAAAAGAACGCCAAGGCAACGGAAGTAAAGGAAGTAAAAATGAGTTATAAGATTGATGTTCATGATTATACCGTGCGAAAAAAAAATGCAGCCAAGTTTATAAATCAGGGCAATCGTGTGAAGTGCACCGTCATGTTCAAAGGGAGAGAACTTCAGCACACTCAGCTTGGATTTGAATTGTTGGGAAAGCTAGCCGAAGAATTAGAGGATATTTGTCTCATGGAAGGTAAGCCAAAGCGTGAGGGAAGAAGTCTATCGTGTTTTATTACTCCCAAGCCTGCAGTTGTGAAAGCAATTAACGATAGGAAGAGAGCAAAGGAAAAGGATCAGAGAAGAAAGAAGGAAAAATCTCGTGTTGCTATGGAAGAAGGGAAGAAGAAGAAGGAAGAGGAAGCAGCTGCTGTCGTAGCTGGTACCCAGAATGTAGTGGAAGAATTATCATTGGACGATCTTCTTGAAGGTGCAGATGATGATGATGATGACAATCTTGAAGATCTTTTGGGAGGAGATGACACTACAGATGATCTTTTTGGTTAATATTCACTTTTAATTTTACCAATCAAAATAAAGCAATTGAATTCATGAAACTATATTTATTCTTCTTGTTAGATTTACTTTGTATCAAGTGTTTCAAATTAACTTGATCCTGTTGCAGGCAAACCCAATAATTGCTTAATAATATCATATAGTACCAATTGTGAAGTGATGATACAAGCCACATGCAATAGTCTTGGTTTCAGACCAATGAAAAACGCTGGAATTCCATTGGATTCATAAGTATTCCGCACCAACCCCAGTAAACCATTCTCATTCTCATCACTACCACCATCACCTTTATATGTTTCCGTCAAGAGTACATCACCAGGTTGACTTGCTATACAAGCCATGATGGAAGCAAAAAAGGCAGAAAGAATAGATATTTCCCATTTAGAATAACCCACAATGATAGGGAAAGAGGAAAGGTGCGCATACAAAAAACGAGTTGTATAATCAAAGGATAATTGCTTCATAATTGTATATGGAACTTGTTTGGTCAACATGGCTGGCATTCCTGAAAATGTGGAAAGTATACCATTTTCTTGAATGATTTTTGGGATAGCATTTAGCTTTTCGAATCAATGATAAGAATGAATTCAATTATAAATTTAGGAGTTTCTATTTTGCATATATACAAAAAACCAAAGACATAACCTCATGCAATACACATCATTCAATATACGAAAACACTTACCATATTATCATTTTGAAAATCTGGATTTGTGACTAGTTTAATCCTAGCATCTTCCATAGGACATAACAAAATAGATGCTACTGCTCCTGCTGTAACACTTGCCACCAAATAAGGTCCAAAGGTAGAATCAGTAGATGTTCCATACAAGAAGACAGATGTGGATACTAAAATAGGTTTCAAAGCCTCATAAATACCAAATTTCATCCCTCCCTCTACAAAGTATCCTATCCCTGTTGGACCTAATCCTTTTAACAACACTGAGGGAGATTCATCTTGTAAAATAGATTTCAGAGAAAGCAATAATCCATTTGGATACTTTGTGGGATTAGCCTGGACTTTGGTTTTCAGAACGTCCAAGGGTGTGGATATACCATGAGATATGGCGGCGCAGCTCCCTCCAGCGAGAAAATAGCGTGGATCGAGGGCAGATTGTTTTTGTGTTTTCGAAATAGGTTCGGTATCGAGGGATATGGCGTTAGCGTTGGGTTGGTTGAGTATTGTGGTTGTTGTCATGAGAGTGGAAACTGTCAGCATTTTTGTAACTTGATGAATGGCTCGTCTTCGGTCCATTTCAAGTGATTTTTGATGCATAGAGCCACTATTGCCTTGCTCAATATTCATGTTTAATTTGGTGTCTGTACTTTTCGTTTGAGGGTGAAGAAAAGGGGATGACATCGATAGTGAAGATAGGGTCGTTTCACATTCCTGAGATGAAATGAGACTAGATGGAGATATTGGAATTGTGAAAGATGTACATGTTTGACAAACGTAGCATATCCATATAATACAGAGTATCCTGTTGCATACATGACATGAGAAATGTGATGCGATTTTCATGGTTGTTATATTTCTTTCTCGAGATAAGGATGCCAACAAATGAATTTTAGGATTGAAATCTCGAAAGAAAAGTTGATCAACTAGAAACAATTTTATTTGTTTTTGATACGGGAGAATGAATACGACTTCTACGCTCCAAAGGAATGACGTTTCGCTCACATTTTTCATTTTTATCAAACTCATCCATGTTTCTACATTGCTCCTTCATGACATATATACAACATTGGTTGTGAACCATATGGTCCAAAGAAAACTTAACATAAGTTTGAAAAGTAATGTAACCATAAACTTATCATTATCATACTTTTATAGTCATCACAAAATTATTTTTTTTGTGAAGCAATATAAAAAATAAAAACTTTTTTACTTTCCAATTATCCATTCTTTTATCATTTTTGAGTATCAGGTTTTAGGGCAGTGGCACCTTGATTGGCAGCATTGGCAACACCTTGTGCAGAGGCTCGAATAAAACGTTCATCCAAACTAGATCCATTGGAATTTTGTTTTTCTTGCAATGCCAACTCAATACTATCGCTGACCTTACTTAGCACCGAGGATGTGAATTTGTTCCCAAGTCCTCCTACCAAAGGACCATATTTGGGGACATTCTCACGTAATTCCTTAGATACCCATGCCAACTGTTCCAAATCCAGATTTTCCAATACTTGCTGAGGGTTATTACTATTATTGCTGTTGCTTGAGTTGGGGAGAATATCACCAATGTCAGATGGTAGAGGTGGTGCTAAAGAAACCAACTGTTCCAAAAGTTGTTGTGCCTTTTGTTCCTCAGTGGATTTTCTCAAAAAGGGTTCTAATACTTTTGTGGGAGGTTTGGGCAAAAAATTCCCTGCACCAAAGGGAAGACTGTTTCGAATACGTTCAGGAGTATCAATCAACACATCTCTGAAGGTATCCTTAAGTTGGGCAGAAGCGGCGGTTGCACTTTCTTCCACAAGCAAATCTTGTACAAGGTTTCCTTCCGCGGCAAGAAGGATATCTGCACTATCCTTGGCCAATGTAAGCGCTGCCTCACTATTTACGATACCGAGTGGATTATTGTTGCTACTGGAAGAATCGTGGATTTCTTCATTGGTTAAGTCATCTTTTCCGCTAATAATCTTTGTGGTGGTCGTGTAAGTACTAAACCCAGCAACTGTGTCTTTCAATCTATGTTTCAGGAAAGCATGGTGAGTGAAAATGACCAAATAAGAGAAAAACAAACATTTATCAACTATCTTACCGTTCTGCATCAATCTTATCCCCAGCCCCATAAAGAAGATCCTTCAAGGCAACTTGCGCCCTAGGAGAATCATCTCCAATCAGACGGCGAGCAACATAGGGAAAACAAGATTGAATCAATGAAAAATCTTCATCTGCTTGTAAGGAAATTCCTTCCAACGTCAAAAAGGCACGAGAGGTATACAAGAACCAATCAGGAATACCAAAAGCATCTGCATTCTGACGTTGCAATTCCTCCACTTCCATAGTAATTCCCGTCACGGCACTCGCGCGTTCCCTTGCCTTTTCCATTTCAGCTTTCATATCGGACCTCATTAGTGTTCGTAATTCTTCTTTATCTGTTACATCTGGATATTTTTCTTTAAACTCATTGATAAAACGTTCTTGAATCTTCGATCCTCCGCCACCTTGACTAGCCTGTTTCAGAATATAGGTCAATGGTTCTAAAAATCCAGACGCTATAACTGTTTGTAGTTTTTCTTCTTTCAAAAATCCTAACTCAACAAGATCGGTTGGTACACGATCATAACTTTCTGAGGTTAAGTGGGCAATGAATTCAAGGAGTGTGTATTGAAGTTCAGGGTCCGTTTCCAAAACCTAGTTGTGGAAGAAAACGTAGTTATTGAAAAAATACAATGTGATTAGATGTGTTGAAACATAAAATTGAGTTGAAGATTCATTACTCACCATACCATGGTCCAAAATACATAATTTACCATCATCAGTTCGCATTAAATTACCAGGATGTGGATCACAGTGCTAGACAAATGGATAAAAGATTATGACAATTAGAAAAAATTAAATACAAAGTAAAGAAATGACGAGTAATTATGAACAACTTACAAGAGTACCAATCTCCAAAAGCATGACCAGATAAGCATTTAGAGCCAATCCACAAAGTCTAGGAACATCTCCAGCTGTTGATTCGTCCAAACGTGTTCCTTGCACCCATTCAGTTGTCAACACACGATCTGTAGACTAAGAAAATAGTTGAGAGTATACATGTGAGAAACGTTCAATGAATTTAAATATAACGAGATTTTTCACAATTTTTTTTATTTTCGAATGCATAAACTTCATCTTACCAAATCATCCACAACTATAGGAGCTGTAATCGCTGCCAAATTTCTTTTTTTCATTTCATCGTTGAAATTCTTGGTTGCTATAGCTTCAGCCTCATATGTCAATTCCCCAATAAATCCACGACCCCATTCGTTCGCCAACTGTTGCAAATCTGTAGAAGATCTAGTAATAGCCTGATAAATCGGAGCAAACTCACGGACAATGTATAGATCTAAGGCAATTTCTGCCATTACATTTGGACGTTGAATCTTTATAGCGACTTCTTTTTCTACATTTTTCTTCGTATTTTCATCTTCCACAATAGCAGTTGCCTTGTATACTTGTCCAATGCTTGCCGAGGCCACTGGTTCATCTAAATTAATTTGAGAAAATTGATTCATTTTGATGGGACCTAGTTGATCATTTAGCATACGTTTGGCTTCATCGGAAGGAAAAGGTGGGACACGATCTTGTAAAGAACTCAACGCTGTCGAGTATTCACTTGGAATTAAATCAGGTCGTACAGAGAGTGCTTGTCCAACTTTAATGGCGGTGGGTCCAATCTTTTGGATAAGTTCCAAAAGTTCTGTTGCTCTTTATATCGAAACGATATCAAATATAAAGACAGGTACACATTGACGATACATAATGTAATGCTGGTGTGTAAGAATAATGAAGCGACGAATAAAATATAAATATAAAAATTCCTATTTCTAAGAAAACTCACCTTTGAGGTCGGTTCTTCTCCTCATTCTTGGTAATATATTTATCAAACAAAATGCTCAATACAAATCTGTTAGATAGCCGAACCAGTTGCAAAGAACGGGCTAACACCAACAGAGGATGTTTTGCATAATACTCCTTGGCCACATTGGGATCATATTTTCCACGTTCATAAGGATCAAAACCATTTCGAAAGTCATCTTCTGGGAAGGATAGATTATATAAAGTGCTCAAAATTATTACTGGGATAAGGGTGGTGGGTGTGAAGATGTTAGCAAGAATGGAGGAAGAAAGAATAGCTGTCTGAAGTGTTTCAATGGAACTGGGGAGAACAATATCGGGAAGGGTAGAAGTAAATTCTTCGATTTTGAAATTTTGCGTTACAGAAACTGCGCTTTCTTGTATTTGGTTTAGAACATCGTTGGGTGAAAGAGATAACTGACTTTTGGTGCTAGAAGAAGTATGGAGAAAACGCTTTTCTTTCTTGATTCTCAAAGGTGATTTCACGGTTCCTACATGATGGAGAAATGATTGTGTTTGCTCTATTGTAGAAGCGACCAACAGTATTAACGATGCAATTGGTAACTTCATCTTCAGCAATTACCTGTAGACTAGCTCCTTTATGACAGATGAAGATGAGGTAGTTGAATAAATTTTTATTTCTCACTTCGTATAGAAATCGATGACTCATGTACATACTTGGAACATGTACGGAAGTATTTAATATAGGTTGCTTACACACGACTGGACAACGAACTCAACAGCAGCAGTTGGTAATTTTTTACAAAGTTTAGCGTCAGAGGGAATCTCAAAATATTTTTTGCTATATTCTGTCTCTCCAGAGGAATAAAATATATTTCTCAAAGATTCCGTACGTGTGAGTCCCGAAAGCTGAAGCTCTTGACTTCATTTTGTTTATACCCTCTGATTACATAACTATGCTCCTGATACTACCAAGCTACGGTGCATAATAAAGCAATCATACAATAATTGTTCTGTCACAATGGTTCGTGTTTCCTAAGTAAAGTATTATCACTGAAGTCATCTCTGTTTTCGTGGACTTTTTCAAATAGTTGCCATCATATGAAGAATATTTTGCTATGTGTGAATGTAAGGTTGTTGAATGTGGCTCCTATTAATATAGAACAATTAAAGTTATGTTACGCCCATCATTGACGCAAGAATAAGTTGCTGTGCACATGCTATATTTTACACCACCTTCTCTATTTGTCATTAGTCTTTATTACCTGATTTGACGTAGAAAAAGAGGAATTGGTAGTAATATTAGCAGGCGGCTATTTCTAACAATTTGAACGGAAGGATAGAACAAGCTCCCAATCCATCTTCGCTTTCTACTGCTAGATTTTATTTATTAGTCACGGTATGAAACATTTTCTATTTCTCAACGTATGTAGAGTTTGCGTAAGTTCGACATGAAATCTTTTGACACTTCTAAATGAGTATTTTTTGAAAACATTAAATAGTGTGACATCCATAAACTTCTATTTATTTTGGATTGAAAGATACAAAAAAAAAAACGAAAAAGACTATGGCGTTTATCTCAATTGTAAGTTAAATCATCATGAATGACCACGCATCGTTAATATCTATTGATGTTGCATCAGCGGATCATGATTCAGAAAGAAGCTTCTTCTCGAAATTTCCTTATATTGTTCTTTTCCATTATCTTACATAGGATGTTGAGGAAATTGGTGCAACAGGCCTCACTTGGCTGTTTCTGACGTACGGTTTTGTGTTATACCAAGCGTCAAACTTAATCTCAGAAGGGTCGGATCTTCTTCTTTTGGTCCCTTCATTGGCTGGACTTGTAGGTGGGGTAGTTCTACCACTCCTAGGAGCTGTACCAGATGGAGCCATCATGCTTTTTTCTGGTTTAGGTGACTTAGATGCAGCACAGGCAAACTTGTCTGTAGGTGTCGGTGCTCTAGCAGGATCCTCCATTATGCTTTTGACCGTTTCTTTAGGGTTGAGTGTTTTTGCTGGACGTGTAGATTACAGTCCTGAGGATAATATGCCCAACTATTTTGGAAAACCAAAATTAGACGCAAGAAAGACTTTTTCCGAATCTTTAACAACTACAGGTGTTGTAATTAATCCTGAGGTGAATAGTGGGGCAAAAATCATGATGTTAACTACTATTTCATATCTCATTATTCAAGTTCCAGCAAGCTATTTAACCGAGGGTGGATGGAAGGAAGTTGGAAGAGAAGAGAAGTACTATGCTCTCACCGGTTTGATTGTTTGCGTAATTGCATTTGTGTCTTATCTAGTTCTTCAATATCGAATGGCTTCAGATGGACAAAATTTCGACAAAATGGTTTTCGAAATGAAGAAAAGCATTGAAGACGGAACAATCTCCCTTCGTGCGTGTTTGTTCGAATTTTTCGAAGCACGTTCACAAGCTATTTCGACCAGAACTTTGGTATTGGACGGAGAATCTGAAGAACAGGCTTTGTTAGTGAAGAAGTTTGATCACAAAGCTTTTCCTTTGATGAAATCGCTATTACAAACTCCTTTTCACAGATATGATTATGATCGCAGTGGAACTCTTGATAAATCTGAGATCAAAGCTGTGTTCTTGGATCTTAACGAAAAACGCAATGACGACTTTGTAGATGAGATGCTCGAGAATTTCGACAGGAACAAAGATGGACTTTTCTCTTTTGACGAATTCGCTGTAGCAGCATTTGCAACATTAAAAAGGGAGTTCGAAAGTGGTGAATTCACCAGAGGACATTACATGGAAGAAGCACCGAGGCCACAAGAAGCCAGCGGCGATGACGATGAAGGAGAGGAGGAAGAGGAAATCCCTGATGAATTTCTTGATTTATCCCCAACTGAACAACAAGCAGCGATCAAAAAAAGAGCTTTTACCATGCTTTTTATTGGAACAGTACTAGTTGTCCTTTTTTCTGATCCCATGGTGGATGTTATTGGTGAGATTGCCGTCAGGATACATGTCTCATCATTTTACGTATCTTTTGCTCTAGTTCCACTTGCCTCAAATGCAAGTGAAGTTATTGCGAGTCAATTCTACGCAAAGAAAAAAACCAGCAAAACGATCACAGTGTCACTATCAGCTCTAGAGGGAGCTGCAGCTATGAACAATACGTTTGGGCTTGCAATTTTCTTGGGACTCATATATTTCCGTGGCCTTGCTTGGGAATTCACCGCAGAAACCATTACAATTGTAGGTGTTCAAGTCATCGTAGGCATTTCCTTATTATTCAGCAAAATGTCATATTTGACTGGATATTTCATTATTGCCTTATTTCCGTTGAGTATCGCACTCGTTGCTATCTTAGAGGCATATGGCCTTGATTAAGGATTTTAAGGCCGATCACATCAAAAAGTAAAAATGTTTTTCATGTCAAATAAAAAAAACACAATAGAATTCTTCCCACACTAAACCAAAGTTTTATAAAATTTTATTTCAGTAGTTCATAGTATCACCCATGTCCCCAACAAACTTATGTTGTCGTGAGTGTCCACGCGAGGAAATAAAATGTATCTATTCCATGGTGACATCATTTGGAATAATCAAAACATAAAACAAGATGAATAGGAAAAGAAAATTTAAAGCAATCCATAAACACAACAATTTGTTTGTTTATCTGACACATAAGTAGTCGCATGTTAATGTTTTCACTTAGAAGTCACCGCTATAATATTCTTGTTATAATCTGTATGATATCTCATTAATCAATAAAATTAAAAAGGATGTTCAAGTAGTAAGATGATAACTGCTGACAAGAGTTCATACAATACTGTGACGAATAATCTTTTCGATGCTGCTTGCAAAATTTAAATACCAAATACTTTGTTATATTGGCACCATGAGGATAAATAACTTTTATGAATTAAGTCATTAATTATTGAATTTGTCTTTGACCTCTAAAGAGAGATGCCTATAGCTTGTTTGTGGCTTCGAGAAATTTTACCAAAGCATTTTTAAGAAGTGCTTCTAATTTGGATTCAAGATCAGCCTTGGATTATATATTATCTGGATGCATCCTTTTCACATGTTCGTACTTCTCGAACAATTCTCGATAAATAATCTCTCCATCTATCCCAATGTTCTTTCCTTGTATATTGGAAGGGTGTAAAGCCTCTTTTGTCGCTTATTTGTATCAGTCTCGGCTCTTCGCGTATCAATATATCTACTAGGTCGTAATTTGGTTGACTAGTCCAGCACGCATCATGCAATGGAGTTCTCCCAAAATCGTCACGTATGTTCACTTTCACCCCGGCTTCATTGATAAGGTACCTCACAACATCGGTAAAGCCTCTTCGGCATGCCATATGCACAAGGCTCTCCCCAAATTTATTGCATCCCTGAAGTGATTTTCCACTTTTATGAATTTCCCTTAATTTTTCTATGTTCCTATTTCGAATGGCCGATGTTGTTGCTATGTCATATGATTCTATATCCTTCGGACTAGGTTCATGGAAAAAATTCTGAATATCCATTGCACTGTATATTGATATGTCTTTTCCTAGTCTTTCCTTCATCTGAATTTGTAGAAAGTCCATTGGATTAAAATTGGAGGTATCAATATTCCCTGAAGTTACATTAGGTATGGTTTGTCCTCGTTCTTTTGCTAGCTTTGCGTCGAAGTTGAACTGATGCAATTTGATTGTCTTTGTGGTTGATTCGTCGTTTTTTTGTATACACGACAACATTTTATTCAGATAGAAGTTGGTTCTTTGATGATCATGAAAGTTTTTATTTTTTGTATTATCTTCAAAGAGTTCGCAATAGCGATTTGTATTTCTCACAAATTTGGCTTAGACATTAGAATGTTTTCTCATTTTACTTAGTATGATTCTTCCAAAGATTTGGCTACACACTTTTGTGTTTTTGTTTAAAAATGCGAATGAGAATCATTGCCACGTATGCTCCCGAAATCTAAGTAATTGACTAAAACACGTGGAAAACCGAAACCTTACTTAGAGCAGACCTTGATCTTCAGAAAAACGGCGTCTAAAAGTTGAATTTGCAATCACACGAAGGAAGCAACATAATAAGAACTTCTTGAAAATGATAGGGACAAATTGAAATCACAACATTTTGTGGTCATTGGTACATTAAATGTGGACATGAAATACGGTCCGTATCCAGAACAAATTACGTGTAGGCGTCGGTTTATTTGAACCTACGTATATTCATATGTAAACTTTCGAAACTATTTATTTAGAAGGAAATTGATGGCAAGATTCGTGAGGAACTTCTTCTTCGGCCACGTCGATCCAAAAAGGCAAGTTCAGTAGGATATTCGATCTAAGCTACGTGCAAGGAAGCATATTTATAAACGCACGAAAACATGTTTCTGTTTCCTATTTTATACGCAAATGCATGGTTGATCAATTGATGAGGTTATACAGAGTTTAAATTTGTTGAGAGGATTTAATGCACCAGAAAACAACTGATTCACGATAATTAATCAACGACTTTCTTGAGGCTCTCTCAAAGGATAAAATATCTTGAACAAAAAATGGATTCCAACACCTTTTTTTCGTAAAGTTGCTTTTAGAGAAACAAAGAGAGCAAATTTGGAATTCCTTTTTCAGGATCAATGCAAAAAGGGATAACACACACTTGCAGATTAAATGCAATTGAAAACAGTTTAAAGCTAAGAAAAAAACACAGGAAATGTTTGATTTTAAATTATTTTGACTTATAGCTATTTACAACATATGTACACGTGCAAGTGAATAACATAGTTGTGTAATATACTTTTATTTAAAACACTTTATCACTGAAAATGGCGAAAATGCCATGTTTGTGACTGACGAGAAAAAGAAAAGAAAAAGAAAAGAAAAAGGAAAAAAAGAGAGAAAGAAAGAGAAAATAGTTATTTCTTCTACTAGTTGCGAAATATATTCTTAACTAAACAATAATTGTTTTCTCACGCATTTTAAGTTAGTAAACATACACAGCAGGAGGTTTAACATGAGGAGAAGAGGGGACTGCTGTTACGACCATGCCGGAGGTGATTCAACCCCAGCAAGAAGAGGAGATCATTACCATGCCGGAGATGATTTATCTCTGGCAAGCTCTTATTGTTATTACAATAATCCTGACTTTGGATTCCATGGTTGTCCTACTCGTTTATTGGATCATCCCCAAGGATTGAATCATCCAGTATATCAAGATAAATTTGGATTTTCCCCCTAGGAATATGAATCTTATGTTGAATTATGTTTTCAATTATCCTGATAGTTTTGTGAATATGCACATGAGAGAGGGAAGGTTGATGCAAGAGAGGAGGAACAATCAAGAGTGGAGGAGGCCTAGTCAAGCGCCGGGGAGGTCAATTCAAGAGAGGAGGCCTACTAATGTTCAATATCATACACCAACAACTTCATCTAATTGACCCCTCAACTTGCATGGAGTTCCTGGAAGAATTCGGGCCTGTATGAATCATATAGGCCACAAGCTGGGCATGAACCTTATGAAATACGTAAGGCCTCTTCATGCTTACATTATGAGGTCATCTCATCAGCATCTCAAGCCAACTCTTCTGACAGTTACTGATTGTGTTTGAAGTTTTGGATCCGATACGTACTTATACCCAAATTGTATCACAACTTGTTAAGACGATTATTAAATGTGTAGATTCCTACCATTCTGTTGAAAGGGCAGCTGATTCAGCTGCCCCTCCTCTTCCACCTGAAGGAAACATTGATCCACCCCTTGATGAGGAAATTATTGTTCGTGACTACAATTGTACAGCTGATTCAGCTGTACCTCGTCCACTTCCACCTGAAGGAAACGATGACGTACACGTTGAGGAGGTCCCATTAGTGGAAGGTTATCTAGTTCAAAATAGCAATGGAGACAACGACACCATTGACGTAGATCCCCCTGATACACCTATTGAAGTTGATGCTTTGGCAGTGCAATTAATTGAGGAAGGAGTAAATTATGGAATTGCAGGTAACAACCTTCAAGAAGCAAGACCAATCGGAGGAGAAATAAACCCTAACTCTGAAGAGTCTTCAGTTGAAGCAAGTTTTAGGGCTTTTAGAGACAAACAAAGGAGGCAAAATGTGGAAGATGATGAAGTACAAAGCCTTGATTCTTTTGAAAAAGCAGAAATAGCTCATACTGCTTGTGTAGAATACAAGGGCTGAATATTCATATAACGAGGTTTGTTTCAAACCTGGTGTAAATATATTTCCTTATTGGATGCAATTCTTGAAAGAAAGGATTAAAACTCTCTTTGATATCAAAGATTTGTGTACCTTTTTGCATACCGATTTTGTGATGAGAAACGAACACATTTTTGGAAAAGAATTCCGAGGGAAGTGTGCTAAAAACGCCTGTGATCACGTTGTTTTCAGTGTTCACCAGGATGTCTTCGAGATCCCTCATGATGATAGAGGATTGATAATATGATATCTTCATAAGCAAAGATCGCCCTTATTCAAGTTACCTCCAAGAAAGGCTACTGGAGGTTCAGCAGAGTTGCCAACTCTTGCATGATTTTTAACAAGAGTGTACTAATGAGGTTTTCTCGTGCCATAGCACATTCTGTGATATAGGATGCTGGTATCCAGTTTTCCATCATCCAACAGTTGGGTTGTGAGTTGCCAGATGATGTCCCTCAATTGTTTAAGGATGACATGTTGCCATTGATTTGTCCTTGTTGTAAATGATGGAAAATTGGAATAGGCAATTCTTCGGACTTATACAGATCCAGAAGATCCAATGGAATTCAATTGGCAAATCCGGTGCGCTATAGACGAGGTGTATAAATCACTAAAAGTATTTTTTAAACACTGCTGCAAGTCAATAGATACAAATCCAAGGAAGCCAATGTACAAAGATCCATTTCATGACATGATTGGTATTTTTCTAGAGTACCAATATGCTCAGGAATTGCCTCGCTGCTCATTTTTCGATGCTGGAGAAGGTGATCTTTCTGACAAAACTGTTTTCACAAACAAGAAAGCTAGAGAATCCAAGGTACCTGATTACAAGATTGGACAGGATTGCTCTGCCGAGTGGTAATATTTGTATGTGTTTCAATTGTATTTACATGTACTACTAGGTAATCATTATAAATGAAGCATTACTTTTTATTTATTGTGTTTTAAATTGAAATTGTAGACACTTCTTGTCAATTTTGTGACTTTTGGTTTGAAAATCTTGTTGTAATAAATTGATGAACCTATTAAATAATGGTTCAATTAGATGTAAGTTTTGTTGTATTTGTGTGTTTTGATATAGATAAGATGTTACTATGAACATTAGAGACAAATAGATGTGATAATAAATTATTTACAATAGAAAGGTATGCAGACGTTCTAATTGAGTAATATTAGGAAAGGTATGCATGATATTTGTTTCATCATAATAAAAAAATATAGTTTTTTGTGTACGTAGTTGGTCATTTCTGAAAGAAAGTATGCCATTTATGTATTATGTTCAGGTTTAAAATATAATTTCTTGCTGTTTTTTTAATTACATGTAATAGAGAATCAATCTAATACAAGCAGAAAAATACTGAATTAAGTACGTGCTTAAATGTATACCATACTATATGTTATCCTTCTAAGAATTTTATTCCATATGGTAAAATTCTGATTCAATATACGCATAAATTCTTGTCAGCCACAAGCAAAGAATCACAGCAGCACGAACAAAAAAGAATGACATCAGAACAAGAACTTGGTAAAAAGTCTCATCGATGCTGTTACTATTATTTGTAAACTTGTCTTACATTCCCTTTCACTAACATGATATCCTTTCCCTACAACCTTATTTTGAGTTCCTCCAAGTTAGAAATTGAAGGTGCAGTTATTGAAAACTGCAGCCGGCGCATTCCCCGCAGCGGTCAAATGGACCGCTGTAAACTGACTCATAAGGTTGTTGACAACCTTTGCATTGAAGGCACTCTTCTTTTTCTGGTTTGCAGAATTGTATGTAGGATTTCCTACACATTTGTTTCGTCCTAGTCCTGCTACAACATCCTTTGCCCCAGAAGACAACCTTGCGATTCCACGGTTGTCGTTCCCATCAAAAGAAGATTCTTTCTTGGTGGCGGTGATAGATTTAAAACTCTTGTCACAGCTGATTCTGCTTTTTCTTCAGTTACTTTGATACCGTGGCTTTCCATTGTATTTGATGCATTGATCACCTTATGATGAAGGATTAGCTGGGAGAACGTAGGAACAGCAGGCCGGCCTCGGCTACTTCTCCTAGGTAAGTCTTGTTGATACAGTTCCTCCAAATCTTGAACCACCTTATGTGATGGTATTGTTCTGATATAGTCTTTCCCATTTCTTGAAATTGTTGTAAACAGGTTTTGACATTCTTGAGAATGAGCAATATCAAAACAGGACATACCTGTAAATATTGGTAGCAAAGATGTTTTTGTCCCATCTGGGCAGCATACATGGGCACTGATCTTGCAGTCTGGGTGAGTACATGTGGCTAGATATTTTTGTCTTCTGAAATATTTTCGCCCTTTTTTGTTGTCAACATTAAAATTTTTTGTAAAACACTTTCCTCCATATTACATATAGCACATGATGGGCAATTATCAGATTGGTTTTTTGACTGGACGACAACTCCTGGGCGATGTAAGGTGGAAGCATTTTGAATGTTGGTACAGGTAGGATGTTTCAATTCATCCACATCAACATATGACATGAGTTCTTCTGCTGCGACAGCGTAGAACTCCCATTTGACAAGCCGGTGACGAGACTTTATTCCTCCTCTAACTCCACTATAATTCACAGATAGATTCCAGGCAGAAAAGGCATTCAACATGGAGAAATCGGCGATTCCAAGGTAAGCCTTCTTGTACCATTTCTTAAAATGTGCTACATTTGAAAACCCTGCACCCATAACTTGATGTTGATCTCCTCTATCAACACCTCCCATCCAATTCTGATATTTTTCAATATCTTTAGGCACTACAACACGAATTTGCTTGGGGCCGGTCCTTCTGATGATTGAGGTAAGTCCCTTTATCATCACAGTGCTAACAGTTTGAAGGATCTTTGAATCCTTCCATCTTGTTATCAACTTTCCTCACAAATGAACCTCTCGTTGAACTCTTATCTAAC